>ERZ807291.3661-NODE-3661-length-21345-cov-7.782715_pt1 | contig 21345 bp, 18 predicted proteins | sample MGYA00521257_ERZ807291 | MGnify/ENA primary metagenome ERZ807291 (study PRJEB31413, sample SAMN03169783) | marine metagenome | biome: Marine; feature: Water; material: Subsurface seawater | place: North Sea | collected 2011-04-28 | depth 1 m m ... | reverse complement strand
GATGCTAAGTTTTGGTTAAGCTTATGCGTGTTTATTGTGATTAACGTGGGTATCTCTTTTGTTTGAGGGAGTGATGGATATCTTATATTCCATCTGTTAATTTTTAAACTTTCTTTAAAGCTTTGATAAAATGTTCTACTCGCTCATCGGTAGTCGCCCAAGAGGTAATCAAGCGAATTGCAGAATGATTTTCATCTATTTTTTTCCAGTGATGAAAGGCGAATTTTTGAGAAAGTTGTGCGATTTGATCGTTGGATAAAATTGGGAAAAGCTGATTGGTAGTAGTCTCTGCCCAGAATATACACCCATAGCCTATCAGTGCTTGTTTGATTCGCATAGCCTGCTCATTGGCGTAGCTGGCTAGGTCAAAGTATAAATTATCTTTGAAGAGCTCTAGAAACTGAGTGCCGAGCACCATTCCCTTAGCTAGCATAGCTCCACGTTGTTTTATATGATAAGCAAAATCTTCTTGAAGTACGGAGTTCGTAATCACTATTGCTTCTCCTAGAAGTGCCCCGTTTTTAGTGCCACCTATCCAAAAAACGTCTGTGTACGAGGCAATATCTGCTAAAGTCAAATCATTATCCGCAGCCATAAGAGCGCTACCTAGTCTCGCTCCATCCATAAATAGGTAGAGGTCATTTGCTTGGCAAAAGGTATATAGGGCTTTCAATTCTGACTTAGTGTAAATAGTCCCCATCTCCGTAGAGTTAGATATATACACCATACGCTGTTTGAGTACATGCGGTTTGTTGCTATGGCCGTCTAGCACTTGCTGTATATGTGAAGGAGTAAGTTTCCCGTCTACCCCTTCTACAGCGTTGATCTTATGTCCCGTGGCTTCTATAGCCCCAGTTTCATTGGTGTAGATATGCCCAGTCGTGGTAGAAATCACACTTTCGTGGGCTCGCAGACTGGCAGCTATCACTAGCATATTAGCCTGTGTGCCTCCACTTACGAAATGTACGTCTGCATCTGCTGCATCACACTTTTGTTTAATTAGACTTTTTGCTTTTTCACTGTATATATCAGCACCATATCCATCCTGTTGCACCAGATTATTGCGACCTAGTGCTTCTAGAATCCGTGGGTGACATCCTTCGGAATAGTCGTTTTTAAATGAAATAAGCATTATTAGAAAAAATATAAGTACCCAAATATAGGCTTATCTTAGACTAAGAAGTTTGAGTTTCAGCTTCCACAGTCTTTTTAGACTTGCGGTAGGTAAACGAGTTAAAGATGTTTCTGCGAGCAAAACGCTGCATTTTGTCTGCGTTTACCAGCTTAGAAAACAAGGTCTTATTCACACCAAAGTACTCGTAGGTAGACCCGTCTGTAAATGAGATTTCCAGTAAAAGACTTTTGTGCTGCATATCATCGATGAATGCATTTTCTATCGTGTTCGTGTATTCGTCTAGTCCTTTGGCTATAGTCTCAGGAGCTATACTTATTAGAAATGCATATCCATCTGTAATTTGACGACTCATTTCTTCAGCTTCTTCTTTTCGAGTATCATCAGCTGTGTGCTTATCTGGATGCCATTCTTTTACTAAGTTACGGTAGCTAGTCTTCAGTTCTTTTAGGTCTATATCACCTTCTACGTTAAAGAGCTTTTTGTACTGGTTTATGCGTTTCATTATTTGCTAAAAAAGAGTGCAAAGGTACCGTATTATATAATGCAGCGGTCATCACCCAGGCAATCTACTATTAAAAGATTGATTTTTAGTCCATTAACCTGAGTTGGACTATTCTGTTGAGCCAAATATTTTATAAATCACGTAGTTAAGACGTAGCAAACATTTAGTGCGAAGAAGTGTTTGTTTTAGATAGGCAAAAATGATTATGCTCAACTGGACCACCAGATTTTTTCTGCTATGCATGATTACAGTAATGGCACTCACTGCTGGTGCACAAGAGAACTCCTATACCATTCAAGGTAGTATAGAGGAGGGAAATACCAATGAGCCACTCGGTTTTGTTACTGTGATGGTCTATAATGCTAAAGACAGCACTAGAATAACCGGAACAACGAGTCGTGAAAATGGAACGTTTACCTTACAAACAGATATACAACAGGTCTACCTTGAAATCGCTTTTATGGGATATGCCACTAAGGAGGTAAGTGGCCTCCAGTTTGAGAGTGGGATCGCTAATGTAGGCACAGTAGTACTTTTAGAAAACAATCAGTCTCTAGGTCAAGTAACGGTTCGTGCAGAAAAGTCGTCGACCGTATTCAAACTAGATAAACGAGTATTTAATGTAGGCAAAGACATAAGTAGTACAGGAGCTAGTGCCCTAGAAGTACTGAATAATGTCCCGTCGGTAAACGTCAACATAGAAGGTGATATAAGTTTACGAGGAAGTGGAGGAGTACAAGTACTCATAAACGGGAAACCATCTGTGATAGCTAGTGATCAAGGGAATGCTATGGGTACCATCACCGCAGATATGATTGAAAAAATAGAGGTAATCACAAACCCGTCAGCCAAATATGATGCTGAAGGGACTTCTGGGATCATCAATATAGTGCTAAAAAAAGAAGAGCGGCGAGGACTCAATGGCAGCGTAAGTTTGAATACTGGGACACCGCATAATCACAGCGTTGGGTTGAGCTTAAATAGAAGAACAGAAAAGTTTAATCTATTTACTCAATTGGGGGTAGGGTATCGTGAATTACCTCGTATACGAGAAAATGTCAATAGAGACTTGGTCAATCAAACTACAGTAAACAGTGAAGGTTTAGAGTACCGGAATGAGCTTTTTTATAATGCTGTCCTAGGTACAGATTATTACATTAATGCGTACAATGTAATTACACTATCTGGAAATTTTGCTTATGAGATAGAAGATCAGCCCTCTGAAACGAATTTTGAAAGAATAGACGAGAACGGACAGATCCTTTCTAAATGGAATAGAACAGAGGTAACTTCAGCGCTCAATCCAAAGTGGCAATATGAGCTGAATTACAAGAAGGATTTTAAGGACAAAAAAGAGCACACGCTATTATTTTCTGCGATTGGTAATTTTTTTGGTAAAGACCAGTCTTCTGAATTTGCTAATAATCAAATCGAGAATTTTGAAGGGGTTAGTAATCAGCGGACGAATACCAAATTTAACGAAGCTAGCTACTCCTTTAATTTAGACTACACCAATCCTATCACTAAAAAAATCACACTAGAAGCTGGGTCTCAATATGCCACCACGGATGTAGGTAATGACTTCTCTGTCAGTAACCTTGTGGCGGATGAATATAGAATAGATGAAGGATTAACCAATGTCTTCGAGTTTACTCAGAATGTGTTAGGCATCTATTCCACTGGAGCGTATGAAGGGGATAAGTGGGGCTTAAAGCTAGGGCTCCGGATGGAAAACACTCAGCTAAATACACTCCTTAAAAACACAGCAGAGAGGAATAATCAAAATTACCGGAACCTTTTCCCAAGCGTACATTCATCTTACAAGATATCTAAGACGGTAAGCATGCAAGCAGGATACTCTAGACGTGTTTTTAGACCGAGGATGTGGGATTTAAACCCTTTTTTCAATATTAGAAATAATTTTTCTATTCGTCGAGGGAATCCAGAACTACTGCCCGAATTTACTGATTCGTATGAAATTTCAACCCTATTCACGTATAAAAAAGCGTCGGTAAATGCTAGTTTATATCATCGCTATACGACTGAAAAGATTGACCGTGTTTCTACGTTTGAAGATAATATAAGTATTACTGCCCCTTACAATATAGGAACGAACAGAATATCAGGTTTGGAGCTCAATGGGAAATATAGTGCTACTAAAAGATTGTCTTTTAACGGAGATTTTAATTTCGGTAGTTTCATACGAAAGGGCACTTTTGAAAGTACTAATTTTGATTTCAATGCTTCTACATGGAGTTCTAAATTAACTACAAAAATTAAGTTCCCATTGGGATTTGATTTTGAAACTACGGGGCATTTCAGGTCCAAGGAACAAACCATACAAGGAGTTCAATCGAGTATGATATTTGCTGATTTAGGCGTCAGAACAAAGATTCTAAAGGGCAAAGGAGTTTTTAGTTTCAGTGTGAGAGATATTTTTGAGTCTCGTATACGCGAAAATTTCACTTCTCAGCCCAGCTTCTCTTTGTATAATCGAAGTTTACGCGGACGCTTCATCACCTTCGGGTTTAGCTATGGTTTTGGCAAAGGAGAAGCTATGACCTATTCGGGTAGAAGGAGGTAGTAAGGTTAAAAAAAGAACATCTTTTATCCCTCTACGATATAAATAGTTGGTTTCTTGTGTAGTTCTATCTCACGTGGTTTCCACTCAGATATAGGCTTGGAGATAATGGTTTCTTTTCCTTCTTTTTCGATATCTACAGCCACACATAGCTTGGTGTCTTTCTGTAGATTTTTGATGAGAAACTCTAGAAACTGATTATTGCGATAGGGTGCTTCCATAAAAATCTGAGACGCCTTACGGGAGCGCACTTCCATATCTTTCAGCGCTATTATTCTATCTCGTGCGTCGATAGGAAGATACCCATTAAATTTAAATCGTTGGCCATTAAATCCACTCGCCATCAGAGCTAGAAATAGCGATGAGCTACCTGCTAGAGGTATTACTTTCACACCTTTGGTGTGGGCATATTTAGCCACCTCACTTCCTGGGTCTGCTATGGCGGGTAAGCCAGCCTCTGAGAGTACACCTATGCTCTGCGTACCGATGAATTCATTGAAAAACATTTTGAACCCCACATAGTTATTGTGCTTGTCTAGCTCTACGAATACAAAATCATTTTGATGTGTTGGATGGTTTATCGCTTTCAGAAAAGCACGTGCTGTCTTTTCTTTTTCTACTATGAAATGGGTGATTTTATACGTCTCTTCTAGGGTACGCTTAGGAAGGTACTCGGGGTCAAATTCTCCTATGAAATTAGGAATCATATATAGTGCTGTGCTCACTTTGCAATATTATGATAAATAGAGCCGTTATTTAAACTATGATACTTTTAGGTTCACTCAAGATACTGTGAACCGTAAAATTGTATCTCCACAAGATGTTTTTGAAAGTGAATTATTGGAAGAAACTTAGATTTAAAATAAACAAATGAGAAATTACATCACACTAGCACTTTTGATTATTCTTTTCGGTTTTACATCTTCACCTTACGATTCTATTTCCAAGTTTGATTGGAATGGCAATGCATGGGCTCTTGTACAGCAAGATGGTTTATATGGATTTATAGATGTGTTTGGTGAAGAAGTGGTCAAGCCTAAGAATGATAAGATAGATCGGTTCAATAAAGAAGCTAATAACTGGGCAAAAGTATATTTAGATAACCACGAAGGTTTTTTAAATGTGTTTGGAGAAGAAGTAGTAGCTCCTCAATATGACAAAATACACTTGTTCAAAAAAAAGACGAATAATTGGGCTTTGGTAGAGAAAGCAGGACTGCTCGGCTATATAAATGTATTTGGTGAAGAAGTGGTGAAGCCCAAGTATGATATAATTCATCCGTTTAGTAAGACACCAATGGTTGGACTAAGATAGAACGAGACGGAGCGGTTGGTTTTATAGATGTGTTTGGAGAAGAAGTGGTTGAGGTAGAGTGAGGAAGCAGTTAATTACAATATCTACTCTACTTCTGTGCACGAACTGTTTAAGCCAGAATCTAAAACCAGAAGATACTTTTGATAAATATTTCTACGTTTTAGGATTTGATTCCCCATTCCCGCTGTCATTTCAAAAAGGTGAAACTATAAATTTAAATAACGGGTTGGAGTTTGAAGCATTTTTCTTCAATAAGAATGGTAAACTACAAATGGTAGAGAGTTACCAGTGGTGTGGTACTACGGTTTTTTTGAGAGATTAAAAAATGCAGTTTTTGGAGGCGTTAAGTACAATGAAAGCAGAGAGGGAAGTTACAACTTTAATATAGGGAATAATTCACTTTACCTTGCATTTGGAGGTGATGAATACTATTGCAAGATTATAGGTAATTACTATGACAAGAGTGAGTTGGAAACTAAAAAATCGTAATAAAACAGAAAAATCCAAGTAATAGTATGCTAAGAGAGTAAAAGTAGAGTATTCTATTTCCTGTATTCCTTTACTACTTCTTCCACGCCCAAACCCTGCAGAAAATGTTCTTCATCTGTGTGGTATTCACCTTTAGTGTCTATGAAAATATGGCTTGGGTATCCGGTCACATTAAACCGTTCTAGAAACTGAGCAGAGAGTGTCGGCGACATAAAAATTTGAGTACCGGTCATTTCCATTTTTAGCACAGATTCCATCCAAGTCGTTTTTTTACTGCTACGCCCTTCGCACAGGTAGACTACCTCTACATCGTTAGCTTTTAGCTCGTTTAGCTTTGCTTTACTCGCCATTATATCCATGCGGCACGGGCCACACCACGTGCCCCATATATCGAGGATGATGATCTTGTTGGGGTATTTATTTTTGATCGCGTTTAGCAACATAGCTAGGCTGTCTTGCTCGGCGTAGTACATAGATACAGATGTATTGGTAGCTTCCAGTTTACCTAAAGCAGAGACTTCTGGAGCGTCTGCAAGCATGTTTAGCAATTGATTCGTAGTCTCTTCATCTCTTGTGGCTATGTTGTCATACAGATTAGTAGACTGTGTTGAAGATAATAATGACCGGGTCTTAGCAAAGTAGTTGGGCCTATCCGACTTTTCTGGTATAGCTGCAATTAGCAACCTATCTGGATCAGCAATATCTAGTTCCTTTATTTTTTGGATAAAATCGGTTAGATGAGCTGCATATACTTCATTGCAGTATTGGTCTAGGTACTTTTCTTTTCCCTTCGCATAGACTGTTTTGTCATACGATTCTTTGTTTTCACGTTTCATCATTTCAGTAAACCAGAGTCCAAAATCTTCCCGTTCATCAGGCCCTAGCAGATTCCAAATGGTTATCTTAGTTTGATGGTCATACACATCTCTGTCTCCATAAAAAAGGTTGTTGAATAAATACGAGTATACATCTGCTGTGTACATACTAGAGTGGCTTGGATTGTAGCTTAGTATTTCGTTCAGTAATGCATCTGGCACGGGTTTACCCCAGTTGATGATTAATTGACGTGAGTAGTAAGACGCATAGTCGTCATCTCTGGCAATCTTGGCATAGGGTGAAGGATGTCTTGCTATATATTTATCTAGTTTAGCGATGTGTTTTTGAAAAGCAACTTCAAGTTGCTTAGATCTAATATGGGCTGAGTCTTTGGAGTGAAATACAATGTCAGATTGCCTCTTATTATAATCGCTAGCTTTGATTTTAGAAATCTTATTGAAATAGATTGTGGCTTCGGAATCTGGCCCACTAAAAATACTTTTCTTACCAGATAAGAACGAGGGAATAAGATGTTTTGCTTTAGCATTTAGAGTGATGTGGAGACCTTTATCTACTACTAGTGTAGTAAAGATGATGTCTTCAACACTAAAAAAGCAAAGATCTACGGCATTCTTGTAGGGTAGGTCAATCTTAAAATTTCCATTTTCATCTGGAGTAGTGATAATAGTAAGGTACTCTCGGTCTATGGCCGAGTAGTAGTTTAATTGTACATCTATGTCACTGTGCTTTTTAGGGTCAAAGTTTTTAAACTCACCCGTAATTTGAGCTTGGGCCAAGCCAAAGGAAAAAATAAGAATGATGAGTAATTGTAGCTTTTTCATTTCTGATACCAAATATAATTATTTGTAAATAGAACCTCCCTTTTACCTACTTTCACCCCGATTTAAGAGATCATTACATTTTGAGCACCATAGTGTTTGAAGACGGCATTTCAGAAATGCTAGCTTCTATAGAAAGCCGCGGCTATTATGAATGTAAACAAGTCGTATCGAGCAAAACTGCGGAGAGATTGCGTGCTTATATGGATACGCAGTATGAGCAAGACCAATTCAAAAAAGCGGGTGTAGGCAAAGGAGCTTCTTTGGTGATAAACGAGTCTATACGCAAAGACTCCATCCTGTGGATAGAGCGAGAACCCAAAAACGAGCTAGTAGCAGACTACGCTAGCTTTGTCAGTGAACTTATACCCCAACTCAATCGCCATTTTTTCTTGCCGCTCAAAGACAAGGAGCTGATGTATGCCATTTATGAAAAAGGTTCTTTTTACAAAAAGCACAGGGATAGATTTATAGGAAATCAACACCGCTTTTTTACGGTGGTGCTCTACCTCACAGACTGGCAAGAAGGAGACGGAGGAGAGCTAGTTATTTACAAAGATGATACGCAGATAAAGGTGACACCTACGGCCGGCACCTTCATTATTTTTATGTCTGAAATGGAGCACGAGGTACTGCCCGCTTTGGCTAGGCGATACAGCATCACAGGTTGGGTTACAGATGTGCCAATAGGGTTGACGTTTTTGTAAGGGAAAGCAAAGTCTACACACCTCTCAAAAAACCAACAGCCACTTTATTGAAAATGTGTGGTTGCTCTACGTTTACTACGTGGCCACAGGCGGGTATCACGTGTAGTGTAGCACTTTGGTGGTCTTTTACTATTTTAGATGTGTTGGGTAGAAACATGTGGTCCTCTTCTCCCATGATATAGAGAGTGGGCACGCCAGCATCTTTAAATCTAAAATATTTCAACAGCGGATTGATATCTGCTACTAGTGTAAACCAACGTTTAAACTCTTTTTGGTAGAGCTTCTTAGCTTCATTAATAAAAAGGTTTCTGCTCTCTTTATGCGATTTTTTTGGCATTATAATATGGGCAAAAAAGCGGTAGAGAAGGAGGTAAGGCACTACAGATTTGAGTAATACTCCTAGTCTCATTAGTACTTGTCCCCTCAGGTTCATTTTCATAATAGCACCACCCATTATCATACTGAGCGTGCGTTGGGGAAATCGTTCGGTTATTTCGCGAATGACTATCGTACCTAGTGAGATACCTACATAGTGAGTGGACGCTATTTTGAGGTGGTCCAAGACTTCTACTACCTCATTTCCTATAGTATCAAAACGGTACCTTTTCAGTTTTTCGTAAATTGGTTTTTTAGACTTTCCATGCCCACGTAAATCGATGAGTAGCACATTGAAGTGCTTTTGGAAAGCACGTATTTGCTTGTACCAGATACTGCTGCTACCTCCTGCTCCGTGAATGAAAGTCACCCATTCGGCATCCTCGCTGTGTATATGTGTCGTATAGTATAACACTCTTTTAGTAGTAACAAAGGTAAGCGATTATTCGTTTGTGTTTTAGATCCATTCGCGCATTAAGTCTTCCCGTACAAGTAAGACAATCATTATTACCATCCTAAGTGTATATGAATTCCGAGTTTTTACTTCTCAAGAATCTGAACATATACAAGTTTAAACAACTTCATAATCTATCATTGCACCATGCAAGCACCACAAGCTAAAAAAGTACCTAAGGAACTGAAAATACACGGCGATACACGTATAGATAATTATTTTTGGCTAAATGATCGAGAAAATCCGGAGGTCATAGATTATCTGAATGCAGAGAATGACTACGGAAAAGAGGTGATGAAACCTACAGAAAAGCTGCAGGAAGAGCTCTATGAAGAAATGGTGAGCCGCATCAAAAAGGACGATGAGTCTGTACCCTACAAGAAAAAAGGCTATTGGTACTATACCCGTTTTATAGAAGAAGGTCAATATCCTATCTACTGTCGAAAAAAGGATACTATGGAAAATCCAGAGGAAATACTGATGGATGTAAATGTAATGGCAGAAGGGCATAGCTATTATAGTCTAGGAGGACTCAGTATTAGCCCAGATAATAAGTACCTGATATTTGGAGAAGATACAGTTAGTCGCAGAATCTACACACTTAAAATGAAGAGTATGGAGACCGGAAAACTACTCGAGCTGAACATACCTGGCACTACTGGTGGAGCTAGCTGGGCTGGAGATAGCCAGACCATATTTTACACACTCAAAGATGAGACTACACTGCGGAGCGCTAAGATAATGTCGTACAATATACTCACTAAGGAAGAGAAAGTACGCTTCATTGAGATGGATGATACTTTTAATTGTGGAGTGTATAAAAGCAAAAGTGAGAAGTACATCATTATAAGCAGTGGAGCGAGTATTACCAGCGAGTATCAGTTTATACCGGCTGATAGACCAGATGATGCGTTTACTGTTTTTCAGCCAAGAATCCGTGGACTAGAGTATAGCATTAGTCATTTTGAAAACAAGTGGTATATCATGACGAACTGGGATGCACAGAATTTTAAGCTCATGGAAACCGATGAGGTTTTAACAGGGCGTAGTAACTGGAAAGAAGTGATAGGCCATAGGGAAGACACATTACTAGAAGGAATAGAAACTTTTCGCAACTTTATGGTGGTGGAAGAACGTACCAATGGTCAAAACTTCATAAGAGTGATAAACCAAAAGACGAATGAGGAGCATTACATGGAGTTTGAGTCTGAGACATACAATTGCTGGACGAGTACCAATGTTGATTTTGATACGGAGATACTCAGGTACGGATATACAAGTATGACTACACCAAGTAGTGTGTTTGATTATAATATGGCCACCAGAGAGAATGTGCTCTTGAAGCAGCAGATAGTATTGGGTGGATATGACGAGTGCCTGTATGATAGTAAGCGCATGTGGGCTACAGCTCGTGACGGTAAAAAAGTGCCAATGAGTGTGGTGTACCGAAAGCAAGTGCAGGGTCAGAATCCAGGGCTAAAAAAGCGGCCAACTCTACTCTATGCTTACGGTTCATATGGTCATTCGCTAGACCCTTATTTTAGCTCTATCAGATTGAGTTTGCTAGATCGTGGATTTGTGTATGTGATAGCACATATACGAGGAGGAGAGGATCTTGGAAGACAGTGGTACGATGATGGTAAATTGCTAAAGAAGAAAAATACATTTACGGATTATATAGACTGTGCAGAGCATCTCATAGCAGAAGAGATTACTACCACAGAGCATTTATATGCCCAAGGGGGCAGTGCAGGAGGTCTGCTCATGGGTGCGGTGATGAATATGCGTCCTGATTTATGGAATGGTGTGATAGCCCAAGTGCCTTTCGTAGATGTGGTAAGTACGATGTTGGATGATACCATTCCACTGACTACTGGGGAGTATGATGAGTGGGGAAACCCCAATGAAGAGGAGTACTACCACTACATAAAAAGCTATTCACCGTATGACAATATAGAATCTAAAGACTACCCAAATACACTTATAACTACGGGATTACACGATAGCCAGGTGCAGTACTGGGAGCCGGCCAAGTGGATCGCTAAACTGAGAGAAGTAAAAACGGATGACAATATACTCATCATGGATTGCAATATGGAAACAGGCCATGGAGGTGCGAGCGGTAGGTTCGAGGCACTCAAAGAAACTGCTAAAGAATTTGCATTTATCTTCATGCTGGAGAGAATAGAGAAATAGTACTATTTTTGACGAATGAAGATTCTTAAAGTACTAGGTTTACTTCTTTTTGTAAATAGTATCTGCAAAGCACAAGTGGTATCTGATAGGCTAGGTTTCATCTCTAGCACAAGTATTCTGGAGGATAACGGGTTTCAGATAGAGGCTGGCCATACCTATAACGGCACTAATTATTCTCTACTGAATCTTTCTTCAGCCACCGGAGCGGTTCTCCGCAAAGGAGTGAATAATATGCTGGAAGTTCAGATCAGATTACCCGAATACTATACTGATGGTGTAAATCCTACTACAGGACTAACGTCCGTGATGGCAAAGATTGGATTTGCTCGTACTGCTAAGGTGAAATGCTCAGTATTAGGGGGAGTAGGTATAGCAGCTTTTTCAGGAGGTGTTGGATTGTATATGGGCATGTCCATACCTGCTCAGTTGGAGTTGACCCAAGCACTTCGATTAAGAGCAGAGCCAAGTTTCAATCTGCTGATCCTGCCTTCAAGAGAATCTGCGGGCATTAGTTTAGCCCTACAGCAAGACATAAAAGATGCAGCTAAGGTAGAAGTCGGTGTAAATAGTAGATTTATACTTATACAGCGTAAAGAGTTCGGCAAGGAAAGAATATTTAGCGAAGTGCTTTACGGTACTTTAGCTACACAAATAAATCTCACAAAATTTATTGCCTTAGATGCTGCTGTACAACTGCCATTGGCTATAGGAGAAAATCAACCGGCCATAGGTAATGGTATGGTAATAAAAGGAGGCTTAGTAATTTCCTTTGCAGGCAAACCTTGGCGAGAGAAAAAAGTGAAAATAGAGCCAGAAGTTTATTAATCAAGTCAAATAAATAATTAGAGGTGCATATTTGTATTATGAATAAAATGTTGCTTGCTTTGGCTATCCTTTATAGTGGTGGGTATGCTTTTGCACAGATAGAAACAGACCGTCCTGATTTTACCGAAAGTCCCAATGTAGTGCCAAAGGGAGCGTTGCAGATAGAGACTGGTTTTATTTTAGAGAATGATAAAGTGGAGATGACAGGAAAGTTTCCAGGAACAGGTAAGTGGGAAGAAAAGAGACAGAACATTACGATGAATACGACACTATTTCGTTTTGGACTTACTGATAGAATAGAATTAAGATTGAATACAGCTTTTAACTCAAATAGCCTAAATGAATATAATGTATTAGAATCGGGCCCTTGGTTGCCTGCTAATTTTCAACCAGCTGACTCGTTTTTTGATCCTGTAAGTGGCTTCTCCACCTCTTTCATCGGATTCAAGACTAACTTGTTCAAATCTGAAAAAATGAGCATCGGTTTCTTGGGACACCTCTACATTCCAGAATTGGCCTCGGGAGATTTTGCCAAATTGAGCGGACAAAAAGTAGCACCTGAGTTTCTTATCCCACTTACTTACGATATCACAGATAGGTTTGGGATAGCGGTGCAATACGGACTCTCTTGGGATGGTCTCACGCCTAATCCTACTACCAGTTATACACTGGCACTAGGCTACGGTATTACCGATAAGCTCAGTTTTTATGTAGAGCCCTACGGTTTCCTAACCAATAATGGAGATGAGCTTCACCTTATTAATGGTGGATTTACGTATCTCATCAATGATGATTTTCAAGTAGATCTCACGGGTGGTTTTGGACTCAATGAGGCGGCACCAGATAATTTCATAAACTGTGGAGCATCGTTTTTGTTATTTAACAAATGAGATTCTCTCCAATCTTAGTCCTTTGTCTATTGAGTTTAGCTAGCTACGCTCAGATAGATACGGATAGACCAGCTTTTACCAACAGTGTAAATGTGGTGCCAAAAAGTACATTGCAATTTGAAGGAGGGATGGGGTATACGGTACAAGCAACCAATGTTGTACCGGTAATCAATAATGGAAGAAGCTTAAAAAGGTTAGAGACATATACACTTCCTCAAGCTGTTTTTAGGTATGGTATCACTAGTAGAGCCGAAGTCAGATTTGAAGTGCCTCAGTTCAGTTTATCTCGTTACAAACTGGCCAATGATTCACAATCTAGATATGCCACAGATCTGTGGAACAGACAAGTAGGCATGGGGTTAAAGTTTCAAATTTTGGATAAGGATAAGTTTACCCTTTCTTATTTGGCAACGCTCAGAACGGAAAGAGATAATTTTCCTGAATCGGAGAGAGAACTGACTTTTGGTCTTTTTAATGATTTGATATGGGAGTATAGATTTAATGAGAAGTCTAAAATGGCTGGAACATTAGGCTTTGGTAATGGTAAAGACGCGTACGCTGTAAATGCTGCTGCATTGATAGGTACTAAAATTAATAATCGACTCTGGCTCCAAGCTGAGGCGGTGTCTGAAAACTATTTTTATGAAAATTCGAGGTATAATGTGAATTATTACACATTAAATTTATCTAGCCAATACGCCCTTACCCAACGAGATGCAATTGATTTGACTGTAGGCTCGGTAGTGCACTCTACAGCCTTTATACTTCCAAGAAATTTAACCATACAACTTGGTTACGCACACCTATTTAATGCTAAAAAATGAATAGACTAATACAACTCATAGCTATAGCTCTTGTTTTCACCGCCTGCGATACCAGCAGCAAGTGGAAACCTACGCAAGAAGTAATATCAGAATCGGGTATTTACGTAGACTTGTCTCCCTACGGCAAGCAAGTAATGCGACATAGAGACAGTATGAGTGCTATGTTTCTCAGTGGTGCAAACGGTATCTTACCCAAAGCAGATCTTTCGCCTACAGACAGGCTACATTTCTTCTCCCCGGATGAAGCATTCAAAGTACAAGCCACTTTTACGCCTATCAAAAATGGTGAGGTGTTTGAAATGAAAACAAGCACAGACCGACTGCCAGAGTACAAAAGGTACGGTACCCTACACTTTAGTTTAGGAGATGCCGATTTAGCGTTAACGCTTTATCAGAATGTAGAGCAGCCGGACTACCTGTTTTGTCCATTCAAGGACTTGACCAACAGTAAAACAAGTTATGGTGCAGGAAGATATTTAGATTTCACTCTTGAGGATTTAGCTAATCCAATAGTGGATTTCAACTATGCATATAATCCATATTGCGCATACAATAAGGAATACTCGTGCCCAATACCACCCAGAGAAAACCACCTTCAAGTGCCCATACCTGCTGGAGAGAAGAAGTGGCATTAAGTCTATTTGGTTTTCATACTTTTGTGACCTTATTAAGCGATGACTGAAAAAATACTTGTAATAGGAGCTTGCGGTCAAGTGGGCACGGAGTTGGTAGAGAATCTTCAAAACATTTATGGAGCTGCTAATGTAGTAGCTAGTGATGTGCGTAAATCAGATAATCCGGTGTTTCAAAATGGAAGTTTTGAGATGCTGAATGTATTAGATAAAGCGCAAATAGCTGAAGTTTTTGGAAAGTACAAACCAACGATTGTTTATCACCTTGCTGCTCTACTTAGTGCTACAGCGGAGGCTAACCCCAAGTTTGGATGGGAACTAAACATGGACGGTACATTCAATATTTTTGACGCATGTTTAGAGTATGGTGTTAAGCGCATTTTTTGGCCAAGTTCTATAGCTGTATTCGGACCTACCACACCAGCGGTGATGACGCCTCAGAGTACCATCCTAGAGCCCAATACGGTGTATGGTATTACGAAGCTAACAGGAGAACGGTATTGTGAGTACTACTTTAACAGGTACAATCTAGATGTAAGAAGCATTCGCTATCCAGGTCTAATAGGTTGGAAGTCTTTGCCAGGCGGAGGTACCACAGACTATGCAGTAGATATTTTCCATCAAGCGCTCAAAAGTAAGAGCTACACCTCATTTCTAAATGAGAGTACTACTCTTCCTATGATGCACATGGAAGATGCTGTGCGCGCTACATTAGAGATTACAGATGCCCCGGCTAATCAAATAAAACTACGCAGCAGCTATAATATATCAGGGACTTCTTTCAATCCAGAAGAGCTTGCCGCAGAAATAAGGAAACATATACCAGATTTTACTTTAGATTATGCCATAGATCATCGCCAAAAAATAGCCGACAGTTGGCCAGACAGCATTGATGATGCACAGGCTAGAGCAGATTGGGGATGGCAAGAAAAATACAATTTAGAAAACCTTGTTGTCAATATGTTGGACAACTTAAAGGGTTTATCGTTATCACAGTAAAAGAAATTCTTAACCCCGAAGTAGCTTGCTAATCAGCACTTTGGCCATCTCTGCGCAGCGCTGTATCCACGTATAGAGTGAATCCTGCTGGCATATTTAGGCTTAATACAGCTTAACACCTGTGTAACATAGTTCGTGAGGTGGCAGTGGATCAGCTGTGAGTAGACCTATTCTATCTAGGGTTTTTACTACATTATTCAGCATTTTAGCACTTACGTAGGAGGTTGTCTGCCATTCTACACCGTTGTACCATTTCTCTACATCTTCTGGTTCTAGCCCATACAGCTTAGCTATTTCTAGTGGAGTATTTTCTAAGCTAGATACTTGATGAGCTGCGCTTAAAATTACTTCGTTGAAACGTTGTATTTCTTCGGGTGGGAGTTCCGTAAACGAATTTGCTCCTACCATCATAAAACAAGGCCAGGGGCTAAGACATGTATCGATCCTATTTATTTGACTACTGTCTACATATGGCTGAGTCATGAATTTTTCCCAGAGTAAAATGTCAGCACTGTTTTCTCTTAGCGCTTCTACGGCATTATCTACGTTTCCTACGGTCACGAAGTTGTCTTCGGATAAGCGATAGTCGTGCTGCTCTGCGTGCACATACGCCATAAGGTGACTTCCGCTACCTATTCGGCTACGTGCTATTCGGGCATTGCTTAAATTAGATTCGTTTAATGTTTTATGCAAAGTAGCATGTACTCCCCAAATAATTGGAGACTTTACATACTGCTGAATGATGCGAGCAGTCCCTCCTTTATGTATATGTTGCACAATCCCTTCTGTAAGAACTAGAGCCACATCAGTCTCACTGTTCTCGAGCATTTTACACATAGCGCCGCTGCCTTCTTTCACATCCCTCCACTGTACATTAAATCCAGCTTCAGCAAATAGTCCATTCTCTATAGCATAGTGCCATGGATAGTTAAAATGCTCCGGAACCCCGCTGACCCGCACAGTTTTCATCAGTAGTCCAATAGTTCCTGTACGGCGTGCGCTACCTTATTTGCATTTGGTAGCATTTCTTTTTCTAGGTCAACGTTAAGAGGTACCGCAGGTAGATTGAGTGAGCCGATACATTTCACCGGTGCATCAAGATACTGAAAGCAGTTTTCTTGTATTCTGCCAGCTAAAGCCTGTGCGAATGAATTGTTAAGTGTTTCTTCAGTAAGTACAATAACTTTTCCATGCTTTTTCACACTAGCATATATTGCTTCATCATCACAAGGACTGAGTGTGCGCAGGTCTACTATCTCCAACTTGCCAGGGAATTGTTTAGCTGCGTTATCTGCCCACCATACTCCCATACCATAGGTTATGATAGTTAGTGATTCACCATTGTCCAGTGCTTCATCAGTTGCTTCCAAATGTGTTCTGGCTTGACCAAGTGGAATCATGTAATCACGACTTGGCTCTAGAGACTTTGCTCCCTCTGTACCAGCTACTTTACTCCAATAAATCCCTTTATGTTCAAACATAACCACTGGATTTGGATCATAAAAAGCGGCTTTCATCAGCCCTTTCATATCTGCAGCATTGCTGGGATAAACTATTTTTATTCCTTTAATAGGAAGGATAGATGACTCATTCGTACCGCTGTGATAGGGTCCACCACCACCGTAAGCACCTGTTGGTACGCGTATCACGGATTGTATCGGAAACTTACCTCCACTTAAGTAGCTACTTTTGCTCAACTCTGTCACCAGTTGATTTACACCTGGCCAGATATAGTCTGCAAATTGTACTTCTACTATTGGTTTACATCCTACCGCACTCATTCCGGCAGTAGAGCCTATAATGTAAGCTTCTTGTATAGGCGTATTAAATACTCTATTTTTTCCGTGCTTCTGTGCCAATGTAGCGGCCTCTCTAAACACACCTCCAAGTCTATGTCCTACGTCTTGTCCATAAAGTAAAGCTTCTGGATGGTCTGCAAGTATTTCGTCTATGGCGTGTAATGCAGCATCTACCATTATTATTTTTTCTGCTCCTTCAGGGCTTCTCTCCCCTGTCTCAGTAGTAATAGGAGTAGGGGCTAGAACATAATTTTCTACAGTATCGAGTGCTGGAGCATCTGCGTTTTTTGCTTTCTCGAATGCTTCTGCTACAGCTACTTTTGCCTCTTGTTTTAGTCGGTCTATTTTAGACTGTTTTATGCCTTTAGCAAGTGCTTGTTCTACTAAAAATATAAGAGGGTCTTCTTTTTGGTCTTCTGCTAAATCATCTCGATACCACTCACTGCGGACACCGCTAGTATGATGACCTAGTAAAGGTACTTTGGCGTGAAGCAGCATAGGTTTTTGATTTTTCCTTACCCACTTTATGGCTTTACCTACTTCATTATAGCTTTCTGTGAAATCACTTCCGTCTACTTTGCCCCTTCTTAAACCTTTAAAACCAGCAGCAAATTCAAAGGCATTCATTGCACGCATTTCGTCACCACTTGCAGAAATACCCCAGTCGTTATCTTGTACCAGATAAAGTATAGGAAGCTGATGTAGTACGGCCATTTGCAGTGCCTCTGAGACTTCCCCTTCAGTCATAGAGCCATCACCTATGGAGCATACTACTATAGAACCATTCGTCCCTAGTTCATTTAGATTATTGTTTTTTAAATATTGAAGTCCATGTGCTATTCCAGTGGTGGGTATAGCCTGCATTCCAGTCGCACTGCTTTGATGTGCCATCTTAGGCTTGTCATCATGCAATAGAGACGGGTGTGAGTAATACGTCCGTCCTCCAGAGAATGGGTCGTCTGCCTTAGCTAGCAGCTGAAGCATCAACTCATAAGGAGTCAATCCCAGACCGAGCAAGATAGACTCATCTCTGTAGTATGGTGCTACCCAGTCTATCTCTTTTAAGTGATATGCTGTAGCTAACTGTATCGCTTCATGCCCCTTAGAGGTAGAGTGTACATAGCTAGTTACGGTTCTATTTTCATCATATATGTCTGCCATGGCTCTGGCAGTATAGAGATGCGTTAAGGCGGTTTCGAAGATGGATTTTTTAATATGCATTTAGGCTAGCGACCAATTCATTTTACAAGTTGCAAGTTTAGGCCTAAATTTACTAAGACGGAAACTCCTATGCAGTGAATCAATCGATTGATTGGTTGGATGTTCACTTTAACCGATGGGAAGAAATAAGAAACCTAACTGAACTGAAGGATAAGAAGAAGGTACTCAATGAGTACATCCACGAAATCATTGTGAAAGATTATGATGATTCAACAAAGGAACATCACATTGAAATTCACTTCAGGATTCCTATCATAAATGACAAAATTCATTTAGAAAAGAACAAAGATGGTAGTATTTCGAGGGATAAGAAGGGTCTTCGGAAATATAAAGTATTAGAGGGAGAGGGGAGTTTGAACAACCCTCTCACCCACCAGAAATTATTCCACCGTAACCGACTTTGCTAAATTTCTAGGCTGATCCACATTGCATCCTCTCATTACAGCTATATAATAGCTAAGTAGTTGAAGCGGTATAGTAGCTATTATAGGAGTAAGGCAGTCTTCAGTATCGGGTATTGTTATATAGTGGTCTGCCATCTCAGCTACCTTCTCATCACCTTCTGTAACTATGGCTATTATTTTACCTTTTCTGGCTTTGACCTCTTGTATATTGGAAACTACCTTTTCATAGTAATTACGTTTAATAGCTATCACCACAACTGGCATCTCTTCATCTATAAGTGCAATAGGTCCATGCTTCATTTCTGCCGCAGGATACCCCTCAGCGTGTATGTATGAGATTTCTTTTAACTTTAATGCACCTTCTAGTGCTACTGGGAAGTTATAGCCCCTGCCTAGGTAAAGACAATTTGGTGAATCTTTATATATAGCGGCTATTTCTTTACATTTCGCATTACAGCTTTCTAGCAGCTCTTCTACTTTTTGAGGAATGGTATCCAATTCAGCAAACATTTCACGTAGTCTTTCTTGTGATATTTTACCACGTATATCAGCTATCCCAAGAGCGAGTAGTGTAAGAACAGTCACTTGTGCAGTAAATGCTTTTGTAGATGCTACCCCTATCTCTGGTCCAGCATGCGTATATGCTCCTGCATGTGTCATTCTAGGAATACTACTTCCTACCACATTACAGATACCATATATAGTAGCTCCTTTTTCTTTAGCCAATTCTAATGCTGCCAATGTATCTGCAGTCTCTCCACTTTGAGAAATCGCTATTACTAGGTCATCCTCTGTGATGACAGGGTTTCTATATCTGAATTCTGATGCGTATTCTACTTCTACAGGTATTCTTCCAAATTCTTCGATGAGGTATTCCCCTACTAACCCAGCATGCCAAGAAGTACCGCATGCTACGATTATGATTCTATCTAGATTCTTTATTTTGCTTGCATATTCTTCTAAACTGCGCATAGCAAAAGTTAAATTCTTAGGATCAAAACGACCACGCATGGAGTCATAGATAGATTTAGGCTGCTCAAATATTTCTTTAAGCATGAAGTGTTCATACCCTCCCTTTTCAAGAGCCTCTAGGCTTATTTCAAGTTCTTGGATGTACGGAGACTTGACCACGTTATCAATGGTCTTTATTGTCATCTCACCATCTTGAATGGATACTATTTCATTGTCATTCAGATACGTTACAGTTTTGGTATACTCTACGATGGGAGTGGCATCACTAGCAAGGAAGTATTCTCCTTTATTCGGACTTATTCCGACTACCAGAGGGCTGCCTTTTCTTGCTGCTATGAGTGTGTTGGGATCATTTTTACTTAAAATTACTATTGCATAGGCTCCAATTACCTCATTTAATGCCAGACGCACTGCTTCTAACAGGCTAACATTTTCATTATCCTTTATCTCTTCTATTAGATGTGTTAGGACTTCAGTGTCTGTATCGCTTTTAAATTCATGACCACGTGCCATGAGCACTTTTTTGAGTGTAGCATAGTTCTCTATGATGCCGTTATGAATCAGAGCAATATCTCCGCTTTGAGAAAGATGCGGATGAGCATTTACAGTGTTAGGCTCTCCGTGAGTGGCCCATCGGGTATGACCTATACCTCTATTCCCACTTATATTATTACCCTTAGCTACAGATTCGAGTTCAGAAACTTTGCCTCGGTTTTTATAGATTCTGAGATCATCGTTATTTAGAAGTGCTATTCCCGCGCTGTCATATCCTCGGTACTCTAAGCGTTGTAACCCCTTTATTAGGAAGTCATAAGCCTCATTGGGGCCGTAGTATGCTACTATTCCACACATATTGTTTTTTATTGTTTACAAATTTATACAGTATTCTACACTTAGTTCACACATTTCATATAGTGTTCTCCTCACTGTATTCATTTTTGATGTTTCAATTAATTCAGTTTAAAAACCTTTTTAAGGTCTTTCACTCCGTCCAGTTCTTCCCAAGGGAAGAGCTTCACTTTTACTTTCTTGGTTTTGCCACTCCCATCTGTAAATTCTTTGGTCACTGTCTCACTCTTACGACCCATATGCCCATAAGCAGCTGTTTCTGAATAGATAGGAGTTCGGAGTTTAAATCTAGTTTCTATGAAGTATGGTCTCATATCAAAACGGGGCATTTGTAAGATGATATCTGCTATTTCTCCATCAGTTAAATCCACTTTTGAAGTGCCGTAGGTATTTACATAAAGTCCCATTGGCTTAGCCACACCTATTGCATAGGCCACTTGTACGAGTACCTCATCAGCGATCCCAGCAGCTACTATATTCTTAGCGATGTGACGTGTAGCGTATGCCGCACTTCTATCTACT
>ERZ807291.3655-NODE-3655-length-21370-cov-30.537321_pt1 | contig 21370 bp, 19 predicted proteins | sample MGYA00521257_ERZ807291 | MGnify/ENA primary metagenome ERZ807291 (study PRJEB31413, sample SAMN03169783) | marine metagenome | biome: Marine; feature: Water; material: Subsurface seawater | place: North Sea | collected 2011-04-28 | depth 1 m m ... | reverse complement strand
ACGCAGACCCTTTACCTTGGCGGATAAAGGTAGTCCCTTAACCCAATTGTTTTAGGAGTCCCACGACTTCAAGAAACCTATCCCATCTTCAGGGATTTTAGCTCGACCTTTGCCTCGCTCATGGGCATGGGTTGTATCTTTAACCAAATTATTAACCACTTAAAAATGAAGTATCTTGCCTACCTTGTGCTCATGCTTCCTCTCGTTGTGTCAGAAGCCAAACCATCCTCATCCTCCCCTGAAAATGTCATTGTCATCGAATTAAAAGATGGCCCGGTTGTTATCGAAACCTTCCCAGATGTTGCCCCTAAGCATGTCGAGCGCATTGAAAAGCTTGCCAAGTCTGGTAAGTATGACGGAGTCGCCTTTCACCGGGTAATCGAAGGTTTTATGGCCCAAACCGGAGATGTGGAATTCGGCAATGTAAAAGATTTCAGTGAACCCCGGGTTGGTACGGGCGGTTCCGACCTTCCCGATCTGAAAGAAGAGTTTAATGACAAGAAACATGTGCGCGGCACCTGCTCCATGGCCCGTTCATCCAGTCCCAACAGTGCCAACAGTCAGTTTTTTATCTGTTTCGAACCGTCCCCATTTCTTGACCGCCAATACACGGTTTGGGGACAAGTGATCGAAGGAATGGACCATGTGGACAAAATCAAAATGGGCTCCAGCCGTAACAATGGATCGGTCTCCGATCCTGATCATATGATTAAGGTGACCGTTGGAAAACCATCTGCCAAGGAAAGCGGCAGCGACCAAAAATAAGTTGTGGTATTATCCGCCACTCCTTCGTGGGTGGTGTTACTCTATAATCAACTGGTCACATTGAAGATGGTATAATCCGACAAAAAATTCCTCGTCCCATCTTTCTTCAACCGTAAGGTTCCCAAGTACCCGGATTACCCGGTCCATTGCTACCTCCACTCCCTCTTCTGAACGGACGACCACCCAGCCGTTTGCTTCGGGTGCTTGTCCAAAACAGCAACTCAATTGGTCGGGCATAAGTAAAAACTCTTTCACCATGTTTTGTTCGTCCACCACGGTTGGTACCATAAACCCTTCAATGGCAACCTTTTGGCCGGAAAGGTTTCGTATCTCGCGTGGTACCCGGGAGGCATAGGAGGAGAATTCAAATGCCAGCCCATCCGTTTCCCAATCAATTTCATAGGGAAATTGAGATAGCAGGGAATAGGTTATTAGCTCATACCCCCCGGCAGGGTCATGAGGAGGAAGGTTACTAACAACCTGAATGGATTGGTTGGTTTCGGCATCAAGAATGGTCTGACCAAGAATCATTTTCCCTTCCACAATCGATTCTCCCTCTCGAGTTTGGTTTTTCTCTTGAGAATAGCTGCCGGTTTCGGATGGTGCAGCTTGTGGAGTATTGCCAATATCCATAATTGGATCGCCCGTCAGGGGAACTCCAACCTCCGTGAATTCAAGGTCTTTCGCCTCATGCTTCGGGTCTTGAGAGCAGGCAAACAAAGCAAGCAACCCCAAAGAGAAGTGAAGCCTGAAAATAGAAATAAAAATATTTGAACTGGGGTGCATAGGTCGGGTTACTCTCCTCATCATTTACCCGTGGGGATTTAAGGATTCCAGTAAGCTGGACCGGTACAGTTTTTGTGCTGGAAACCAGGCACTGATCAGACCCAATAAAAGAATGGCCCCGCAGGTCAGGAAAATAAATTTATCAAAAACCGGAAGGCCCATACTTACCCCTACTTGCAGGCGGATCAGCGAAGATAGGGACAGGGATAAAACAATAAATAATACCACAGAGCCCAAGGCTCCCATCAAGGAAATAAGTGCGGACTGCCAAAGAATGGAGCCCGTAACCACTGCCCTGCTCGCCCCCATACAGCGAAGAACGGCAAATTCTCTGCGTCTTTCATGCAGGGTTGATCGGAGGGTTGCCAGGATAATTAGCCCGCCGACCAAGGCCATCAAGATGGCAAGAACCGCAATCGTACGCTCCATCCATGCGAACCGGTTGAAAAAAGATGAAAGAATGGCGGGAACTGGCCAAGCGAGGGTTGCCCGGTCTCCCTGTTTGTTGTACTTAACATCCAAGGCCAATCCGGAAGATCCTTTAAGGTTTAACAGTACACCACTTATTGCATTGGCCGATGAAGCGTCGTGCCCCTCCATCATTTGCACGCCTTTGAGAGGTACCCAAATTACTTGATCAACCGGAGTACCGGTAGTTTCGAGAAGTCCAACCACCAAATAGATATCCTCATGCCTGGTATCAGGGTTGTATTCCAATCCATGATAAGGATGAAAACGGTCACCCAACTTAAGTCCAATCTCTGCTGCAACCTGAGCTCCCACAATGGCCTCCTTTGCATGGTCGGAAAAAATTCTGCCTGGTGGATGAACTTGATAATTTGTACCGGGCTTCCATTGATGATGGACGAATAAGTCAGGGGTAGTTCCCACTATTCGGTATCCCAGATAATTGTCTCCCAATGCGAATGGATAAGCCTCTGAAACTCCGGGGTGAGAACGGATGGTTTCATACTGTGACCAATCAAGATTTCCCGGAGAATTTTCGAGGTGAAACAAGGCATTTAGAACCAGTTGCAATTGAGAACCCCTTGCTCCGAGCACCGCATCGAACCCACCTGCGGACTGGGCAAAGGCAAGGTTTACGGTTTGCTTGGTTTTCCACGCACCCAAAAACAATCCACCGGACAGGGAGACAGTGAAGACGGCAATCAGGCTGGTAAGTATATTCTGGGTAAGTGCACGCCAGGCCAGACGCAAAGAAACCGTTAATGTATTCATCTTAGCTCATTCATGCTCTGGTCAGGCTGCTTTGGGTAACCTGATTTAAATCCTCCCAAACAATGGATTTTTCAAACTGACCGATGACCCGGGGGTCATGACTTACCAGAATCAGGGAACTTCCCCACTCCTGGCAAAGGGAGCACAACATCCCCAAACATAGGTCGGTGTTTGCAGGATCAAGGTTGCCGGTCGGTTCATCTGCCAAGACCAGTTTTGGCCGGTTCACCAGTGCCCGGGCAATGCCTATACGTTGCTGCTGGCCAATAGAGAGTTGCCTGGGAAGGTAGTCCTTGAATTCCAACAACCCCACGGCCTCCAACAAAGTGAATGCCCAACTGCGGTTGCTTGATCCATTTAAGTTCATTGCCAGCAGAATATTTTCCAGGCAGGTAAATCCATTGAGCAAGTTAAAGGACTGAAAAACATAGCCTATCTTAGCCGCCCGCAATTGATCCCTGCTTGATTCTTTCATTGAATGCAAAGAATGCCCATCGAATGAAATTTTTCCCGAATCTGCAGGCAGGACTCCGGCAAGCAAATGAAGAAAAGTTGTCTTACCGCTTCCGCTTGCACCCCTAAATGCCACCTGTTCTTTGTGATTTAAGGTAAAGCTTGGCACATCTAAAACTGCAGTCAATTGCCCGCTTGGGGAAGCGAATGATTTCTGGAGATCTTCGACGGTAAGTAAAGACATATGAAGTAATTTCTTATCGCAAGGAGTCAAAGGCATCAAGCGGGATGGTAATGGCTTTTTCAATTTGTTTTTCAATCTTTACAAAATTGTGCGACTCCACAATGAATGATCCACATTTGGAGGCTGTGGGGGATTTCAAGAAATTTAAAACAAATGCAAAGTGGGGAGTCATTCCCTTCCGTATGCTCGATTCTGGAAAAACTGAGGTTCTTATTATTTCCACGAGGCGGAAAAACTGGAGTTTGCCCAAAGGGAACTTAATCAAAAATATTGGCCCAAAACGTACCGCCCTGCTTGAGGCTTATGAAGAAGCAGGCATTGATGGCACCTTACAGGAAAAACCAATCCTATGCTCGATTGGTCGGACATGTGTTTATTTTTTCCCTATGGAAGTAAACAAGGTTTTTGAAGACTGGCCGGAATCATCTTATCGCAAGCGAAAATGGATTAAGGTTAGCAAAGCCAGCAATATGTTGCACCACCGGGCGATGGGAAAAATCCTGCTCAAATTCTTTCCTCAGAGAAACTGATTTCCTTTGTCCAATTGATCCTCCTTTCTTTATAAGAAGAAAATGAGGTACAACAGATTTGAATTTGAAACAAAACCTCCCTTGTTCCGCCCTCCCAAGTACACTGGAATCACCCTCTCATTGCTCTCGATTTTTGTCTTGGTTAGTATGCTTGTTGTCTGGGAGAAAATGGCAAAGGTTGCAGACATTGCCGTTTTAGAAATATTTGCTTGGGAAAAATCAAAGGTACCCCTTGAGCAAGTCAGGCTGGCCTACCAAAATGTTGCACCCTGCATATTAAAAACCACCTACTCTCCCTTAGCCGAGTTATCTGCCCTGCCTGGTTTGAAAAAACAAATCAACAAGACAACATGGGATATTATTTTTATGCCTGAAACACCTGATCTTAAGTTTCTGCACAGCCATCAGGACTATGACCACCGGGGCGTAGTTGCATATTATCAAGAAAGTCCCGCTCCGTCCGACCATAAAGTAATTGATGGAAGCACCACCCCTCTTATCTGCATGGTAAATCGATTGTCAAAAAACCATGCGGAAGCACTTAGGTTTGTACGGTTTTTAAAAGCTCCAACCAAAGGACAACCTGAGTTTGCCATTACTGGATGGACTGGGGTGAGTGAAGACCACTGGGATATGTCCCCAGAATTAAAAATTTATGCCGTTCAAGAAAGCAAAACTTGGCTCAACTCATATACTCAAAATTTTGCTGATAAAGAAGGTATTGAACTGAGCGTTTCCTTCTTGGAAGAGAAGAATATGCTTTCTAGCCTTCACCTATTGTCCAAAGCAAACAACAAAAATTACCTACCCGACCTCCTCAGTTTTCCTTCTGATTTGGAAACGCCGTCATGGATTGGTGCATATTATTCTGAAATAAACGACCCCCCAGAGATCGCGGCAGGTAAATTCTCTTTATTTCTGCGGAGGGATTCACCCTTGTTGAAGACCGCACAAAAATTCCTACAGTATCTAAGTGAGAACTAACAACCCTATGGGTTTAAGTGCCATGTTGTTTGCCTATATGGTTGTGGCTCAGGTTATTGTTTTGCCGCTTTTTTCACAGGATGGGGAAAATAACTTCTCTGCATGGGAAAAGGAATTACCCCAATCCATTGGCGAGCTGAAAGAAATCCAAAAGCAAATGCAGTCCGTGCTGCAAAGGGTCCGCAATACGGTTGTTTCAGTTGAAGCAGAGGATGGAGCAGGCAGTGGTGTCCTGATTTCTTCAGATGGACTAATTCTTACCGCAGCCCATGTAATTGGTGAGCGTGGAAGAAAGATGCAGATTGTCTTTCCCGATGGTCAGAAACTGGAAGCCCTGAGCTTAGGCGGTTCAGAGATTTCAGATGCTGGTATCCTCAAAATTATTGAACCAGGGGAATGGGAATACGCACCGATGGCTCTTGCAAACAACTCAAAAGTGGGTGACTGGTGCTTTGCCCTTGGTCACCCAAGCGGTTTTGATGCAGACCGCGGATTGGTCTTACGGGTTGGCCGAATCATAGAGAAAAAAGAGGAAACATTGCAGACGGATTGCAGGCTGCTCGGGGGTGACTCTGGTGGACCCTTGTTCTCGGTTTACGGAGAAGTGATCGGCATTCACAGCCGAATCTCACAAAGCCCAGAAGATAATTTTCACACAACCGTAGAATCCTTTATTTCTAACTGGGAATACTTTTTAAACGAAGAATTACATACCTTTGGTGATATGCAAAAGGGCGGATTTTTGGGGGTTTCCTGCAAACAGGCGACAGATGGTTTGCATATATTGGCAGTAGTCCCCAACAGCCCTGCCATGAATGCGAATCTTCAACCAGGTGATGTGTTAAAGCGGGTGGACGGAATGCCTTTGGACACAAGGGAGAAGCTAATGATATTAATTAGCAGTAAACCACCCGGGTCATTGGTTGCTATCGACTACCTGAGAGAAGAAAATGAGATCTCTGTTCAAATTACTCTTGGTGAGAGACTGGTTGAGGAATGAAAAGTCGTTTAGTTATCCTTTGGAATTTCCTCTCCCTGTCCTTTCTTTTTGGTGAGCCTTTGAGCTTACCTGTGGCCCTGGCTCCGGAATATCGGTTAAATGGTTCTTCCATTGGTAATGCATTGGGACAAACGAAGGACGATATCCTGCGGTCAATCGTCGGGCTCTACCGTAATGAACGATTAATTGCTCATGGAGTGATTGTGGACCCTCGGGGATTTCTGCTTACCAAGGCCAGTTCAAGCGTAGGTGCACGAATAATCAAATCCTGCCAAAATGAAAGCTTTCCCATACGCATTCGAAAAAGGGATGAAGTTACCGATCTTGCCCTTTGGGAGATTGTTTCATCATCGGCTTCCTCATGGAACTCCGCTACCTGGGAGGAGGAAAGCAATGTGACAGACCTTGGAAGCTGGGCATTTTCAGCCTCCGCATCCCTCGAGGGAATTGGTTTGGGAGTAATTTCTGCAACCAGCCGACCCATTGGCAGGGAAGGCGGGGTCATGGGGGTTTTATTGAAGGAAACCAATTCATCCAGCCATGGTATAGAGGTGCTGGAGGTTCTTCCACAAGCCGCTGGTGACCGGGCTGGGTTAAAAATTTCCGACCGCATCATTCGCGTGGACGGCAGACCGGTCAAGAACACGGGACAGATCAATCGGGTTCTTCAAAACAAAGATCCGGGAGACCTTTTGACGGTCGTGGTTAACCGAAAAGACAACGAGGTTGTCCTACGTATCACCCTTGGTCATCAGGCAGTAGCCTTTGATTTGTTTAACCGTAATCTTATCATGAGCGGACCGGTATCCAAAAGAAAAGATAACTTCTCCTTAATCCTTCAGCATGACCTTCCTGTTACAAAAGAAATGATGGGCGGAGGCCTATTTAATCTGCAAGGTCATTGCCTCGGGATTAATATCGCACGGGTCGACCGGGTTACCAACTATACCCTTCCCTCCAATGTGGTTTTACCCGTCTTGAATAAGTGGCTGGATTTGTTGCCCTGACTGGCTTACCTCAACGGTAATCCCAGCACATACCTAAATCCGATTTCGGAACCCCGATAGGAAGCCTCATAGTTCAGTCTTTTCGCAGACCTGCTTTCATGAGCTGTACGCACAAAGCTTCCACCCCTTACAATTCTATGAGCCCCCCGGATCGGACCAATAGGATCTACCCGGGTACGATTACCCTCAGGATATGGAGCATAAAAATCATAGCACCACTCCAGCACATTTCCATGCATGTCATACAAACCCCAGGCGTTCGGGGGATAAATGGGTGAATTTTTGCGAATAGGCACAAATCCCTTGCGAAAGATAGAGACAAAAGAACCGCCGTCACTGAATTCAGATCTTGGACGTTGATCAATAATATATCCTCTCATGGATCCATCAATGTTTGCATTTTCTCCCGACAAAAAATTTCCTTCCCCCAGACCACATATCCCCGAATTGCCCGCCCGGCAGGCATACTCCCACTCCGCTTCGGTAGGCAATCGGTACACAAAAGGGCTTGGAAGTATCCTGCTTAATCTGGCCCTTTGAGTTTTTTCCCAACAAAATGAAACTGCCTGGGAGTAGGAAACCCGTGAAACCGGCAGGAGTTTGTCCATGCGGTCCAATGGTTTGATTTTTTGATTTTTAAAGAATTCTCTCAAGCTTTGCATATCCTTAAATTTCTGAGAATTAACTTTGTAATTCCTCGGGTTCTTTGCTCTAGACCAATAGCCATCTGCAAAAACTGCCTCTTCTAAAAAGATATCCATACCCTTCTCGCCATGAAAAGCACTCATTGAATAATTGCCCGCGGTATACCCGGATGAAGTACAAATCTCACCAAGGATTTTACCGGTTAAGGAGTAAACTTCACTGCCTCTCTTTTGACTATCCGGCACCATTGTGTTCCATTCCTCCTGGGTAATCTCAAATTTCTTCATCCAGAAAGGTTGAGAAATCCGGACTCGGTTCCTTTTCTCATTTTCACTTCGTCCGACTTCATCATCCGGACTGCCCATCAGAAATTCTCCAGCTTCAATCAATTCCATGCCCTCTGCATTGGCTAGCTTGATTAATGCTTGGTTATTAACCTGTGCCGAACTTTCCATCGCAAAAAATTTCGAACCTTGCGTGTCAGAATTAGTAAGCAAATCATTTGATTCACTGCATCCAGTCACCAGAACGAAATAGACAAAATAAGTATGCACGAGGATGGGCATCACCATACTCCATCTGATAAATCTGTTCACTGTTCCAGGTTCGCCTGATTCATGGGTAGTTTGATGTAAAATGTGGTTCCTATTCCCTCCTTACTATCAAACCAAATTTGTCCCTGATGAGATTTAACAATCACATTATGGGCAATGGCTAAACCCTGCCCTGTGCCCACTCCGACTTCTTTGGTGGTAAAAAATGGTTCGAATATACGGGTTTGAACCTTTGCCGGAATACCACCCCCATTATCTGCTATTGCGATAATTACACACTGTGCATCTGGGTAATATCGGGTAGAAACCACAATGTTCCCCTTTTGCCCCTCTGCAATCCGGTCACGGATCGCGTGGGCCCCATTGACTATCAGGTTCAGGACTACCTGATTGATCTCCCCTATGTTACAAGGAACCAAGGGCAAGTCTTCCTGTAGTTGCAGGTCCAAATCCGCATGGTATTTCCACTCATTGGTGGCGACAACCACCGTGGACCGAATGGCTTGGTTTAAATCGTTATTTCTTTTTGCAGATTCAGCGTCTTTGTAAGCAAAGTTTTTCATCGATTTAACGATGGTGGTAATTCTTGAAATACCCTCAGCTGCTTGTTCGACCGCCTCGGGTGCATTTTCCTTAAAAAATTCAATGTCTTCATCAGTTGGAGCATCTGGTGACTGGTTCAATTTCTTAATGAAGCCATCCGTAGCATCCTTAAGGAAAAGGATATTATCATTGGCAAACTGAGACGGTGAGTTGATCTCGTGAGCAATCCCAGAGGCCAATTGACCCACCGCCTCCATTTTCTGTGCATGGATTAACTGAGTTTCCAGCTCTTTTCGTTGTTGCATTTCCAGCTTTAGTTTTTTGTTAGAACTTTGTAACGCACCCGTTCTTTTTTGAACTGTGTTTTCCAGTCCAATAATCAAGCCCTGTAATCGCCTGGTAACGGACCGGATCTCGTAAGGACCAGACTCCCTTAAATTAAAGGGCTTATTATGATCGATTGAGTTTTTCGCCGCGGCCTCTAACTTACGAATCGGGCTGGCAAAACTTTTGTAAGTAACAAGGGCGAGCAAACCAACAAGAATTAAGTAAAATCCGCTTACCATAAAGAAAAGTACGGTATTGGCTGACTCTTCTTCCCGTAACCTAATCAGCTTTTCCTCCAAGGACTGTTTGGACTTCCACATTATTTGTTCGGCCTTTGATTCTAGGGTATTGAGATGCTGGGAAAGACTTTCCCGCGCATCCTCATATGCCTTTCCCGCCGACTTAAGTATAGCCCCACTATTCCTGGTTCCTGGAAGTGCCGCCTTTTCCATGCTTGAGATAGCATCCTCTAGCTCCTTAATTCCCGCAAATAATGGACGAAGGAACTCTTCTGGATAATTATTGGAGTATTTGCCCGAAATTACATTGAGCCCCTCTTTCACAACCACAAGCCGGTCTCTTACCACCCCAAAAATTCCCGCAAAATTGGAAGGATAGATTTCAAACGCCTCAAAGCATCCACGGGTTGCAGAAAGGAAGGCATGAACATCCTGGTACTCGCTGGAGGAATCTCCTGAATTTCGGCTTTCCTGCTCAAGTTCCCTGTTTGATTGATTGATCCCAGAAAACATCCACCATCCAAAAATTCCCACCACAAGTGCTCCTCCTAGGCTGCCAGCTGAGAGTAAACCAATGTAAGATCGAACCTTCATAACGGGGATGACATTCGATTATGGATTTCTTGGTTAAGCAACAGGAATCAGTACATTAATTTTTTTGGGGAAAGGAAATTCGGAGTAGCAGGAAATATAATTTCTGACGATTTTGAGTAGCGACCGGTCGATATCTGCTCCGGAAGAGGCAATAAGCATAGAATCTTCGAGCAGTAAATCCTGATTCAACCTCATGCCCTCGGCCAAATCTTTGGTGTCAATTTCCTCCAGGGAGTAGCTATTGGAATCCGCATCGATAAACTGACTAAGGGCTTCAGTAATCTTCTGATCATAAGTATCGGCCCTTGATATTAATGTTTGAATAATCAGTGCGTCTGCATGCCCCTGCTCTTGGTAATAGTCATAATCAAGTGCTACCCGCAGAATCGATGCCGCGGTGCGTATTCCAGAACCGTCATCAATTTCAAATTTTGGCTGGATATCAATGCGCTGCAGGATCTCCCGGATATCCGTCAGCCCGGGGATTAAATCAATGATTTTCAGGGTTTCTTCCGGTAAATCTTTGAGCATCGCCTTTAATTCAGGCTTGAGATCTTTTCGATAATAGACTGATTCACTCAAATGATTGGGGATGGAAAGATAGGCCAGTTGCGAAAAGATAGCCGCCACCCCTACTCGCCAAGATTCTACCAGTTGTACGGCCTCCGCCAATCCATTTGCCATTCTTCTTACCCTTTGTGCACGGCCAAAAAAGAGTGGTTGAGTAATGGCTAAAGATTGTGAAAGTGCATCCACCGCACCGCGCAATGTTTGATCCAACAAAATTCTTTTACTGGTGATCAAGTCATATTGCTCAATCGCATCTTTTAACACCTTACGGAGAACATCCGGCGGGCAGGGCTTGGAAAGCATCCGGAACACGTTGCCATCGTTCACCGCAGCCATTGCAGATTCAAAGTCTGTGTGTCCAGTCAATAAAACGGTGACTACCTCACTATCAATTTTTTTGATTTCATGAAGCATTTCTGCTCCACTCATCCGCGGCATTCGCATATCCGAGAGGACGGTGGCAAATCCACCTTCCCGCTTGAACAGCTCCAGGCCTTCAATTCCATCCGAAGCAAAATGAAGTTCAAATTTGTTATTTAAATTTAATTTAAAGCCACGAAGAATGGCTTCTTCGTCATCCACGCAAAGTATCTTATTGTTCATTCAGCAATCTGCTTTTCAGCCTGAAAACAGACGGTGTTTTACTTTCTTCTGAAATTGGCAATTTTGCTTTTCACGCTCTCTTCGTTTTTCCAATTATCCGGCTTGGGGAAATCCTGGTTTTTGAGTAAGTCATCAAAAGTTACCTCCCCTGTCGAAACTCCCCCGGAAGGGACATCGACTTTGGCAATCCAGGCAATCGCATTGAGAACCAGTCTTCTTGCATCCAAAGATGCCCAGTTTTCGTGAAAATGGGCACCAGTAAAGCCAAAGCCCCGACCGTAGTTGTAATCCTCGCCTCTTTGATATGCCCAGGCAACATGCTGGGATTCCTTGCGCTTAAGAACCGCTTCCGCAACATTAGGGTTACCATGGTGAGGATGGCTTTCAACTCCTGGTTTCAATCGTTTCATGGTGTTCTCGGGTGGATGTGCAGAAAGAATTGGAGTAATCGTGCCAATTGCAGAAGTTGCTTCTCTAAACCTCATGTGATAGTACCATTCGTCATGCATTTCGAAGGGTTGAACACCCTGAGATATTGGATGCTTTGGCAGGAGCGTGAATTGGGCATTCCAGACAGGATTCACTGACCAGTAGGGCTCAAAATAGCCACCGATCCACTTTAGAAAATGATCACCTGCTGGCCCCTTAGTTGTTTCAACTCCATAATGAATGCAGGCAAGCCCAACGCCACGGCGCATAACCTTATCAAATTCCGCTAGATTCTGGTTAAGCAAATGCCTCACCCCGCCATCACACGCAACCACAACTGCGGATGCATCGTTAAAAACGCTGGGGTCCTTGGGATATCCACCGTCAGTCACCACCACCGTTTCAATTCCCAAATTTGCCGCCTCCAGATGATCGGCCAGTAATTTGCAACCTGCGGCATGTTCATGAGCGAAAAAACCATGGCTCTTGGGCCCCGCAACAAAAACAACCTTCTTGGTTGATCCAAAGGCACTAAACAGGAGGGCTTGAGCCAAACTTAAAACCAATATTTTAGATAATATTTTCATGAAACTTCCATAATCAAAAGTTTATCAATTAAGACAACAAAAGAGCACCATATATATAACATTAAGTCTTGGGGCTCTAATTATATATGATCAAAGTTTATAATCCTATAGGAAACCATTTTCCCTTTCCTACACGCAGAAAAAAATTAGTTTTGAGAATGGTGTATTTCCTTGAGCGACAAATAAAACCTGTAAAATAATGGATCCCGCTCAGCAACTTCTAGCAAAATCTCTTCTCCCATCTCTTCGAACGAGGTTCCTAAGCTTAAAACCAATTCCCGGTTACTGAGATTAGCCATGCTGGGATCGTCTGGATTGAGTTGTCGGTATTCGCGAATCACATCGCATTCAAAGGTAGGTTCGGATTCTGATATGTTTAACTCATCCATGTTGACGATGGACAATTCATTAACGCTTTCATTGCCATCACGTAAGAGATTTACCATCAGGCTCTCATTTGCCTCGCCTTCCTGGAAAGGATTCGGATTTGCATGTTGAGTCGCGTCAAAAAATTTCAGGCAATTTAGAATGTACGCAACCGCATTCGAAGAGAAGGGTAAGTTTTCTAACTTGGAATTTTTAAAAAGAAGCCCGGCCAGTCGGGATTTGTATAGATTTGGATTATCCCGGCTGTTTCTGACTCTTTGGATAATAGATTTCTGAATCTTTTTATCCATACTTCCGTCAGTAATCAGTCCAAGGAACCAAGTGGAAGCATGATTACTCATTATTTCTTGGGTTGGATCTTTTACGATTACACAGGAAAGCTGCTCGCTTGCATCTTCGGGCATTTGGTCAATCAACTCAACGGCTCCCCCTTCAGCATAAGCAAATACTTTCTCTGCAAAATTTGGGTGCTGAGCCTTTAAAAATCTGACTTTGGCTCCAAGTTCCTCCGGCGTTTCAGGGTTGAGTAAAACACAAGCAATCCCATGACCGAGTAGAAAGGAAAACGCATTTTCCATGCGTGCAAATTCTGTTTCATAAACGGTTCTATTGCCCGGCGGAATGACATAGATAAACAACGCCTTGGAATAATTGAGTGGGAGCCCTGTCCTGCGTGCCAACCCTATGTCAACATCAAGTTGGCTCGCAGCACGACGCATACCAGGAACAACCACTTCCTCGATCATGCCAAGGTCAATGATCTCATAGTTTCTAAGAGGATTGATTTGCCGCAAAACAAAGTTGTAGTACCTGTCCCGGGTGGGTCGGTTAAAGCTCGAAATTTTCTTGGCATATTCGAACTCCTCTTCCAACGAAGAAACATGCCCACGCCACTCCGAGGAAAAGGCTGGTGGCTGGAGGGAGTGATCAAAAGGCAGCTTGCTTAGAATTGGATTTTTCTTGGGCATGTCAGGCTCTCCCCAGGCAAAAGTCAAGCGCCAGTTTGCATATGGTTCGACCAATCGGAAACAGGCCCCTTCGATCAAAAAAAGAGACAATACAGTGACCACAGTGAGTAGGATAATACTGACCGTTTTGGAGATCATAACTCTTTAGCACCTTCCTTTTTTTCAGGATTTGCAGAAGGATCTAAATCCTCTTTAATCGGTGAATCATCTTGAGCTTCCTCAAGCTCAGTGGATTGATCATCTTCACCATTGACTGCAGCTATATCTGTATCTGCCTGGTCGGCATCTGGACTATCCTCGGCTGAGCCATTATCGATGAGATCGGTTTTGCCTTGCTTGTCTTGACTGTCATCTGCGGGGATGGATGGATCCTCATCCACTACTTCTTCAACCGCTTCTTCCGTTTGTGCTGGTTCGTTTCCTGGTTCGCTCGTTTTCACCTCTGCAGAAACTTCTAAGGTTTCAGCGTTTTCCTTATCATCTTGATCCGCATTTTCGACTGGAGGAACGGGACTCGCTTTTTCTTCATCGATACTATCATCCAACTCCTGTTCGCTTGCTTCCTTGGGGCTAGCTGTGGGGTTTAAATTCACCTTAGGTTTTTGGGTCTGCTTAACTGCATTTCTGGTGCGGCGTTGAGGTTTCACCCTAATGGCATACCACAACGCAAAGACCGCAATTACATAGGCAATAACAGTAAAACCGAAAATTGCGGATTTTTCTGCTGTTTTAATCACCTCATGTCCGTTTAACAAACCAATCCAAAAGAGGCTGAGAAGGGTAAATAATGGAATCGAAATACCCATGCTTAAAGACCTAAGCTGCCAAGAAACTCTCGGCAGATAACTAAGCACAATAAGGAAAACCGAGCCGGTTGCGATACAGGTGGTGATCACTAGTTTTATGAGGTGAACTCTTTGCCCAAGTTCAATGGTTGATGGGATTAAGATGAACTCAATCAAATAAAGACCGGCAAATTTATAACTTAAAAAAGAATCAATAAGGTGGTTTAACTTTAAAAAACCGTACTCCAGGGCGGACCACAAAAAGACCAACACCAACAGGCCTACAGTACCTGTCGTAAAAAAGAGCGTTTTGCAAAGGGCGTGCATAAGCGTATTGAAACAGCAGAATGGTTCATAAAGATTACTTACATGGCAAGAGAATCTTTATTTACTTTTATAGGCGATATCTGATCGTTTAGTTTTTAGCCCGTATGAGTAAATTATCCCAGTACATTTCCTTTTCGGCATAGGCAAAACCCCACAGCATACACTTCCCACTCCTTATTCGTTCATCAATCGTTATACTGGATTGAAAAACCTTATCTGTTCGACTTGATTCTCTGGAAACATGTGCATGAACCTGAGTAAACTCCTTATCCGCAACCCAGGTAGTTTGTACAAAAACACGCATCCATTCCGATGATGCCCAGGTTACCGGAAGAGATTTCTGCCAGCCATCAATACGAGTAAAAGAAACCTGCTGAGAGGATGGATTCATCCGAAAGCACAGTCCTTTCGCCCCACCTATCGCTCCTGCAAATACATTGTGCCTTCTGCTTTTTATCCCTCCTAGACAGGAAAAGGAAAACTCCAAGCCATCCTCATTGAGTCGCGGTCCGAAAAGAAAACCGTGTTCCCCCACTGGGTTCCCTCTCATCCTTAAACACTTCCTTCCCTCCTTCGAGCTTACTTCAAATTCTCCATCCAAAACAAAAAAATCTTCCGGCAGTCCGCCCTCTTTGATTTGTTCGAACTTTTCTTCGTATAAAACCTTCCAGGTACCCGCAGAAAGGAACAATTGGCTCCAACTGAAATAAATGCCTAATACCAACATTAATCTAATCCAGTAAGCTTTTGATCTTAATTTATTCATCTCGAAGAGAATGTAAGGGGATTTTATTTAATCCAATGCGAACTCCGGTAATTAAGCTAAACAATGAAAAAATAAATAAACAAATCCCAAAGGCCCAAAGACTTACTAGTGATATATCTTGTTTATTCCCCATAACCGCAGGAACCAGCCCAACCAATCCCGCCCCGAACCCGATCAGGAGCCCAGCAAAAATAATCCGGATATTTTCCTGGATGACAATGAATTGCAATTTTCCCAAGGAGAAACCCACTGCCCCTAATATAGCATGCTCTTTCCGACGCTCCCACAGGTTTCTCAGCACGATAATCAACAGGCCCATGGTGCCAAGAAGGACTCCCATACCTCCTAATGCCTGAAAAATAGACAGGTATGTATTTTCGACCCTTCTAAACTGGTTCAACCGGTCGAGAGTTTGTTGATTTTGGGCCCCATAATTCAATAGCCGGTCTGTCAGATGGTCCACCGCAGGGTCAATATGCTCAGCACTACCTATCCAAAATTCTTTGTATCCACCTCCACGGGGGAATTTTTTAATCCAGTTTTCTTCGGAGATGTAAAGACCGCCCTGTAAATAACTTCCTTTTAATACTGCGGCCAATTCAACTTCAAATTTCTCACCGCCCTCATCCAAATAGGCCACCCGGTCACCTACTTTTTTCTTTAATGACCACATCAATGTATTCTGATCCACTGCGGCGGGTATTAGGCCTTCCTTACTCCTTTTTGTTAAGGTTGACCAATTTCCCTCCACAAATGCAAACCTGCCACTCATTTGAGCAATGGGCAGCCCATAAAGTGGTGGCTGGCTGGACTGGTGTAAGTTTAAACAGCTTGCATCATCACCTGACTGGGCCCGTACGGGTATGATTGATACCCCATCCAGCAAGCCCGTGTTTAAATCAAAAAGCTCACCCGCCCCTTCGCTGTGCAAATCATCGTACAACGGTAAACTTGTTTTAAATATGTGAGAAAAACCCCCGGTCCCGGATTTAAAATTTTTCGATTCTTCAGGACCCTGCTGCCTGAACGCACCTGCCCCCACCACCAGAAATGTGCCCACTGCCAGCATCCCAACAACCGTCATCTTCCTGCCCGTCCTAGAATCCAAATGAAAGAGAAGGTTTTTTCTTCCTCTCAAATTTTTACCAGCATGTACTTTTTCCGCCCTGATTATTCTGATCATTCCCCCCGTCAGGGCTAATGCCCCAATTCCAAAAAAGCTTGGACCGGCGGGAAGTTCCCAAAGCAAAGAATTGATAACGAGGAAAATAAGCCCAACCCAGACCAGCAGCTCAGTCCATCGACTTCCTAAATAACGGCCTGGGTAGAATCCTGATCCACTGGTGCGGTTCAGGAACTCGCCCGCCTGCAACAATTCAACCGGCCGGCTTTTCGTTTGTTTGCGACTGATCCAAAATAAAGAAAGAAAACCAACCGCCAAGGAAGTGCCCGTTCCTAAAATTACTGAATTCCATTGGGGTGCGTAAAAAATGCTAAGGTTAGAAACCGCATCTCCCCAGGCACCGTTGAGCATCCAAATAGTAGCATGACCAAAAAACCAGGACCACCCAAGCCCCATACTTGTGCCAATTAAGCATACCAAGCCCGCTTCCATCCAGGTGATGAAATTTACCCGGGTGGGTGAATAACCCAAAGAGAGCAACATGCCCACCTGCCGGTTTCTTTGCTCCAGAGAAAACCCAAAAATTAATGCACTCAAGGTCAGACCTGCCAGCATCACAAAAAACCCAAAGGAGAGAAAAAGCTGCCTGAAATCCACCGGCCCTTCAATGGCTTGTTCTGCATTCTTTTTTAAATCAATTTTTAACATTCCAAAACTTTCAGGGCTCATTTTTTGGATCAATTGATCTTTGAATTTCCTGCTGTTTTGTTCGCCCGTTATTCGCATACCGGTGAGATTCCCCCATCGATTTCCCCACATATCCTGTGCTGCTTTCAGCGATATAAATGCTTTGGGAGTTCCCCGGTATTCATCCCAATAATCCTCATCTTTTTTGCGTATCTTGTGTTTGATAGGAATGCCTGTGTCCCACTCCCCACAATTTTCCGCATCGCTAAGCCCGGGAAACCTTGGTGTCCAATCACTCTCTTCCCCGGTTGGGATTTTTCCTGGCATCGGAAGAATGTTTCCTATTTGGAAGGACCGGCTGTTTTCGATCAGTTCCCGCCGTTCACCAAGCACAAAATATTCGAGTGTTACAAAATCCCCCACGCTCAGGTTCAGGTCATTTGCGGCCCATTGGTTTAGTGCAACTTTATCTTCTTCCCAACCTGGCTGGAGTACACCGCCCGGGTGAGGTTGAACTCCAGTGACCATGGAGTAGGGAATCAAGGATTCCAATGCCTCACCGCCTTGCCCACGGATCGCATTTACTAAATAAGTCAGTTCACCCTGTACAGATGGATGGATTTGCCTGGCAGTTTCAACAATGGAATCCGGCAAAAAAACACTCCTGCTTCTTAGGCACCACTCTTCATCCCCGCTTAGCTTTTTAAGCTGTAAGCCTGCATCCTCAAAGCTCCAGTTTGTCTCAAGGGCATCGCCCACATCTTTTATCTGCTGCTCGATGCCCGAAACCAAAAGTAAGTTTGCAAAGTTGGTCTGGTCTTGGTTGGGGGTAAAGGTCTCGAACATATCTTGCTGTAGCATCGATAAGGGAACGAAAACTGTCCGGCTTGGTTCCATGCTTGCCCGCAACGAAAAATTGCCCAGAGCAGCAGGCTTAACTTCACCAAAATACGGACGGTTCCAGGAAATGAAGCGGGCATCGCGTTCTCCTGAAAGCGGGGCATCCCTGGAAAAAAGACTGGGTTCCTCAACCCGAAGCACCAAGCGTGAGCCCACCTCTGTCCCCAGTTCAGGACCCAGATCAGGACTCGCCCAAAATCCATAATTGGTGAGATCAGGGACTGATTCCGTATCTTGTGCAAAAGAAAAAAACCTCTGGTCTATTCCCAAAACTGTGATACCACTTGCACGCACTTTACCATCTGGGGAGGAAATGATCCCAGTCGTCATAAGTGCCGGGGCCACTTTCACTCCTTGATCAAGGGAATCAAGGATCCGGTCGGCCAAGTCCGATTGGAAATAACCGTCACGGGACATAAACAAATGAGTGATTAATCCTAGGCGCTCGGTTGCCCGGTAACTAAGGGTCGCCCGGACAGAATCTCCAATGCTAAGCGAGCCAATCAGTACCATCGATGCAAAGGCCAGCCCCAGGCAAGTGCCCAGATGCTGCCTTCTGGAATGTTTGAGATTAGCGAAAATGATTCGCCATATCGTCATAACTTTATCTGACTAAGTTTTCCGTGTTCAAAGGACCAGGTATCATCCATTTTTTGGGCAAGATCCATGGAGTGAGTAACCACTAATAAGGTGGTTTCAAATTCCTGATTTAGCTGAAAGAGTAATTCCATTAAACGGATTGCATTTGCCTGGTCCAGTGCTCCGGTGGGTTCATCAGCCAATAATAATTTTGGTTCATTGATCAACGCACGGGCAACCGCTACCCTCTGACGCTCCCCCCCGGATAATTGACTTGGTAAATGGTGCACACGCTCGGAAAGCCCAACTTTTTTCAGTAATTCAATCGCCCGTTCCTTCAGCAAAGAATCCTTCCTTTTCTCATGACCGGCTAATCCGGGAATCATCACATTTTCCAGGGCTGTCAGTGCGGGCAATAAGTGGTGGGACTGGAAAATAAACCCTATGGTTTGGTTTCGAAAAGAGGCTGCTTGTTTTGCAGACATGTCATGTACCTTATTCCCACTCACCCATACTTCTCCACTGGTGGGGGAGTCCAGACCACTAATAATATTTAGCAAAGTACTTTTTCCTGAGCCAGAAGGCCCCACTATGGCAAGGGTCTTTCCCGGGAAAACTTTTAGCTCTATGCCAGAAAGTACAATTAAAGAGGCACCATCCTCGGCAATCGGATATGCCTTGGTCAGATTCCTGATCTCAATAAAGGGAGTCATTTTGATTCGGCACCTTGATGAACCCATCGCCTTGCCTTCATTTCAGACCGGGGAAGACTATCTTTGGGAAGAGGCTCCACCGGCACCCTCAAGGAAAACTCCGTGTGCATGGCAGCTTCCACTGCAGTTGCAACCATCGGATCGCATTCCGCTCTCATACTCACCTCTTTCATCCCGCGTGATTGACTAACAATTACCTGATACTCAGAAACCTCCGGAAATGCCCGAACCAATCCATCCACCGCGGATGGATATAAATTAATTCCCCTGATTACCACCATATCATCCACCCTGCCCAGGATGCCACCCACAAGGTCAAATGTGGGAAAGCCCAGTTCATCGACTCCCTCGCTTGCCCGTACGAGATCACCCGTTCGATAACGCAGGACCGGTGTACCCGTCCTGCCCAAGGGGGTAAGAACAAGCTCCCCCAGCTCCCCGTCCCCTACTGCATTGGTTGTGTCCAAACCAACTACCTCGGGATGATAAGAGTCCAATAAAATCCGTAACCCTCCCTGCCCGCCCGGAATTTCGTAGGCGACCGGCCCGACCTCTGTCATTCCATAGTGGTCAAAAAAAAGAGATTTACCACCCCATGCTAGGTCAATCACCTTTCTGACTTCCAGGCTGCTTCCTCCGCACTCCCCGGCTACGATTATTTTTTTTAGAGAGTGATTGAGTAAGGAAATCTGGTGATCTTTCGCAGTCTCGATTAATCGCAGGGCATAAGTGGGCGTACAAAAAAGGTACTCAACTTTTTGACCCAATATGGCCTCCAGCCTGGCCTCGCTGGACTGCCCTCCCCCGGGTATACAAACGCAACCAGCTTGGAGGGCCGCTTCATAGGCGGTCCAGAAGCCCAAAAACGGACCGAAGGAGAAGGCAAAGAAGCAACGGTCTGCTTTCTTTACCCCCGCTGCGTTCAATATACGCTTCCAATTCCCCACCATCCATTGCCAGTCCTCTTCGGTATCCATCCACACCCTTGCCTTCCCCATGGTCCCACTCGTCCGGGAAAAACGCACATAGTCGTCTGGTTGGCAGGTTTGGTTCGTTCCATGAGGCGGGCTATTTTCCCAGTCTTTCTCCAGCTCGGTTTTACAAGTCAAGGGGCATGCTTGCACAAAATCATCAAACCCATTCAGAGACCCCCATTCGGATAAGCCGGGCCAGCGGTTCTTTTGGAAGGAATTGCTGACACACAAAAATTTTAAATGCTTTTGGAAATTTGCCCACCTTTGTCCCTTCCATTGGTCAACCGTATCCATTTGTATCATCGGGTTTGTGGATATTCTATCCACTCAAAACGGGTCAGCTGTTTGATTCCTCCTGCACGGGAACGGGTTTGGGTGGTTTGGGGGCATACTTTGTGATCATGTATCCACCCAAGGCAGCCAAGGCGATGCCCAGAACGAAAGGCAAGCGGATATATGCCCAGTTCCCCTCCTTGGCTGTGGTTACAAGGGCATTGACCATGGGGGCTCCGGCAAAAATGATCGACATAATCACCGCCACATAGGCAGGGCTTGGCATCTTTCCAAATGCCAGAAGCACGCCCAAAGCACCAATCGCCCCCAGTGTTCCTGCAATCAGGGACCATTGCCAGCCCTTGGTCGGATATGCCCAGAAGGCAAGGTTTCCACCTTTGAGCTTCAGGATAATCAACGGGGCAATTACTGCGGTTAAAAAGTAGGCAAGACCCACCCAGAGAAAAGCCATAATTCTACCATTTTCCTTGTCCCCCATATTGCTCGAACCGATGTGCATACATACCCCGTATGTGCCCCAGCAAACCACAGTCAACAGTGCGAAATGTAAATAGTGCATAGCTTCACTTTCTATTGGCTGCCTCTAACAGGCAAACCGAAATTAGCTAGTTTGCCGAAATCGAAGAACGGGGCTGGTTTAGCTTAGTTTTGGTTTAGGGACTGGTTTAATTTTTCCTGATCGTCTGACTGCTCAGGGGAAAGTGCAGGATGGTAAATATCCCAATCCTTGGTTGCCGTATCCCAATAAATCATCCCGGGTTGTCCATC
>ERZ807291.3639-NODE-3639-length-21456-cov-9.949862_pt1 | contig 21456 bp, 15 predicted proteins | sample MGYA00521257_ERZ807291 | MGnify/ENA primary metagenome ERZ807291 (study PRJEB31413, sample SAMN03169783) | marine metagenome | biome: Marine; feature: Water; material: Subsurface seawater | place: North Sea | collected 2011-04-28 | depth 1 m m ... | reverse complement strand
TCACAATAGAAGCTGGTGTCACCGTTCAAGCTGATTCAGGTTCTGCTAGCGCAGCACCTGCTCTAATTGTGACCCAAGGTTCTAAAATAAATGCAATTGGAACTGCAACTAACCCGATCATCTTCACTTCCGTTTTAGATACTGGAAACCTCACCAAAGAAGATAAGGGGAAATGGGGTGGCTTAATTATTCTTGGATATGCACCAATTAATTCAAACACCAAAAATGTTGCAGACGACAATCCAACAACCAACTCGATTGAAGGTATCCCTACAACTAGTGGTATTAGCAGTCGTTCGATTCCTGCATCCTATGCAAAATATGGTGGATCAAATGCCAGCGATAATTCAGGTACACTACGTTATGTTTCAATTCGTCACGGAGGTGCAGAAATTGGTGCGGGAAATGAAATTAACGGTCTTACCCTAGGTGGAGTCGGTTCAGGTACAACCATTGAATATATCGACATATACGCAAACAAGGATGATGGAATAGAATTCTTTGGAGGGACTGTTAACGCTAAATACTTAAGTGTGTGCTATGTGGGTGATGATTCATTCGATTTTGATGAAGGTTATGCTGGTTCTCTTCAGTACCTCTTTTCAGTTCAGGATACTTCTTCAAACCGTGCAATAGAATGGGACGGTTCTACTGAATCTGATGATTTGAAAGCCGATTCATCTACATTACCAGATTATACAGATGTTAAAATCTCCAACATGACAGCAATTGGAGCTGGAAAAGATGCAACAAGTACTCATGAGGACAACAATGTAGGAATCGAAATTCGAGACAACGGTGCAGGTCAAGTTTGGAACTCAATTTTCACAGAATTTGCGAAAAGTATATTAGACATCGAAAAAACAGACAGTGCAAAAGGTACCGCAAGCACCACTGGATCAGGAAGTTATGGTTCCCAAGCACTACTTGAAAATGGCGTCCTAGCATTCAAAGGAAATATTTTCTGGAACGGTGGTAAAGGAAACACAGCAGCCGGTGTTGCCGAGGATGACACTATTGCTTCCGACATCATATTTGCTACCTCAAATAGTAATTCCTTCAGTGTAGATCCAGCTTTAATCGATGACATTTCAGCTGATGGAACCGTTTCCCCAAGTCTTGCCACTGGTTCTGCTGCTGCATCAGGTGCAGCTACTTTAAGTGGAGGTCTTACAGACTTAACACAGACAACTTATCGAGGTGCATTCGATCCATCTGCAACAAACTGGATGTTTGGATGGACCAAACTCGGTGAACTTGGAACAGTTAATTCGTCATCAAGTTCAAGCTCCTCAACTAGCACAGCAGGTCCAGCAAGTATTTCCACCAGGGGTGAGGTTACATCCAGTAATACAATGAACGGTAGCGTTCGGTTAACAGGTACTGGAACAAGAAATATTATGTTCAGGGTTAAAGGTCCATCAATTGGTAATTACTCGGGCACAAGACTTGCTAATCCGAATATCGATATTTATCATAAACAAACTGATGGTTCTTGGATACAAGTATTAAAATCAACGGACTTCGGAACTGCCTACACTGTAACAACAGGATATACGGATGTTACATCCAGCTATGCAATTAGGCATACCGGTAACAATCTTGAACCCATGGTTGTCCTACAATTAAGTGCCGGAACATACAGTGCCGCTGTAGGATCTGATGTTACTGGTGATTCAGGTGCTTCGATTGTTGAAATTTATGATGTTACTGATGAATAATCTTTAATAAACATCAAATTTTTAAAACGCCGGTCTTATGACCGGCGTTTTTTTTGTTGAACTGGAACAGATTCTTAAATGTTCATATAGTAGATATGAATATTTTTAAAAATTTAAATTGGAACTTCACACTTATATCAATCGGAATTTTTTTGACTGGATTAGGTGCAAAATGGAGTTTGATTGAATCTTATGCTTTAGATATCGCTACCAGAGATGCTTGGGGTGCAATTGCTAAACAAACTTTATTACCTTGGGCAAATGGAACAATTAACTACTGGGAAAACTTTTGGATCCCGTGGGTTTCCCATCAAACAGGACTGGGAAGACTCTGGGCAATTTTTTTAACGAAACTTTGTGGTCATTGGGATAACCAATTCATTTGTACTTTTAATGCCCTTATACCTTGTATTACGGCCTTAATCATACTGTTTACTTTTAAAAAACTGCTAAAAAGCATTGGAATAATACTAATACCTGTAATATTGTGTTCGACCCTAAGCACTAATGCAAATTTTGAAAATACAATTGAAGGTTTTCAGTTTGTTTTTTACTCAGGAATAACTCTTTCATTAATATCAATTTTCTTGATCAATACAGGCAAGTACCTTACGGCAACTTTTGGTTTTATTACTCTCTTTTTGTGTATTACCTGCATGGCATTTACCCCAACAATCGCATGTTCACTAATCCTAACAATATTAATTTGTTATCGTAAACAAAAAGACTGCAAACTATTCAACTTTTATAAGTTGAGTATGCTTTTATTAGCTTTGATTATTTCACTAATATTTATATCAAACTCTAGAAAAGTTAATTATGGTAGCCTCGATATATTTGATACTTTAAAAACTTTTATTCAAATTCTATCATTCCCATTTAACTTTCAATCAACATTATTAAATTTATTTGCAACTTTATTTATTCTAAGCCCAACATTTATTTTTATCTTTCTTATTTTTTCTAATAAAAATATTTTAATTAAATATGAAGGAAAAACAATCCTTACCCTACTAATTTTTTCTTTGTCTACGATAAGCATCGTTAGTATTTTAAGAAGCAGTTTAGAAGTACCCTCCAGGTATTCCGACTTGAGCAATCTTTTGTTAATTACAAACTCACTAGTTCTAGCTTTTTTGACATTTGAAATAGTAGACAAACATAAAGTAAAATTACATTTTCTTTCATTTGTTTGGATGGCATTAGTAATGCTTGGTTATTCAACAAACAAATACGATGTTCAATATTTCGAATTCAAAAAAAGCCAATGGGATAATAAAATTATTCAAAACACTAAATGGTTTATTGATACAAAAGGTAATTCATTTGATGAGAATCAAAAGTTACCCATTACATGGGAACCACACCTAAACCAAGTTCTATTCGATGAACAGTTTTCGAAATTTCTACCACCAAGCATTAGGAGTACGGTTCCAATTTTCATAAATGCAAGCGGTAATAAAAAATCTGACCAATTTCCCTTTGAGGAGGTAAAAGATTACCAAAGGAAATTCGAGGTGCTAAATTATAAAAACAATCTTAATAAATCCAACAGCCGTTCAGTTCGTAATAACAAGAGATACTCTTTCCTAAGGTTTTCTTTTCAAGGAAATACAGATTTACAAGATGGAGATCTTTTTCTTTTATCGGAAACAAACGCTTCATATCCCATCAAACTTTCTAGTGCAGAAACAAATAGATGGAAAACATCGAATTTTTATTTACCAGAGGAAATTGAAAACTTTCAAATTATTTCGAATATAAAACAACCTGGCCAATGGTTAGCTCTCAAAGAACCAGTTGAAGTAAGTTTAGAAAGTTGGATTGCAAGAAAAGTAAGAAAAGCTGGAATTCAAATCCATATTATCGGTATAATTGTGCTAATCTTTGCCCTATCATGGAGATGTCGATTCATTTGGATTCACTACGATTCATAGATTGTTTGCAACTCAACCCATTGCAATAATTACTACTTATTGAAGAAATACCCCGTTCATTTTATTATATGTCTTGTACAAACTTAGATCGTATTTGAGCAAAGGAAAAAGTAATTCTTTTATTTCATCTTGTTGATGAGTTATTGAAAATACTTTCTTGTTCTTTTTATTTATGTGAGGAACCTTAATCGATTTTTGTAAAATACACTGAGCCAACTTCTGCACATCACTAGGCAGATTCTCAAAGAAACCAACAAAGTCAAAATCTTTAATATTATTTAGACCTTTTAGGTAATCCTTTTCCGTAACCCATTTTGCATCGGATGGATCAGACAAGTATCTAGTCTGTCGATTATCAAAAGAGGCAATCCCATAAGGCGACAAGGTTTCCACGAAATGTTGCAAGTCATCCAATGAATTAAAATCTATACCGTTAAGGAACGCTGATAAGTCTTGTACTTCAACCGGGTGTTGTTCGAAGCGAGCTATATCTGAATACAGATTATAAATCCAAGATATGTGTGAAATCAAATGGTCAAAGGGATCTCTTAGGATGACGATTCGTTTAATATCAATTATTTTCTCTAGTAGGTTCTTGATCCTTGGGTAAGGGACATGACCTGACATGAAAAAGTTATCTTTATTCAAAATCTTATCAATCTCATCCAGATTAAGGTTTTCAATATGTTCTTGATAACAACCGTCATCAAACTGATTGGCAAAAACCGCGTTTATACTTGAACCACCAGTCTTTGGAATGTGTAGAAAGAAAATCTTATTCATATCAAAGAGTATTTACTAAAGATGACATATTAAACGGTCTAAAGTTTTGTTCATTAAGAGATTTTTTGAGAATTCATCAGTTGACCATATTTTCGAATTATGAAAAATAATAATCATTACAGATTTATCTAAAAAACCAACTTTATTTGTCGATCTTGATGGCACCTTATTCAGGACTGACACTTTACTTGAATCAATATTAATTGTTATTAGAAAAAAACCCTTTTTTTTATTTCAGGCTTTTTTTTGGTACATCCTTGGCAAGTCTTTACTTAAAAAAAAAGTCTCTGATGAAGTTAAGTTGAATTTAAAACATTTTCCACTTAACGAAGAATTTATAAGTTTCCTAAAAGAGGAAAAAGTAAAAGGCCGCAAAATTATTCTTGCAACGGGGGCAAGCGAAAAGATTGCTAAAGATGCCTTTGATTTTTTTGGTTTTTTTTCAAACTTCATTTCAAGTAATGACAAGATAAACCTTACGGGAACCGACAAAAGGGATAAAATTATTGAATTAATTGGCAAAGAAGACTTTTCCTATGCGGGAGATTGCAAAAAAGACTTTTCCATTTGGAAAAGGTCTAAGGAAGCAATTTTGGTTAATCATACCAAATTTACTGAAAAATTAGTTGATTCCTTCCACCGTGGTGATAAAAAAACATTTTGCCCCTCCTACCCTGCAAAATATTTACTGAAAGGGTTTCGGCCGCATCAATGGGTAAAAAACTTTCTCGTTTTCATCCCAGTAACAGCTAGCCATAATCTCTTGGATCCCAATCTGACGCTACAATCCATTCTTGCCTTTTCTTGTTTCTGTCTTTGTGCATCTAGTGGGTATTTAATCAATGACCTCCTCGACTTAAACGCTGACAGAAAACATAAAACCAAATCAACTCGACCACTTGCATCCGGCAACCTTCCCCTCAGTTGGGGAATTTTCGCTGCACCGCTACTTTGCCTTACTGGGTTGACGCTAGCCATGACCCATAGTGCGGACCTTGCTTTAGTTACCCTATCTTACTTTGCACTCTCTTGCCTATACTCTATTTTTCTAAAAAAATTAGTCGTTCTAGATGTCATTGCACTTGCTGTCCTCTACACGATTCGAATTTATGCCGGTGCTACCTCCACAGACATAGTCATCTCGGATTGGCTTTTACTTTTTTCGATTTTTTTATTTTCAAACCTTGCCTTGCTCAAAAGGTTCACTGAGCTAAGGCATCAAAAATCAGAGGATAAGATCATGAGACGAGGATATTCCGCAAAAAACACAAAGATCGTGAAATGGTTTGGTGTGGTATCCTTAATTGGCTCGGTTACAATACTTGCATTGTATGTTCACTCTTCCACTGCTTTGGCTTTGTATAAAAATTCGCAATTGCTGTGGTGCATAGTACCCGTTTTCGTTTTCTGGATTTCTCGAATGTGGCTAATTGCATCAAGAGACAATATGGATTTGGACCCTGTTTTATTTGCAATCAAAGATAAGACTACTTTACTTTGCGGACTGCTGTCTGCTCTTTTCATGATATGGGCGATTTAACACTTTCTCGCAGCCCTAAAGGTTTGTCATTATTGGCAAACTGCTTGTTCAGAGAAAGCCCATTTTTCAAAAGAACAATTCAAAGATTTAGGCCCTACATATGCCCATTTGAAGAAATTATTGATTTAGTTCCCGGGAAATCGGATGTACTGGACATAGGATGTGGTTGCGGAAGCCTTATTGGGATGCTTGCCTCATTTAAGATTTTGAGAGGTGCCGCGGGACTAGATACAGATCCGGGAGCTATTGCAGAAGCCAATCTAATGGCAAAAAGCATCTCACAAAAAGTAAATTGCCAAAACATTGAATTTTTCAATCTTAGCTTGAATGAGTTCGCAAAAACTGATCGAAAATTTTCAGTGGTCCTTATGATTGATGTCATACATCATATTCACCCTGAAAAGCAAAAAGAATTCATTAATCTAGCAATGCGATTTCTCCGCCCCAATGGCCTTCTAATCTACAAGGACATGTGTCAAAAACCTTCATGGAAAGCTTTTGCAAACAGAGTCCATGATCTAATCATGGCCAAACAGTGGATCCATTATTTACCTATCGAAAAGGCTATCGAATTTGTTTTAGATCAAAATTTCAAGCTGGTGAAAAGAAAAGATTATACAAATTTCTGCTATGGTCACGAGTTGTGCATATTCAAAAATTCAAATGAATAGATTCTTACAAAAAGTTTTAGAAATAAAAAATACAAAACAAATCGTAACTTTATTTGTATTGATTACTTGGTTCATGATTGCCTGCTACTCTTCGCTTGGCCCTCATTTTGTCCGGTTTGTCAATATCTTCGAATAATGATTCCTCTGGTACTCGGCATCCTTTTAACTGGAATTCTACTGGGAATTGCATCCCGCAATTTTCAAAAACAACCATTATTGGTAATTAATTCATCTCTCTTCCTCACCCTTTTCATCTTCATTTATTCGCCTCAGGTTTCTTCTATCTTTTTTGAGTCGCTGAAGATCGATAAACTCTTAATTACAGCAGTCCTGTTCACTCTTTTTTTTGGTGTTTGGTTTCGGCTAGGATCTGAAAAATCGAATTTAGAAAATTCTTACATTCCGAAATTCAGTGAAGTTTTCGGTATTAGTCAAATACACGCTTACCTTTTTGTCGTACTTGTACTTATTAGTTCGCTTATTGCCGCTTGGGCAATCCATCATTTAAGCGATTTCGGCTTTGACGGCTATGCCTATCATACCTCGGCCATGGCATGGTTCAATCAACACGATACAATAACCAATGAGACCCTTTTTATCCCCTGGGTTAACGCATACCCAAAAAACATAGAATTCCTAAGCCTATGGATCTATAAGTTCGATGGTAACGATCAATATGTCGAAGGAGTAAACTTGATGATCCATCTAATTTCTATACCTTTTGTTTTTGGCCTTGGACGTCTAGCAGGTTTAAGCAAAACCGGCAGTCTTGTCGCATCCTGCATCTACTTTTTAATACCCATGTCACTGGCTCAACTCAGATCCACAAATATCGATCAAGCTTTTTCTGACTGCGTTGCGATGGCACTGTATTTTCTTATCTATTGGATTAAGAATTGCACCAAACTTAGTGGATGGAAATCACTGACAATATGTCTCTTGATTGGACTTTCAGTCGGAAATTTGGCTCAAATAAAAGGTTCCGGTCTCTACCTTTGGATTATCCTTGGATCGATGACGGTCCCTCTCCTCATTTTTGAAAACAAAGGACGCTTAACCAAATTGTTTTGGCTTAAAGTGTCCAAATGCTTAGCCTTCTCATTCCTTGTTGCCATAGTCTGTGGATCGGGATGGTATGTGAAAAACTATCTAGTCCATGGGAATCCATTTTGGCCTATGCAACTAAAGCTTCCCTTCTTGGGTGAAATCTTCCCTGGAACAACCATAGAAAGGCTAATCCTGAACAATTGGGGAGTTGGAGACAGAAGTTGGATTGACATCTACTGGCAACAGTTTGCTGAAACTCTGTCTCGTCCTTTGGATATCGACAATCGAACAGGAGGATTCGGTTTTCACTTTTTCGCCATCGGGCTTCCATCATTAGTGCTTTGTCTAGTATGGGGAAATGCCACGATAAGGTGGCTTGCTTGCTTTGCTATCCTTTACTTTTTCTTTGTGCCAGCCTCATTTTGGCCTAGGTATTCAATTGCCGTGACCATAAGCACTGCGATAACCTCTATTTGGATTTGTGAAAAAATCATAAAAGTAAGAAAGCTTCAAAATATTTTCAATTATACTTCTCTTTTCACCGTAATTATTGGTGTCCTCCCCCTGCTTGAAATTTTCTCAATCACTAAAGATAGATTCGTGCATAAGGAATGGTGCGGTAACAGGTACAAAATCATCGAACAGTTCGAACCAACCACGATTGCCCTTTGTAATATCCTACCTCCCGAAACAGGAATGTGGTATCTTTATTTTGGTGAGCAATGGAAAAATAAAATTGTTAAATTTGAGAAAGATAAAATGAAGGAATATCCATTTATCGCGTGTCGAATGAACAAACAATTTGATTTTCTCAAATCGGACTCGAGGTTTACATTGATCAATGTTGACTCAACTACTTTGAACAAAGGAAAGGTGGGCCAGATTTCTTTGTTCATGAACCTGAACCACCCAAATAACATTGTTTCTAAAACATATACAAAATACCTTCCTCTCGCAACGGAATCAAACCAAGACATCATTCGTATCGGTAAAAATTCTTTTTTTGAAAGAGAAATTATAATTCTTGATAGTCGAAACGGAGAGGGGAATTTCTCTAAGGATTTAACTAGTTATTCCATTCCTCGTGAAAGCAGTATGGTTCAATTGACCGTCCAGCACCTTGGAAACTTTCATCCAAATGGAACTTTTAAATTTCATGTAAATTCTAACTTCACAGGAGGTCACCAAATCAACTTGAATCGATCCGATAAATCACAATTCAGTTCGGAGACATTTTGGTGTCCTGTTATCAATGGAAAAATTCATTTGTCCGTAAAATCAGATAATGAGTGGAATATTAAAATGCACGGGTTTTTAAATTAGACCATTATAGTTCGTTTTACTCTTACATCTTAATGAAAAGATTTATTCTGAAAATTTCATTGGCTCTACTTGTGATAATTATCTGTTTATTATTAGAAGTTTTCGTTAGATTGAACCCGATTCCCATAAGGGCCACTTTTGAAAGAGAAAAAGTTTTGTTTGAAGATCTTTCTATAAATGAAAAAATATCCCATCATCAAGATTTTGAGTTGGTATTTCCCGCAACAGATGGTTTTTCAATACATGGGGATTTTATGGAAATTCTCCAATCAAAACTGAAACTATAAATCTTATTCCATATCACTCTGTATCGGCAAGAGTTTGCCCTGACTCTTTGGATGGAAATTCTTCTAAAAGAATTAGGTTTTTTGGAGGTTCAACCATGGAAGACTTACATGTGGTCGACAAGCGTACAATAGCTAATCAGACAATCAGTTTTCTCAATGGTCACAAATTCTATAGTCATGGATTAAACTTTGGTACATCAGCTTATAACTCTTCAGTTGAACTAGCAAAATTTATTGGCTTATTAAGGGAGGTTCCCATTAGTGAAAGACCTGAATATGTAATTTTTATGATGGATTTAACGATGCAATACAACCTCCGAGAATCGGCGTTGCAGGTCTTCAAGGTGATATTGAGTCCAAATTTAGAACCTTAGTTGAACAAAACCACAAGGACTTGAGCATTTATGGTTTATCAATGCTAGCAAGTGAATATTCTGAATTTTATAAGCGTTACATCTCACATCTCTTAATGCCTACAACCTTAATTTCAAAAGGAAGGGGAGATGTGAGCAGAGAAAATCTTAATAAAGCAGTTGAATGCTAGATCAACAATATTAACTTGATAAAAGCAATTTGCCTGAATTTTAATATAACACCAATTTTTGCCTTACAACCGCTTGTTACTTCAAAGAAACCTCTAGGGGATATTGATAAAAAGTCTCTTGCAGAAATTCATCCCACCATTGTTAATTTTGTTCGTTTGTTTTACGAGGAAATTAAGCAACAAGCTTCAACTTTTGATGAATTTGTAGATTTATCTGCAGTTCTTGACTACAATAATAGATCTGACTTTAGAGACTTAGGTCATACTGGTCCTTATGCACAAAATGATGTAGCCTATGCTCTAGCCAATTTCATAATTAGCATTGAAAAGAAATCGCTACAGTCCAATTAATTGAATGAATCTAAAATTCCATTGTAGGAATTATAATCGTCTTCGTTTTTTTCTTTGATTACTTTTAACTCCGTTTCGTTTATCTGGTATTGTTCTCCTCTGCGCTTCAAGTTTTTGTTCAAACAATAGGAGCCCTCAATAACGAAATTTTGGTTAAAATCCTCACTAAACTTTTTCAATGATCGATCTATTTTCTCAACAATTCCAATAGAAGAAAATTCTTCTATTAAAACTCCATCTAGGACTCTCGTTTGTCTGTTAACATTTAGCTGATCCGTTGCAAATTCGAGAAACGTTTGCTTTCGGTTCTTGAAATTTTCATATCTTTTGTTCCCGGGTTGTGGATGTCTCTTAAAAAATTCGTAATGGGAAAAGAGCCTCTGCGCAGGTTCCCGCAACCAACATATTAACTTTGCATCAGGATTCGCAGTATAAAAAACATTTTCCCATACATGACCATGCATAATGGAAACTCCGTCTTCTCTTTCTTGAATGAGTTTGAAAAAAAAGGATTGATGACATTCCCCTTTTGGCGGGTCCTCCAAACTCCCATCTACGAAAAGACGCGTATCGGATGAATTCGCTCCATAATTGAAAAAAAGGATCTCGGGATTGATACTTTGTAAAATTTGACCGAAAAAAGTTCCTGCAGTTTTGGGAATGTGTATGGAGAAAATCTTTTCCATGTCATTAACTAATTTGTGTAATCAACTTTTCGCTGACAAGACTCGCCCCAAGAAATCATTAGGTTCTCGTTGAAGTTTGGATCCCTCAATAAAGAATCGGATATTCCCGGGACGACATATGGTTCGGACCAATAAAAACCCGGTCCTGCTTTAGAGTGGAGATACACGTTCGACGTTGGAACAAACAAATGTCCGTACCCTTGCTCGGTAAGATTCCTCATTAGTAGAAAAAAGGATTCTTCGCCTTTAGGACAAAAGTCATACGGGAGCAAATCTCTGCGAATCACGAGACACGAGGGATGTAAAAAAGAGAAGTTTTGTTGTAAAACAGCTCTGCATTTGTCTCCAAGATCCCCCAATTGCGCTCCCTCATAAATTGGTTTTATCCAACCTCCGTTTTCCATAACCATTCCAGCAGAAACTACTCTGCTAGTTGCCGGGTGAACAATTCTTGGACCGCAAAAACCAATTCCATCAGCGAAACAATGAGCGACTAATTCATCGAGCCAGTCAGGATGCATTGGCTCGATTAAAGAGTTTACCAAGACTACCATGTCAGATTCTACTTTTGAGACGATCGGTTCAGCGGAAGACAAGAGGCTGATCCGTTCGGACTTCACTTCCCAACTTTCAGGCAAAAAGATGTCACATCCAGTCTCGCAAGTCATGCGATCCAAGTTATCCTTCAATGCAGGCAAGTATTTACCCTCAGATAGTTCACCGTGAAAAACGATTGATACGCTTGGATTGGACTTGGGTAAAGTCATTCTGACATTCCAATGGCCACATTCTAGTGCAAGAATATCGGCATCAATCTTCATTCGGGATACGTGCTCCGACAACACTCTTCTGGATGAGTCTACAATCTTATCTCCCTTTTCAAAAATCGATTGAGCGCAAGAACCCGAATGGGCCCTCCAATGATAGAGAACCTTGGGGACATGACCGACAATTTTAGGTGAAAAACCAAATGTGGAACGTAGGCACAGATCCCAATCCTGCGCCCCATCGGTTAAAGAATTTAATTTCCCGACATCTTTCATATGCATTTTTGAAATAACTAAAAGATGGCAAAAATAATTTTGGCTCATCAACAATGATGGATTCCAATCAGGCTTAAAATATGGATCGAAGTGATTTCCGTTTTCATCAATCTTGTCCTCATCAGTATACAATATTCGCCAATAGGAATTTTTTTCGATTTCTTGGTTAATTAAAGAAAGCGCATTCCGATGCAATAGATCATCCTGGTCAAAAAAGACAATCCATTCACCGGTAGATTTTTCTATACAACGGTTCGTAGTTTCGGAAATCCCTTTATTTTTATCGTTTGATAAAACACTTATCCGTTCGTCCTCATTCGCCAACTCACGAAGATAACTTATTGGGGCAGTTACAGAAGATCCGTCGTCGACAATAATCCATTCCCAATTCGAATACGATTGATCCAGGATGGATTGAGCGGCCTCTTGCAAAAAGGGCAGTTTCGCCTCGTATAATGGCGTAACAATGGAAAATTTAATCTTTTCTTCTTTGGACTCCTGAATTTCGAAGTCTGAAATAAAATCATATTTTAACAATTTTTCATTGTGATCCTCAGGGTATTTGACGGGCGGTAATTTATTGAGAATCTTATTCGTCTTAAAACTAGTTAACCGATTTCTTAATCTCTTGTACCTGAGAAAACCTAAATTGCCCTCGAGGAAATCAAAAATTTCTCTGCATTGCTCCCCTGCATCCGTTGGTGATGACAAAGTGTTTGTTTTATCTGTTTTTATAAATCCCGCTAAAAAATGATTTATTGATTCGGCACTCATATTGCATAAGTAGGCAGCGTCCATTTCGTGCAACTCATCAACGCCGCCGGACCCACGAAAACCGCAGATGGGTATATTGCGAGAAAGAGATTCAAGCAAGGTCAAAGGAAAGGGATCTTCACGAGCGAAATTGAAGAAAAGATCAACATTATCGAGCAACTCCCAAGGGTCGTTATTTTGGTCAATAAATTGAACGTTTGAATATTTCTCAGGTAATAGTTCTCGATAGAATCCTTCTCTATCACCAACCCAAGTCCACTTGATATTTATACCAGCAATAGAATTCTGTAGTTTGGAAAGAAAAAACAAAAACAAATCTATCCCCTTTCGATAATCCATATTGGAAAGACAACCTATATTGAAATCTCCACTTTTGGTTTTGGAAGTTGATTTGTAACCCTCGCTTTTAACGAACGCATGCACTCTAATTATTCTTTCTGGTTTTACGCCAAAGCTTTGAATCAAATTGGTTTTCACCCCATCCGAGCAAGCTATGTAGTAATCAGTATACTTGAAGGTATTGAAGACGGAATCACTGTCAGTGCTGTCTATTGCAAAAGCTAACTCGTGAAAATGAGTAAAAACTGGTACCGACCGATCGGTCAATTTGGCTAAAAGATTGCCATTGCAAATGGTATTTGAATAAAGAAAAAGATATTTTCTCTTTCGAATTTCCTCTAAATCGGACAAGAAAAGTACATTGGCATTTTTAGAAAACTGCTTGATGATTTCTGGGTCTAACGGATCCTTAATTAAAATATCAATCTCATATTCGGAGTATTCCCTAAGGTATTCAATTAAATGCATTAAAACCCTTACAGCCCCATTGTTTGTTCCACAATGGCTTATAAAGAGTGTCCTCGGTTTACTCACCATCCAATATGTTTTGAGGGAAATTCAACTTTTGACCCAAAGAACGAGAATGCCCACCAATTTCCACCATTTTATTAACGAGCCTTATCATTCGAGCCGTAGCCGATTCTTTTGTTTGAAGCGCATCAGCTAATACGGCTTGCTGAAAAGAGACTTTAGCGAAAGGAGGATCTAATAATTCATTTATAATGGGTAACATTTGATCTATGGATGACACAGTCCAAGCAGCAGGGACGTAATGAGGACTCAGAGTGTAATCAAGGAGGGCAACGGGTTTGTGTGCATACATTGCCTCCAACATAACAGTAGATGGCATGGTGATAACGGCACTCGAATTTATCAAATCCTCTTCAAGGGGTTGATCAAAGCTAGTTTCGGCACCGATTAGAGGTGCTATTTGATGTGAAATTCTCCACTTGAATTTCACATTTTTTTCTTTGGTAAAAATTTCAATTAAATCTTTCAGATCTTGAAAAGATTGTAAAACAAGTTTTCTGTCATCATCAGAAAACCAGGGAGTTTTAGATGAACATATCAAAATAGTTGGTATATTTGATCTTGAATTTTCAATTTTGAAATCATCCAACCGAGGTAAACCCACATTTTCACATTTTCCAAAATTCCCTTTTATCGACTCAAGAAAACGAACCTGAGATGCTCCAATACAAGCTAGCTTATGACCGAGAATGGGATTAAAAATTCCAGAATCGACTCTTTGTTTTTGAATCCATGAATTTCGATACTCTAAAATTCCATCTGATAAGATCAAAACTGGAATTTCTCGATTTACACACTTTCTGACAATTCCGCAAGGTTCCGGTCGGTATGCGTCATGGGTTATAACTAAAGAGCAATCGCTAGGCGGAAACCAATTAATCCCAAATTCGGTAATGAAGGTGGTTTTAGAGCTAATTTCGTTAACCCAATTCAAATAAGAAGAATTTTTTTTATTTCTACTGAGAATGTATATCATTTATTCAAAAGCTATCTTTATCGTATTTAAAATATTCAAAATCTATTGAATAAATTCTTTTTATAAGACTGGCACTTTGAGAATTAATTAAATTATTGTACTTGAGGGCAATCTTTTGCTTCCTGCACTCAAAATTAGATGCATGTGAAAAGTCAGAATCGGATAAAATATAATCATTAGAGTAAGTTGTAGAATTTCTTTTGATAGTAACAAAATCTGGTAAATCAAAATAAGCATTTAAATTTTTAATATCCTGATCAAAACTTTCTTGCTTAACGATAAAATCAGGAACCAATTTAAAACCATCAAAACGAGGCACCTGTCTATCCCAATGATGATCGATAGACTTTTTTTCAAGAATCAAATAAGAGACAAATTCTAGATACTGAATAAAACTTATATTATAATTCGTAGAATCATAAACGCGATAGCTATTGTAATCATTAATGAAATCTCTAGCAAACGGTTCAAGTTTCTCAAAAGAACTTATAACTTTCTGATGCTTTACATAAAATTTGTTCAAAAAAGCGGAAACAGAACGGGAATAAGGATTTCTCGAATAAAAAGCTGATGTATAACCCTTTGAAAAACAATACCATTGTGCTTCATTCGCATCACAGGTATAACCTTCAGAGTGTAACATCTTTCGTGTGAACTTAGATTTGTCGTAGCAATTACTCACAAAACCATTAATAAACCAATTCGCAACAGAGGTGCTTGCACATTTAGGTGACCATAATGCAACAAACCTATGTTCATGAGAAATGTATGCCTGACCTTTCATTCAAAGATTTTTAAGTCTTTTCGAATATTTGAAACATCTAAATGAATTTTCTCAACACCATTTAAAAACCCAATACTACAACAGCTCAGCCTATGCTTTTCATTACACCGAAATTCACTATTAATCATGGAATTTCATGTATAGCAAGGAGCCAATTCAACCCAGATTTATGAGTTAGTGTTTCTATCTTATGAGACTGAAAAGTATCATGCAGTTTTTCAGTCCACCACATTTTGTCTTGTACAATTAAGTGTGCATTTGAACCGTCCGGGAGTAACTGTGAAGCTTTTCTCAAAGCGATATTAAACAATGTGTATTTCGTGCTATAGGAGCATATATCACTTAATACATAATCAATTTGATTATATGGTATATGTTCCAATACATCCAAGCATGTAAGGCAATCATATTCCGATGCATGAGATGGTTTCTCGGAGAATTGGTCCAAAGCTGGATCGAAACCTTCACATGTAATATTGTTATTAATTAAATATTTTACCAACACTCCTTTTCCACATCCGTAATCTAACACATATTGACAATCATTTTGCATAATTAATGAGAGAACTTCTGAGGGTTTGGCAGCCGGATCATTGTTAGATCCGTATTTTGGATTCTGGAGATGAATTTCTTTATAATGATCGATGGGGTCACTCATTTTAAAATCTCTATTATTCACAACCTTTTCAAGAGGATTCTTTAATGAAACTTTCATCCGCAAATCGCAAACGCCCCCAAAAAAGTTCACAGCTTTATCCACTTCCACCCGGAAGAATGCGGCTTCGGAAACCCAATCTAACACTTCTTGTTGTTCAAAAGCGGTACTTTTTTCATTAGAAATAAATGCTTCGACTTGATAAAGATTAGAACCTAAATTGCATAAGAAATTAAACTGTACAGTAAAAACCGATTCAGAATAATCTGTTTCATTAAAAAATTCTCCTATCTTATCTCTTTTGATGCAATACCTTTCATAATTTGCAGTTGCCCATGAATATATTTTCAAGCCTTCTTTATTTCTAATCCTTAAACCTGCACTTAGACCTTCAGTTTTACCGTTGTTTATAAAGGTGATCTCGATCTTCACTAAATCTCCAGTTAAAAAATTATCACAAGATCTTTCAGATTCATCCAAAACTTTAACACTTAGTATGCGTGTTTCTTCGCAATCGACTGGTTGTTCAATTAAAAAATTCTTCTTTCTTTTAGACTTAGTTAATGAATTTGAAAAAGACAGTCTTCTTTTTTGACCCATCTTAATATTATATTTATCGATACACTCTTGCACTGTACCATCTAGCAAAATTTCTCCCTGATAAAGGAGAATTACCCTATTAGTAATTCTTCTTAAGGCTTCTTCATTATGGGATACAAAAAGAAAAGTAATTCCTTTTTTTAAAAGTTCATTAATTTTATCAAAACACTTAAGTTTAAAGAATTGATCTCCCACACTTAGTGCTTCATCAACTACTAAAATTTCGGGCTCAACGAAGACCTGAACCGCAAATGCCAATCTCATCTTCATACCACTTGAATATGTACTGATGGGACGATCGATAAATTCCCCGATGTCAGCAAACTCCTCAATACGATCAAAAACTTGATCCGTTTGTTTTTTGCTAAAACCCAAAATTGACGCATTCAAGTATACATTCTCTCTTCCAGAAAAATCGGGATTAAAACCGGAACCCAATTCCAGTAAAGCAGCTAATTTTCCATTAGTTTGCACATTGCCAGAACTGGGTTCTAAAATATTTGCAATAATTTGTAGCAAAGTACTTTTTCCTGAACCGTTCTCTCCCAAAATCCCAACAGATTCACCTTTCTTTATCCTAAAGGAGATATTTTTTAGTGCCTCGAAATCACTTTCTTTTTTTTTGATTTTACCAGTTAGTCCTCTGAACATAGTACGAACTGGACTTACTGTAAACCTTTTGGAAAGGTTTTTAACTACAATTGCACACTCCTCATCTTCCATAGAAGAATCCTTTAAATTTGTATTCATTTGAAAGTAAGAATTTCGGCAACTTGCTTGGAGACCGCTTCAGGTGAAAATTTATTTACTAAGTTAGTTCCTTCTTTTGATAAATTCATCCACATAGCTTCATCCTTTGTAAGAGATTCAATGGAGGAGGCAATTTTAAGAGATTCATCGGCAATTAAAGCGTTCTTTCCGTTTTCAAGGTCCATTCCTTCAGCCCCGATACTTGTGGTCACAACCGGAAGTCCTAAAGACATACTTTGCCCAATTTTCCCCTTCATTCCTGCTCCGTATCTAAGTGGGGAAACAAAAACTTTTGCTAAATCAAAATAAGGTGCCACATCTTCAATAAATCCAGTAACGGTAACCATATCTGAAGATAAATCTATAACCTCATGATTGGGATTACTTCCAAGCAAGGTAACTGGCATTTCAGGGAATGTTCCCCACACTTTCGGCATAATCTCATTAACCAAAAATTGAACGGCATCCACATTCGGAGGATGTAAATAACTTCCAATAAATAAAATACCTTCTCTCGCAGAAAAAGGAGGAATTTCATCATTACGAGGAACATGAATATTCGGTAGGACATTCACATTTTTAACACCCCATGTTTTGACAATTTCAGCCTCATCTTTAGTTACGGTCAGCACTACTTCAGACTGCTTCGAGAATTTCTTCTCTTTTTTTAGGTAACTTTTCCATTTTTTCTTCAATTTTATATCACTAGACTCATTTAGTTGCCATTTTCTCTTTAGTCTCAAGTAGTGAAGATCAATGGTATCGTAAAGTATGGTAGCGTTGCTTTTTTTTCGGATAAAATTGCCAAACTTTTCAAACATTTGGGGTCTACATATCCACGCCAGATCAATAATGTTAAGTCGTTCTTTAAGCAATTCCTCAGAGCTAAGTTTACCACTTTCATCAACTAAAACCTCCACACCAAGAAAAGATAGTCTAGACGAATAAGGCTCATCGGCAATTTCATTGGCTGGCAAAAAAATCACATGGTAATTCTGTTTTTTGAGAATCTTAAGTATTTGATAAATCCGATGCCCCCCAGATTCCTTGTCATAATAGGGTAAAGAACTATCAATAACTAAGATAGTTTTTTTTCCGTTCAACCGATTTGCAGCTTGGTATTGGCTTGTAAAATTGCCAGTGGGAGAAAAATGTTGAGAAAGCTGTTCCTGCCAGAAATTAAAAAATGTTTCTCTATTCTTCTTTTGATAGGCTTTTATTCCAGAACCCTCCGATTTCCCACAACTAGTACCCTCCAAGTGGATAACAACAGACTTGGGTTGGTAGACTACTTTCTTTCCTCTTTCACGAACCTTAAAACATAGATCAGTATCTTCAAAATAAGCGGGAGAATATTTTTCATCAAATTCACCAAGTTCTAAAAAAAAAGACTTTGAAATAGCCAAGGAAGCACCCGAGCAATAATCCACTTCTCTTAAAAAATTATATTGAGGAAGATTGTGATCCCTTTCCTTTCCATAGTTACATCCAGAAGCATCATTCCAAATGATACCACCAGCTTCCTGAAGTCTATTGTTAGGATAGATCAGCTTTGAGCCAACGGCACCCACTTCTGAATTATTTTCTAAAACTTTGATTAAACTCGTTAACCACCCTTTCTGAACCTGAGTATCATTATTCAAAAATACAATATAATCCCCTCGAGCGGCCCGAACTGCCTCATTACATGATTTTAAAAAACCAAGGTTTTCAATATTTCTGATCAATTGAACACCTTTAATAGAATTATTAAAGTCGTTATTCTTTTCTGAAAAGTCGTCCACCAAAATTACCTCAAAATCAATATGATGATCGCAGTTTAACTCCAATGCCTTAAGACAAAGCCAAGTAATCTCATGCTGATTAAAAAAAGGAATGATAATCGAGACCTTTGGATTTAAAGGTTTTTGAAAATCAATTAGCCCAAAAGTTCTAAAATTCAAAGTTTCATAAAATTTGGGTTGCTTTATTTTTTTTTGTCTAGAATTAAAAAGATAGTATACTTTCATTAATTCTTTTCTAAGTTTCCATGAAAAAGTACCCTCCATAAATTTAATTCGTTGCGAAAGGGCATTAATGTCAGAAAGATATTCATTTCTCTCACTCTTTAGCAAACCTGCTGAAATCAAAGGCTTGGTAGCCTCAAAAAATTGATTGCGAAAATCATCACTCAAAGAACTAAAATGCTTAGATGTAAGCACTTTAGAATAGAGCTTTAAAAAATCACCATGAATACGGTTTTCTTTTGAATTAATAACAGATTGTTGAGAATCATGAATACGAAACTTTGAAAGATTTTCATTGATATAAATAACATTACCCGAAGACATGAGGCGGAACCAAAGATCTACATCAAGTAATTGACTGAATTGGCGATCGAAGCCTCCTGATTCAATAAAGACTTTCCTTAAAATAAATGTGTTAGATGGTTCGCCAATTTTGTTGATTGCCCCTTTCAGCAGATTTGGATCTTCTAAAAGCTTAGAACCGGGTTGAGATTCTTGAATATTTGACCATTGCTTTGCCAAATCTCGACAACCATTAAAAATGTCTTGGCACTCTTTATTTGATCTGTTTTCAAAAATGATTTCCCGATCAGAAAAAGCGAATGAGATATCATCAAACCTTTTAGCATAAAAAATAAAAGTTTCTACACAAGAAGGTTCTAAAAGGTCATCCTGAAAAAGAAACTTTAGATATTTACCCTCAGCCTTGTGAGCCAAAAAATTACAGTTTTCTGCTATACCTAAACCGCTATTCTTAAAAAATTTTGTTTCGATTGAAGATTTACTAATGAAATTTTCTAAAATGCTTACCGAATCGTCAGTGGATCCATCGTCTGATATGAAGACTACAAAATCCTTACAAGTTTGCTTCTCCAAAGAAATAAGTGCATCTGATAAAAATTCACCGCCGTTGAAGATTGGCAGGCAAATGGAAACGCTTTCCATTTTAGCTTATTTTAAATATTTGATCACAGAAACAAAAACATGCTTTTGTGATTTAAGCTGAAATCATTCAATAGTATAAATTTCCAAATTTGCATTACCTTGACCACCTCCATCAGAACCAACCAAGCAACTGTAGGTACCTTCCTCAAGTTCATAAACAACCATTGGTTCCAAGTTATTACCGGTGTGTCTACTTGTATAACTAGCAGTTACATTTGTATAACTAGAGTTTTGAAATGTGTAGGAACCAAAAGTTGACGATTTAACAACTTGTACCCAAGAACCGTCGGAAGTTTTATGCCAAATATCAAGATACGGATCGGCTAACCTAACACCAGAAAAATTCCCAATACTCGGACCCTTCACTCGAAACATAATTTTTTTCTTACCTGACCCCACAAGCCGTAAGCTTCCTGAGATCTCTGAACCAGATACATATCCTCTAGTTGAAAGACTGTTAAAATAAGAACTCGAATTATCATCCAAACTGTAAATTTCAACAATAGCATTACCCGTTCCAGCATCTGAACCAACTACACAACTATAAACATCTGGTGTGAGTGAGTATACGACGAGAGGTTCAAGATTATTGCCGGTATGTCTATCAGTATAGCTACTAGTAGAGTCAGTATAATTAGCGTTTTGATATGTATAGGAACCATAAGTAGAAGATTTGACTACCTGAATCCAACTACCGCTTGAATCCTTATGATAAAGGTCTAAATTTGGATCTGCTAACCTAGCACCAGCAAAATTTCCAATGCTTGGTCCTTTTACCCTAAACATAACCTTTTTTGATGCTGTTGTACCTCCCATATTAAGGCTAGCCGCCATATCATTACCAAATAATCCAGCTCGTGTAGATAAACTAAAAATTTGAATAGCACCACTCGCACCACTCGTAGAATTTGCATCAGGGGCTGCACCAGGTAATGTTGCTAGTAAATCAGAAACAGCGGTAGTGGGTAATTTCGCAAGCTCTTCAGCAGATATGCTTAATGATGATGCTGTATCTTCGAGAGAATCCCAATATGTAGGATTGGGAGGAGTATTGTTAGCAGGTACATCTTTAGTAGCAACATATGTTGAAGTCCCTACAATCACTAGGGCACCCGTTGAATAGGGTGTCGATGCATCCCAAGTTACTGGTTGGGCAAAGACAG
>ERZ807291.3629-NODE-3629-length-21529-cov-6.494272_pt1 | contig 21529 bp, 21 predicted proteins | sample MGYA00521257_ERZ807291 | MGnify/ENA primary metagenome ERZ807291 (study PRJEB31413, sample SAMN03169783) | marine metagenome | biome: Marine; feature: Water; material: Subsurface seawater | place: North Sea | collected 2011-04-28 | depth 1 m m ... | reverse complement strand
GGACCGAAGCCTGTAAAGCTGGATTTAACAGTCCTGAACACAAAAATCTTACCTTTTCATTTGATTATGCGGGTCCATTTACGGAAACCGTTCTTATGGGTAACTTGGCCTTAAGAAGTCACTCTTTAAGAAAATCCAATGGGAAAGGAAGAAATAACTTCCAGTATTACGGAAGAAAAAAACTCCTATGGGATGGTGGAAATATGAAGATTAAAAACCTTGATGAAGCAAATCAATTCGTTTCAAAAACATACAGACAAGGTTGGGAGCTTCCAATTTAAAATAAGTTAATTTTAAAATAAATTATTAATAAAACAGGGATGCAGTAATATTTTACTTGCATTCCTGTTTTATCTTTGTAGCAGAATCAAATAGATGGAGAAATTTATAAATACAAAAGAACACATCGAATCCTTTGGGTATGAAATTGAATCAAAAGATTTTGAAAGACCCTGGGGCGGGTTTTTAGTGATCGCAGAAAAACAATCTCAAAAATTCTCAGATCAGTTTTTCGAAGGTTTAGATGTGAATACCCTAAAAATTGGAGGGAAATTAAGTCCTAAGATTTTAATGGTTAATGCTGACTCTAGACTGTCTTGGCAATACCATCACCGACGCGCAGAAATCTGGAGAATTTATCAGGGGAAAGTGGGAATTATCCGTTCTGAAAACGATACCCAAAATGAAATTGAGATTTTCAATGAAGGAGATCAAATTCGACTGAAACAAGGAGAAAGACACCGCCTAATCGGTTTGGACAATTTTGCGATTATTGCTGAAATTTGGCAACACACTGATCCTAATAATCCATCGGATGAGGAGGATATTGTGCGAGTACAAGACGATTTTGGTAGATAATAAATAAGCTTTATGACTGTTTACCCTAAATCATTTTACTATTTAAAAACCCTCTTGGTCACCTTAGCTTGTCTAAATCTGGCAGTTGCACAGACCGTCGAAAAGGTTGTTGAACTTCCTGTTCAGGTTTATGAAACTTCTGGATTGGAATATTTTGAAGGTAATTTTCTTACCCATAATGATTCTGGGGGTAAACCAATACTTTATTTGTTTTCTGAAACTGGGGAATTGCTAGAAAATTATCTAATCCCAAACGTAAAAAATAAAGATTGGGAGGATCTCACAAGAGATGAAGATCTATTTTATATTTCGGATACTGGAAATAATAATGGCAGTCGAAAGAAGCTAAAGATTTTAATGGTAGATCCCAAAAAGAATTTTGACTTGGTTGGGGAAATTAAAATCAACTACAAAAATCAAAAAAACTTTGAAAAACGAAAGAAGCATCCCTATGATGTAGAGGCAATTGCGGCACTTCCAAAATCATTGGTTTTGTTTTCTAAAAATCGAATGACATTTACTACCGAACTTTATTTCATTCCAAAAAAAGAAGGAAGTTATTCTTTAAAACCTAAAAGATCACTTCCTGTAAATTCTCTGATCACAGGTGCCGATTATAATGAACGTTTAAAACTATTTGCACTGGTAGCTTATAATAAAGAGGGAGAACAGTTTATTTATACTTTACCGAATTTCAATTCAAAAAAGCTTGAAGAGCTACAATTCATAAAACACAAAATCCCTGTTGATCGAGCACAAATTGAAGCCATTAAAATCATCAATCAAAACACCTTTTGGGTTACGAGCGAAGCCAAAGGAAAGAATTCCTCTAGATTATTTAAAATAAAGATTTAAAAAAAATCAGGTGGTTTTTATTCCTTTTTTTTAAAGCCCGGAAACAACCTTGCAAAAAGGATTGGAATGCATAAAAAAGTTCCAAAAGGTAGTGTCCAAATTAAGAAAAGAATTAAATAAAACTTTTTCCCATTTGAGGATTTAATTTCCTTAACCATGGAATCGTATGTGATTTTATTCTTCATTTTATTTTTAAAACACGCTAAATTAAAGGCAAAACTATCCATTTTAAGGATCAATTAGTAAACTAAATCTAATTTTTATACTTATCGAATTGTATAGAACGTTACTGAAGCTTATTTCATGATTATTTCACTAATGAGGTTGACCACTAGGATCGCAAAAAGTAAAGAAAAAATTGAAACCTATATTTTTTAAAATGAAAGTCTGAATTTCTTCAAAGTGCAGTGTATTCTTTATAGTTGATTTATATTATTAAATTTGGTCATATAGAAAAATTTCAATTGTTATGATTAACAAGAAAGTCAAAAATGTTGTCACCGCCTTGGAGGGCGTCGAAGACGGAATGACGTTGATGCTCGGTGGATTTGGTCTTTGTGGAATTCCTGAAAATAGTATAGGAGCGTTGGTTGAAATTGGAGTTAAGAATCTCACTTGTATTTCAAACAATGCAGGAGTCGACGACTTTGGTTTGGGCTTATTACTTCAAAAAAAGCAGATAAAGAAAATGATTGCTTCGTATGTAGGAGAAAATGCTGAGTTTGAAAGACAAATGCTATCTGGAGAACTTGAGGTCGAATTAACCCCGCAAGGAACACTGGCTGAAAGATGTCGGGCAGCACAAGCAGGAATCCCCGCATTTTACACGCCTGCGGGATGTGGAACTGAAGTTGCAGAAGGTAAAGAAACTCGAGAGTTTAAAGGAAAAATGCACGTTTTAGAAACTGCATATGAAGCTGATTTTTCAATTGTAAAAGCTTGGAAAGGAGACGAAGCTGGGAATCTAATTTTTAAAGGAACAGCAAGAAACTTCAATCCTGCAATGTGTGGTGCTGGAAAAATCACCATCGCGGAAGTAGAAGAACTCGTTCCCGCGGGAAGTTTAGATCCCAACCAAATTCATATCCCCGGGATTTTTGTTAATCGAATATTTCAGGGAGCAAAATTTGAGAAAAGAATTGAACAAAGAACCGTTAGAAGTAAATAAAAATGGCACTCGACAAAGACACAATTGCAAAACGAATTGCACAGGAACTGAAAAATGGATTTTACGTTAATCTTGGGATTGGAATTCCTACGCTTATTGCCAATCACGTTCCTCCGGGGATTGCAATTGAATTCCAAAGCGAAAATGGTGTCATGGGGATGGGTCAATTCCCTTTTGAAGGGGAAGAGGATGCGGATTTAATCAACGCAGGGAAACAAACCATCACCACGATGCCCGGTGCGAGCTTTTTCGACTCTGCTGTTAGCTTTTCTATGATCCGGGGTAAACATATTGATCTGACTGTTTTGGGGGCAATGGAGGTTGCTGAAAATGGGGATATTGCAAATTGGAAAATTCCAGGGAAAATGGTTAAAGGAATGGGAGGTGCAATGGACCTCGTGGCTTCTGCCGAAAATATTATTGTTGCCATGATGCAAGTCAATAAAAGAGGAGAAAGTAAGCTCCTTAAAAGATGTTCGCTCCCACTCACTGGAATCAAATGTGTTAAAAAAATAGTTACAGAATTGGGGGTTTATGAAATTATTCCTGAGGGATTTCTCCTTGTAGAATATGCTCCAGGGGTTAGTGTTGGAACAATAAAAAATGCCACTGAGGGAGCTTTAATTGTCTCTGACAATTTAAAAGAAATGAGTTTCTCTTGATTTTTTATCATTTTAACTATCCAAAAATAGGGTGAAAAATTCCAAAGCAAAATCCTTTTCGCACATTTTAAGAACTAGTTGTTTTAAAAGTATTAATTTAGAGAAGTGAGAAAGATTCTTCCCATTTTAATATTTTTTTTTTTCAGCACTAGTTCTGGTCATGCCCAAATAAGCAAAGGGAAACAAGGTGCATGGTATATCTTTATTTGGAATGTCAATACCGAAAAATCAAAACTTGGATTTAAGGGAGACATTCAGTACAGAAACTGGAATCTTCTTGGCGATTTGGAACAATTAATCATAAGAGGCGGCATCACCTATCCCCTCAAAAATTCAAATTTATATTTTGCCTATGGAAACATCACCTCGGGAAAACTAGGCATTAGCAAACAGACCTCACATGAAGACAGATTACATCAAGAAATCACTTTTGTAGGAAAAAAAGACGAGCTAGTAAAATTCAAACATCGGCTTCGTTTTGAGGAACGTTTTTTCGAAAAAGATGTTTTTAGAACCCGGTTTAGGTATCTGTTATCAATTAATAAGTTTTTTAAGCCAAAAAAAGATAAACCCAGAAAAATGTATCTCTCTTTTTATGATGAGATCCTGTTAAACACTTCAGATTCTCGGGATTCAGGCTTTACCTTTTTTGATACCAATCGTTTGTATTCGGCTTTTGGATTTATTCTCCCAAAAAAGAAACGATTACAACTGGGGTATATGCTATTAAACTCAAAAACAGTAATAAGAGGGCAATGGCAGATTTCTTTTATTAATCCATTTTTGTAGTAAAAATCTTAAATAAATAAACGGGATCTAGAAATTGATTTTAACTTCCATTTAACCCTCCTTTACCAATTCCTTAACAGTATTGGCCTTAACTTTACAATAGTTAAGTATTTAATAAACTTCATTTTGTTTGTTTAATTGGTTTAGCCCGTTCTTAATTATCTGTAGAAGAAGATAATTTTGGGCGGGTTTTTTTATTAGAAGAAAACCTCAACCTCTTGAAAATTAATTTTATTGAGAAACCTCGTATTCAAATTCCCAATTTGGATCATCCAGTCGATTGATGATGTACTTAATTGTGATTTCTTGATCTTTCAGAATGGGCTGAAGGGCAACAATTCGAATGTGTTTTATTTTCCCCATTTCTTTATCCTCTTCAGCAGTAACAGCAGAACAATTAGGAATTTCGTGATGATTAATAAACCCTCCCAATGGCAATCTGATGTAACCATCAGGAAAACGTTGGTCAAAAATATGAGAAATTCCCATGTCAAAACCTTTCGGTAAATCTCGCGTTGTGAAAAGACCTAAGCCTTCGATTTTACTTTCTTTAATTATTAAAAAATCTGGTAAAGGACGCCATGAAGTTTTTTTTATCATCTCTGTTTATTTTTTAAATATTACTGCGGATGCTCCTCCGCCACCATTACAAATTCCTGCGGCTGCATACGTTCCCCCCTGCTGCAATTGATGCAACAAAGTCACTATAATTCTTGCCCCTGAACAGCCCAATGGATGCCCTAGGGAAACTGCTCCGCCATTTATGTTTACTTTATTGGGATCTAGTCCAAGGATTTTCATATTGGCCAATCCAACCACAGAAAAAGCCTCATTAAGCTCGAATAAATCGATTTGATCGATTTCAAGATTTGCTTTTTCAAGTGCTTTTGGGAGTGCCTTTGCCGGAGCAGTTGTAAACCATTTTGGTTCTTGAGCAGCATCTGCATAACTCACGACTTCGGCCAATGGCGATAGTCCCAGTGATTTTGCCTTGTGCTCGCTCATAACAACAAGGGCAGCTGCACCATCATTTAGGGTTGAAGCATTGGCAGCAGTTACGGTTCCATCTTTTGAAAAAGCGGGTCTTAAATTGGGGATTTTATCAAGAATAACATTCGAAAACTCCTCGTCTTTATCAAAAACGATGGCCGCTCCCCTTCTTTGAGGAATCGCAACAGGAGTGATTTCATTCGAAAAGCTCCCTGCCTCCCATGCCTGAGCACTTCGGCGGTAGGATTCAATCGCAAAATCATCTTGCTCCTTTCTCGATATTTCGTGTTTCACTGCGCAGGCATCTGCAAAAACACCCATGGCAACTTGATCATATACATCGACCAATCCATCGACTTGAAGAATATCTTCTAAAGCTGTTGGTCCAAACTTATTACCGCTTCTCATTTGAACGAAATGGGGACTTCTACTCATGTTTTCCATTCCCCCAGCGATAACAACCTCTGCATCCCCCAATTGAATTGCCTGAACCGCCATCATAATGGATTTCATTCCCGAAGCGCAAACTTTATTGATCGCAGTACAAGGAACATCGTTTGGAATTCCGGCGTTCAATGCTGCTTGTCTAGCAGGCGCTTGGCCGGTTCCGGCCTGAAGCACATGACCCATTAAAACCTCATCCACTTCTTTGGGATCCAAAGAAATTTCATCCATCGCCGCCTTAATGGCTAAAGCTCCTAATTCTGTAACAGGGACAGTCGCCAAGGAACCTAAAAAGCTTCCTATTGGCGTTCGTTTTGCTGAAACAATTACGGCTTTATTCATCTGATTTCATTTTAAATAACGCTACAAAAATACTACCATAAAGTGAATGCACCAAGCTAGAAATAGCTGCTGGAATTGCAACAGCAGGATTTATAAAATTTTCTTTGGCCAAAACCACCCCCAATCCTGAATTTTGCATTCCAACCTCTATGGATATTGTTCTGCTCACAGCTTCATCTTTTAAAATTAATTTACTAAAAATATATCCTGTTAAGAAACCAATTAAATGTAAAGTCATTATTGCTAATATTAATGCAAATCCTGAATTTAATATTATTTCTTTTCCTTGTCCAATGATACTGGCAACAATCAGGGTGATTAATATTACCGCAAAAGCAGGGGAATATAATTTAATTTTAGGAGCATATTTAGGCAAGCGAGCATTTAGAAATACGCCCAGCAAAACAGGAATAAGAACCACCTTTAAGGTGCTGTAGAACAAGCCCATGGCGTCTACATCGATTTCATTACCCGAAAGACCACTTGTCAATAATGGCGTCAATACAATGGCCCCAATTGTAGAAATAGCAGTCATGCTAACAGAAAGTGCCAAATTCGAACGGGAGAGAAAAACTATTACATTTGAAGCTGTACCGCCAGGACAACAGGACACCAATATCAAGCCAACCGCAAAAAAAGGGGGTAGCTCAAACAGGATTCCTAATAACCATCCGAAAAAGGGCATCAAGGTAAATTGTAATAAAAATCCTGTAAAAATCCACGAAGGCGTCTTGGTGACTTGTTTAAAGTCCTTAAGCTGGAGGGTTAGTCCCATTCCTAACATAATTCCACCCAAGCCCAAGGTTATCAGATTGCCTGAAAACCATGTGAAAAATGGAGGATGAAGGAGTGCTAAACATGATGCCGATAAAACGATCCAAGGAAAAGCGCTTGGCAAGAGTTGTAATATTTTCAAATTCTATTTTTTATATTTTATTAGACTGTTTCCGAAACTCACTGATAAGCTGTCCCAAAAAGTTAAATCTCTACCAACAGTTCTTTGTAATCAATTTTCTTACCCTCATTTTCAAAAAAAAATAAGAGTATTAAATTGAAAAAGCAACAATAGAAAGGCTTTAACAAAACGCTAATATTAAATGCTTTTTTATTTGAAAAAAACATGTAATTTGTAGCTAACAGACTGAGGGTTAATCATGAGTTAAAATACTAGCACTCTTTCAAAGATATTAAATTTTAAAGTGACAATTTAAAATCAATTTTCATCAATGTGCGCTATTAGCGTAAACATCGAATAATATTTTAAACCCCTAAAACTGATTTATAATGAAAAACAAACTGTTGATTTTATTTTTATTTATTGTTGGACAAATTCTTTACGCTCAACAAGTATCTTTTGTGGAATATGATCTGGACAATGGCTTACATGTCATTTTACATCAAGACAATTCAGCTCCTGTGGTTACCACCTCCGTACTTTATCACGTTGGATCAAAAGATGAAAATCCTGAGCGAACTGGTTTTGCTCATTTTTTTGAGCATTTACTTTTCGAAGGAACAGAAAATATTGAACGGGGAAAATGGTTTGATATCGTAAGCTCTAACGGTGGTTCAAATAATGCTTACACCACTAATGATTTTACATATTACTACGAAGTATTCCCTTCCAACAGTCTTGAATTGGGATTATGGATGGAATCCGAACGCATGCTGCATCCAATTATTAACCAAGCGGGAGTAGATACTCAAAACGAAGTTGTTAAAGAGGAAAAAAGACTTCGGTATGACAACAGACCTTATGGTAAGTTCTTGGAGAATGTCAAAAAGAATTTATTTAAAAAGCATCCTTATAAGGAAACAACAATTGGGAAAATGGAACATTTAGATGCTGCCACCTTAGAGGAATTTATGGCATTTAATAAAAAGTATTATATCCCAAACAATGCGGTTCTTATCGTAACGGGCGATATCAATATTGATAAAACAAAAAAAATGATTGATGATTACTTTGGCCCCATTCCAAAGGGCAATTCAATTCAGAGGGTTGCTGTTCTGGAAGACCCAATCACAGAAAAAATTAATGCAGAAGTGTTTGATTCAAATATTCAGATCCCGGCCCTAATTACAGCTTACAGAACTCCCGCTGTAAGAACCAGGGCGTCAAAAGTACTGGACATGATTTCGACTTATCTAAGCGACGGTAAAAGTTCAAAGCTTTACAAAAAAATGGTAGACAGAGAAAAAACCGCATTGAATGTGGCCACTTTAAATTTTAGTCAAGAAGACTATGGTATTTACATCATTTACGGTTTGCCCATGGGAGAAAATAGTTTGGCAACAATGGAAGAAGAAATTGATGAAGAAATTGAAAAAATTCAGCGTCAGCTAATTTCTGAGAAAGATTATCAAAAACTTCAAAACAAGTTTGAAAAGAATTTTGTCGATTCAAATACTTCTATGGAAGGAATAGCAAACTCACTCGGTCAGTTTTATGTTTTTCATGGAGATACAAACTTAATAAATTCGGAAATAGACATCTATCGATCCATAACACGAGATGAAATTCGTGAAGTCGCGCGAAAGTATTTAAACCCCAACCAAAGGGTCGTGGTAAATTATCTCCCCGAAAGTTCAAGGACTAACCTCGAAAAAAAATAAGATGAAAAAAATATATATTTACCTACTTTGCCTTCTTACGTTAGGAACAACAACTGCACAAATTGACAGGAGTATTCAGCCAAAACCGGGGCCACCTCCTGAAATTAATTTAGAGAATCCTCAAAGTTTTCAGCTGAAAAATGGGTTGACTGTTTTGGTTGTTGAAAATCATAAACTCCCCAGAGCTTTTGCAAGTCTGAGAATTGATAATAAACCTTTTTATGAAGGAGAAAAAGCTGGTGTTAGTGATCTTTTATCTAAAATGCTAGGGAAAGGATCTTTAAGTATTTCAAAAGATGATTTCGAAGAAGAAATTGATTTCTTAGGGGCGCGGGTGAGTTTTGGATCTGAAAGTTTTTATGCGAGTTCCTTGTCTCGATATTTTCCTAGAGTTCTTGGAATGTCAATCGATGCGGCGATCAATCCCAATTTTTTAGAAGAAGAATTTGAAAACGAAAAAAACCGTCTGAGAGAAAATCTTGAATCTGATGAAAAGAGTGTAACTGCAGCGGCAAGAAGGGTAGAGAATTTGTTGGCTTATGGCAAAAAGCATCCTTATGGAGAATACACCTCAAAAGAAACGTTGAAAAATGTTAGCCTCACTGATGTAAAAAACCTTTATGACGATCGGTTTAATGCTTCCAATGCCTATTTGGTGATTGTTGGAGACGTTAATTACAAGACAATTAAAAAACAAATTACCAAGGCCTTCAAAAACTGGAAGGGACAAGTGATCGAAAGTGCCCCTTTCCCCGAACCTGATAATGTAGCCGAAACGGAAATCAATTTTGTGGAAATGCCCAACGCGGTTCAATCAGAAGTTTCAGTGATTAATACCGCAACAATGGACAAAAAAAATCCAGACTATTTTGCTTCTTTGATTGCAAACAGAATTCTTGGAGGTGGTGGACAAGCCCGTTTGTTTTTAAACCTAAGGGAGGACAAAGGCTATACCTATGGATCTTATTCAAATTGGAAAGAAAGCCATAAAACCAAAGCACTTTTTAAGGCGTTTGCGAGTGTGAGAAATGCCGTTACTGACAGCGCTATTGTTGAACTCGTCAGTGAAGTAGATCGAATTGGAAATGAATTGGTTACTGACAAAGAACTTGCCACTGCAAAAGCAAAGTATGCCGGTAATTTTGTTTTGTCTCTTGAAGATCCTAAAACAATTGCGCAATTTGCCCTGAATATTAAAACTCAAAAGCTAAATCCAGAATTCTATATTAATTATTTAAAAAACATTAACGCTGTAACCAAAGAAGATGTTATTCGTGTTTCCAAAAAATACTTTTTAAGTGATCAATCACGTATCGTAGTCACTGGAAAAGGAAGTGAAATTTTGGAAAATATTGAAAAGGTTGACTTTAAGGGTCGTCGATTAAAGGTTCGGTATTTTGATAAATTTGGAACTGAAACAGATCGTCCAAAGTTCTCCAAACCCTTACCAAAAGGAACGACAGTTAAAACCGTAATCGAGGGATACCTTCAGGCACTTGGTGGAAGAGAAAAGCTTTCTGAGGTCACCTCTATTGAAACAAAAGCGGAAGCTTCTATGCAAGGAATGAAAATTGAGGTTTCGAGCCGGAATACATCAAAAAATCAATTGAGGGTCGAGGTAAGCATGATGGGCAACGTTATGCAAAAAACCGTAGTTAACAACAAAAGTGGGTACAATGAAATGCAAGGACAAAAAATGAAAATGAATGAGAAAGAATTTCAAGTTGCATTAGAAAATGCCTCCATTTTTCCTGAACTAAGCTCAGATTTTGAAACCATTAAACTCACGGGTATTGTTGAAGTTGACGGAGTAGCAGCTTATGAAATTAATTGGTCTGATTCAAAGACAATTTATTTTTCAACGAAAGATTTTCTTAAAATAAAGGCAGTTGACACTATTGAAATGGGAGGGCAGTCCCAATCAAGCGAATCGATTTATAGTGATTATAAATCCGTAAATGGAATCTTATTTCCACATAAAACCTCTCAAACTGTTGGTCCGCAAAAAATTGATTTTGTTGTTCAATCCATCAGACTCAATCAAAAAATGGAAGATCAATTGTTCGAATAGATATTTATATTAAATTAGCTCAAGAGCTCTCATTAATGAAGTGCTTTAATTCCTCAATAAAATATTACATTTGAATTATGAAAAAAATAATCTTACCTGCTTTCGTCTTCGTTTTTTTAGGAATGGTTTCTTGTAAAAACATCACAGCTACTCCAAAAGTTATTACTGTTGAACAAACAGCAAATGAAAAGGAGCTGGTTTTTACCGAAGCGACTAAATTATCGATGTCTATCGATGGAATGGTTTGTGCTCATGGTTGCGCAGCAGTTATTGAAAAAAATCTGAATAAAACTGTAGGTATTAAAGAAGCTAAAGTGGACTTTGAAACAAAGCAAGCCTACCTGATCTTCGATGCCGCTGTATTAAACCCAGAAAAAGTTTCAGAGGTTGTACTTAAAACTGGAGATACTTATTCCGTTTCAAATGTAGAAGTGATAAATTAATCAGGCTTATTTTTATTCCCTCCATTTCAAGCTTTCCATGAGATGAACTACATCTCTTTCAATATACTTTGCTGCAGGCATAATGGAATCATAATTGGGACGTGTGTAAAAATAAAGTGATCCTACAAGAAAGTGCTGGGTAGAATCTGTTAGGAAAAACTGTAATTGAGAAGCCGCATTTCCCACCACAGAAAACAAGGTTCCGTAAACTTTTTGATGCTCATCAAGAAAAATCTTTTCGGGAATTTCATCCGCTTTTATCATGTGCTTTCCTGGTAACTGATAAGCATCGTTTAACAATGAATCTATATTGTCTTTAACCGGAATATAGGACATGTATAGTGTGGCTTTCATTTTGGGATAATACAAATCAGGAGCACTTTTCGAACCGCTTTTTAATTCTGATATTTCATTGTATTGAAAAGAAAAAGGGAAAGAATCCAATACTTCTAAATACTTTGGTTGAGGGAATTTAAGGCTCAACAAGGCCTTAGGCTTTGGCTGGTAGAATTTTTCACAAGCTGTTGTAGAAATAAATATTACAGAAAAAATCAGAAGAATTCCCGTTCTCATTCTTTCTCCGGTATAATAACTTTAATACGCTTGATCCGCTTACGGTCTGCAGATTCGATTATAAATTGATACCCTTCAAAGTTAATTTTTTGTCCAATTTTAGGAAACACTTGAGCGACTTCCAATATAAAACCTGCAATGGTTTCTGGCTCTCCATTTACCCTTTCTAAAATCTCAGAATCCTCTAATTCTATTACTTTATAAAAATCTTTCAGATTCGTCTTCGCATCAAAAACAAAAGTATTGTTGTCGAGTTTTGAATAACTGAGTTCATCGTCATCAAACTCGTCACTAATGTCCCCGACAATTTCCTCAATAACATCTTCTAAAGTGATCACTCCAGAAGTTCCTCCATATTCATCTACCACAATCGCTAAATGAATTTTCTTTTGCTGGAACTCCTTTAAAAGATCGTCTAATTTTTTATTTTCTGGAACATAAAATGGGGGCTTAAGCAACTGTTTCCAATTAAAATCTTTAGTCTCCAAGTGGGGCAGCAGATCCTTTGTATATAAAATTCCAAGGACGGTATCCATGTTTTCTTTGTAGATCGGAACTCTCGAAAAACCTTTCTCAAGAATAATAGGAATGATTTCTTCAAACTTCATTTCTTCAGACAAAGCAAATACATCAATTCGAGGGCGCATGACTTGTTTGGTGTCTGTGTTTCCAAAATTAACAATCCCTTGAAGGATTTTATGCTCCTCTTTTGTCGTTTCCTTATCTCCTGTTAAGTCAAGGGCTTGCGAGAGTTTGTCAATAGAAAATTCGTTGTTTTTACGCGCCAATCTAGTTTCCATAAATCGAGTGATTTTACTCATCGGAACGGTGAGAAAAAACAGAAAGTAGCGATCAGCTAAATAGATGGGTAATGCCATGAATTTAGAAAACTTTAAAGCATTACGATTGGCATATATTTTTGGCAAAATCTCACCAAAAAACAAGATTAAAAAGGTGATGACACCAACTTCAATAAACAAAACAACCAATGGGCTTTCTATTCCTTTAAAGAATGTATCTCCCAAGGAAGCAAAAAGAAGTACAATGGCAATATTGATAAAATTATTCGTGATCAAAATGGTTGCCAACAGGCGCTTGGGATAATTCAACAGTTTCTTAATCTTTTCAAATTGTTGGGATTGCTTTTCATCATCTGTTTCAAGATCTCCTTTAGATAAGGAAAAAAAGGCCACCTCAGCTCCGGAGATAAGCCCCGAAGCCATCAATAATAGGATCAATAAAAGTAATTGAAACAAGGTCGCACCTTGTGTGTCAAAAAATAAAATCAGTAAACTATAAGGGTCAGGATCCAATTACTATATATTTTTATTAAAATGGAAGATCTTCTTCCGGACCAGATTCTTCAACAACCGGTGGTTTGGACGTTGGAGGTGCTGGCGTTTCTTGCGCTGTCTTTTTGGTGCTTAAGAAGGTAAACTCATCTACATTAATTTCGGTAGTATAGCGTTCGTTATCATCGCTGCCCACCCATTTTCTTGTTTTAAGTCGTCCTTCAATATAAACTTTATCTCCTTTACTGAGATATTTTTCACAAATCTCAGCAGCTTTGTTTCTCAGCACAATATTGTGCCATTCTGTGTTGGTTATTTTTTCGCCTGTAGACTTGTTCGTGTAGTCTTCATTAGTTGCCAAGGGAAACCTCCCTAAACAACCTCCCCCTTCAAAATAATGCATTTTAACATCATCTCCTAGGTGACCGATTAACATAACCTTGTTTAATGTTCCTCTGCTCATGATAAAAGATTTTTGGATTAAGTAATACCCAAATTTAGTGAATCAGTATCATTTCATGAAAAATTTCTCTCTAAAATTTTGAAGTGCCTTGGGCATCGGATAATCATCAAGCTGATCTAATTTTACACCAGCTCGAATCAAGTCTGTCGTCTCTACAATCCAGAAAATAATTTCAAGATGCTGGTGGGTTAGCTTGTGAGTTATAGGCAGATCGTTGTATTTAATAACAGATTGAATTTGTTGAATGCCTTTATGATTTAAAAAAGAGGATACATCATTCTCATCAATCTCAATATTGGTGTCATTTGTTTCTAACAAAGGAAACTGGTATAAATTTTGCCAAATTCCTGCACCAATTCTTTTTTCAATTAACGTTTTTCTGTCAGAGTTTAGGAGCACCAAATAATTAAAAAATCGTTTTCTAACTTTTATTTTTTTTGATTTAATAGGAAAATGACTCACCTTACCTTGTTGATAAGCAATACATTCTGATGAAAAAACACATTTGTCACAATTTGGGTTTTTGGGCAAACATTGTAATGCCCCAAACTCCATCATTGCCTGATTAAATTCTCCGGGAGATGCACCCTTCATCAATAAATTTGCCTTGTCTTTAAACACTTTATGAGCAGGAGAAGAATCAATCGGGATTGATAATGCAAATATTCTTGATAACATTCTGTAAACGTTTCCATCTACAACTGCTTCGGGCAGATCAAAACAGATGGAACCTATGGCACTGGCAGTATAATCGCCAATTCCTTTCAGGCTTTTAAGCTTTATGAACTCATTTGGAAAAATTCCATTGAAGTCATTAACAATTGTTTGTGCAGTAAAATGAAGGTTTCTGGCCCTAGAGTAATAGCCCAGCCCTTGCCACAGTCTTAACACTTCTTCTTCCTCAGCTTCTGCAAGACTTTGCACGGTCGGGAAAGCATTTTCAAACTTCAAAAAATAGGGTAAACCCTGTGCTGCTCTGGTTTGTTGAAGTATGATTTCAGAAAGCCAGACCTTGTAAGGATCTTTGGATTTTCGCCAAGGGAAGTCTCGTCGATTATCTTTATACCAAAATAGAAGCTTTTTTTGTAGACTCATCATTCAAATTCGGATTTCTCTTTTATAATATATCGACAAATATAAAAAGGTAATACAGAACGTTTTATAATTTTAATTTATATATTTGCAAGCCTTTAAAAAAGAATTTTGTTTAACCTAAAAAACATTAAATTATGACAAAAGCTGACATCGTATCAAACATTTCAGATCAGCTTGGAATTGATAAAGTTGATGTTCAAGTAACCGTCGAGAAATTCATGGATGAAATAAAAAATTCTCTTGAAAGCGGTGAAAATGTATACCTACGAGGTTTCGGAAGCTTTATTATTAAAACTAGAGCTGAAAAAACTGGTAGAAATATTTCAAAAAATGTAGCTGTGAAAATTCCAGCTCATAATATCCCTGCATTTAAACCTGCAAAGGTTTTTGTAAATGGAGTTAAGACTAAGGTGAAAGTTGCCTAAAAAATAATTATTAATAAACTAAATATAAGCTAGACTATGCCAAGTGGTAAAAAAAGAAAACGTCACAAGGTTGCTACTCACAAACGTAAGAAGAGAAGAAGAGCAAACCGCCACAAGAAAAAATAGTGTCTGGAAAAACACTTAAAACATTATCCAAAGTTCATTGATATCTGATACTGTAAATAACAGTATCTTCAGGAAAATCCTGAATATTTATTGTTTAACCGGCTGCGCCTAACTTTTAGGTCGCGGTTACTAAAAATTAATCAGAGTGAATAAAGAATTGATTATCCGATCGAATTCCTCTGCTGTTGATTTTGCACTGCTCAAAGATGGAAAGTTAATTGAGCTTAATAAAGAAGTAGATAATAATAAGTTTTCTGTAGGCGACATTTATGTTGCTAAGATCAGAAAACCCGTTCCCGGTCTAAATGCTGCATTTATTAATGTTGGCCATGAAAAAGATGGCTTTTTACATTATCATGATTTAGGTCCAAAATTACCTTCATTATTGAATTTTTTTAAACAGGTAAGCTCAGGTAAAACTAAAGACTACACGTTAAAGAATTTTCATTTTGAAAAAGAGATTCCGAAAGATGGTGCCATTCAAGATTACTTGAAAGCCCAACAACAGATGCTTGTTCAAATTGTTAAAGAACCTATTTCGACAAAAGGTCCAAGAGTGAGCTCCGAGCTTTCTTTGGCCGGAAGATTTATGGTGCTTATTCCTTTTTCAGACCGCGTTTCTATTTCTCAAAAAATAGATAGTAATGAAGAAAAAAATCGCCTTAAGAAACTTGTTAAAAGCATAAGACCAAAGGGATTTGGAGTCATTATTAGAACGGTTGCACAAAACCAAAAAGTCGCAGAACTCGATGCTGATCTACAGCAACTTCTGGAACGATGGAAAAACATGTGTGAGAAGTTTATCAAAGTAGATAAATATCCCACATTAATCCTTAGTGAAATCAATAGATCCTCTTCTATATTAAGAGATATCTTTGATGATGATTTCACAGGAATTCACGTTGACGACTCAGAAATGTATGCTGAAATAATAGATTACCTTAAAACCATTGCACCCAAAAAGGTGTCAATTGTAAAGCAATTTAAAGAGAAAGCAACACCTATTTTTGATCATTTTGGAGTCGAAAGACAAATCAAAACTGCCTTTGGGAGAACAGTCTCCATGCAGAAAGGCGCCTATTTGGTAATTGAACATACCGAAGCCCTACACGTAATTGATGTCAATAGTGGTAATCGCTCTAATAAAGCGAAAACACAAGAGCAAACTGCTCTTGATGTTAACCTTATTGCTGCTAGTGAAATCGCTAGACAATTAAGATTACGAGATATGGGTGGAATTATTGTGGTTGATTTCATCGACCTTAATTCAAATGAAAACCGAAAAAAATTATTTGATCATCTCCGAGAGGAAATGAGTAGGGACAGAACGAAACACAAAATTCTGCCTCCTTCACGATTTGGATTAATTCAAATCACACGTCAAAGGGTTCGCCCCGAGATGAATATCAAAACAAAAGAGCCTAATCCTAATAAAAATAATGAGGTGGAAGCTCCAATTGTTTTAATTGATAAAATCAACGCAGAGCTTGACAAAGTTGTCAAGCATAGTCAGCATAAAAACAAAAAGATTTATTTACATCTTCATCCTTTTATTGCTGCCTATATCACCAGCGGCTTTCGATCCATCCGAATGAGCTGGTATTTTAAACACAAAAAGTGGGTGCAAATTGTACCCCGTGATGCTTACCTGTATTTGGATTTTCGATTTTTAGATAAAAATCGAAAACTCCTTAGAACTAAATAGACTAAAACCGCCTTGTTTATACTTGGCGGTTTTTTTAATGGTTATTTTTTCCCTGCAGCTGAATTTATAATCAGACTCCTCCTTATTTAACCTTGATTTTTCTTAAACACACTCCCTCTCAAAACAACTCCTATCAAAGAAACTAGATAAATACAATCAACTTCTTGTTTGTGATTGTATAGATATGTTTGTTCTTTTTGTAATTGTGATTTTATAACGTCAAAAAATGTCAAGATTTACCTTATAATTATTATAATGACATCATAAAACCATTAAAAAGGCATCAATTTCACTATTAAAAAAGTTGATGGTATAGAAATTTCATGCTCTAAAAAAGATTGGCTAGATAGCTGGGTCAATAAGGATAAGAAGAGCCGTTTTGGGGATGTCATTGGAGAAACAACTGTTTATGTTTACAAAATGACAATCAGAACCGTTTTAAAGGCTAAAGAAGACCTCCTTAACGACATTATAGAAACTAATGGAATTAGAAGTATGAGTGCAACTAAGGATGCTTTTTAACAAGTACACCTTACCCACATCATCTACAGATGAAGTCTATGAGGTAATGAATAAAAAAATTGAGGAACTTCCATAGCGGGAAGATTTAAGAGCAAAAACACATGTTTAAATACTCTTAATAATATTAAAAATATAGAGCAGGGTTTACTACCAAAAAGGAAACACATGTCCCGATTAAAATAAATGATGCTTTGGGTTTGAGTGCCGATTGATGAAACCAAAGTGTAACGTGTAACAGGTTTACATACGACGGCTAAAATGGAGGCATACCTATTGTTACTCTTGAAAATATGTTTGACGCTGCGGGTAGTTTTACTCGTCCAGCTAACGTTATAGAAAATTACACGCAAATTATATCAGATAAAGCTGATCCAGCTTCATCATATAGTATTGAAGAAATTTGGCCAGTAAGAAGTTTTGACCCTTCGACAAATCATGTTTGGCCAATTCCTAATGTTGCAAGGGATGCATCAAATTTACCAAAATAAAGGATGGTAAAATAAAAATTAGCGCTAGTTTAATGTTAATTTTGAGTTAGATACTGGCTTTATTTTAAGGTCAGCACTTTTCGCTTGTTTAAATAATATATAATACAAATGAATAAATCCCTAAAAATCACGCTTGTTGCTGTGCTTGTTTCCATATCTTCTTTTGGGCAAAATGAAACAGGTTATAGCTATAAAATACATTCGCATAACGATTATATGAGAGATGTTCCTTTTTGGGAAGCTTATGCCAATAAGGCATCGTCGATAGAAGTTGATATAGTTTTAAAGAATGATACACTTTATGTTGCTCATGAAACAGAATCAATAAATAGTAAAAAAACATTGAAAGCTTTATACTTAAAGCCTATCAGTAAAGCTTTTTCATTATCTGACAAAGAAAGGAGTAATTTACAATTATTGGTAGACCTAAAAAACAAACCTTATGCTACATTAGAAAAATTGATAATATTGCTTAAAGAATACAAGTATTTATTAAAAACAGGGGATAAAAAAGGGCTAAGTATTGTCATTTCAGGTAGGCGTCCAGCAGTTTCAGATTTTAATAAATATCCTGACTTTATAACTTTTGATTATCAGAAGTTAGATTATATTCCACAAGAATCGTGGAGTAAAGTTGGGCTCATCAGCCTCGATTTTCAAGATTTTTCAGAATGGAATGGAAAAGGAAGATTAACATCGGAAGATTATATCAAAGTAAATAACGTCATTCAAAAAGCACATGCGTATCAAAAACCATTTCGTTTTTGGGGCACACCAGATTCTAAAACATCTTGGAAAGTTTTCGCCGAATTAGGAGTAGATTTTATTAATACGGACATGCCATATAAGGCAACAAAATATCTTAAAACTTTAAACGACAACATTTATAAAAACGGCTTAATATCAAAAGTTTATACACCTACATTCAAGTCTGACAAAAAAAATAGTCGCGTAAAAAATATTATATTACTTATTGGAGATGGTAATGGGTTAACCCAAATTTCGGCAGCAACATTGGCAAACGGAGGGCAATTAACATTAACACAGTTAAAAAGTATTGGTTTTTTAAAAACCCAATCGGGAGACGATTTTAGTACAGATTCTGCCGCAGGAGGAACTGCTTTGGCAACAGGTGAAAAAACATATAACAGAGCCATTGGTGTAGATGTTGATGGCAATACCATAAAAAACATTACCGAAGTTCTTGATGAACATAGTTTTGCCTCTGGATGTATTACTACAGATCATATTACTGGTGCGACACCAGCAGCTTTTTATGCACATCAAAAAGATCGTTCGGAAATTGAAAATATTGCAGAAGATTTGACAAAGAGTAAACTTTCTCTTTTTGTAGGTGGAGGAAAAAAAGATTTTTCAAGTAACAAAATAACCTCAAAATTTGCCGTTTTTGATTCCATAGATCAAATTGGAAGTAGTAAAAAAGAAAAAGTAGGATACTTTTTATCATATGGTGAAGTTCCAGGGATTATTGAAGGAAGAGGAAATATACTAGCACATGCAACAAAAAATGGCTTACAGTTTTTGTCATCTAAAAAGAAATCCTTTTTTTTAATGGTTGAATCATCGGGAATTGATTCTTATGGGCATTTAAACAATGTTGGAGGTATTATTACAGAAGGAATAGATTTTGATAAAGCAATAACCGAAGCTATAAAATTTGCAGATGAGAATAAAAATACACTTGTAATAATAACAGCAGATCATGAAACTTCGGGTTTTAGTATTCCGCAGGGAAATGTAAAAAAACATACCATAGAAGGTGATTTTATTTCACATGATCATACAGGTGTTATGGTCCCCCTTTTTGCTTACGGACCGCAATCAGATAAATTCCAAGGCGTCTATGAAAACAATGAACTATTTTACAAAATATTAAACGTGCTCGACATAAAGAGATAATCAAAACCTCCCTAGGTTTTTTATAAAAAATATGTAGAGAGCACCGATCACCATTAAGGATATTGCAAAAGAACTCAATATTTCTGCTTCTACGGCATACCGAATTACTTTAAAATATCCAAGAATATTCCGGATGCTATTTATGCCTTAAACGATCGTATTGCAGTTTCTGCAATGTGCACTTTCTACAGTTTGGTAAGCTGTTTATAGTATGGGAATATTATCTGCTAGAATACTTTTACATGATATCAACAGAGAAGAAGGAACCGATTTGGAATTAGAATACGAAGTTTTCAAAACAGAGTTGGTTATTAGAGGTGCATCCAACAGCATTTAATTCAATTTCCTTATGGTTTTATATTATAAAATGTGCAAACGGTTGCATAGAAATTTGGGTAACCCCCCCCCAAACTATGAATATTTAATTGTTATTTTATTAGTTCCTGTTTTGAATTCACAGCAATTATAATAGAATATGATGACTTCGCCTAAAGAGTTTTATACTGAACAGTCCTCTTTGGTTTGAGGGATTTCATTTTAATTGGAGAGGTATTATTCCAGGGTTTGCTGGGTGCTTGCAAAAGCTTGTAAACCTGTTACACGTTACACCAAAACTATTTAAATTTGCGCCACGTTCATTGCGTTGCAAAATAGTGGGTTTTAGTCATGATGGTCATTAAAAATAAGTCAAAATCCTCTCTTAAGTATTACAAGCATTGACATTGATCCTATAGCTCAGTTGGTTAGAGTAGCAGGCTCATAAACAAATGTATCTCCTTCCTCAATTTCAACAACAATTCTTTTGTCCCGATCAATTAGGGTAAAATTGCTTTTAAACTTCGATTGGATCAATACTTTTTTTAATCGATTATTGCTCCAATTCAAATCGACGGTAAGGCCTCCTCTTGCTTTTAATCCTTTGATGTGACCTGTTTCCCATAGTGGGGGTAATGCTGGTAAAACCCTTAGGGTGTTTTCTTCATGGGACTGGAGTAACATCTCCGTAATGCCTGCAGTATATCCGAAATTTCCATCGATCTGAAACGGTGGATGCATGTCAAAAAGGTTATTACTTATCGATTTTTTAAATAACAATTGAATATGATCATGTGCCATTTGTCCGTTTAATAGTCTGGCGCTACAATTGATTAGCCATGCCCGACTCCAACCAGTTCCTGCGCCTCCGTTTGCCAATCGATAATCCAATGTTTCTTTGACTGCATTGAATATTTTTGGAGTTTTATCAATCGAAACATCATTCCCGGGATGGAATCCGTACAAATGCGACATGTGCCTGTGCCCCGGCTCTCTTTCAACATATTCTCGATCCCACTCAAGGATTCTGCCTGTTTTTCCTAAAACAAACCCCGGGCGCAGCTGCTTCCTTTGTTTTTTTATCTTTTCTAAAAAAGAACTTTCAAGTTGTAAAATCTCGCAGGTTTCAATATAATTGTCAAAAACTTCTGAAATCACTTGTTGATCCATCGCGCTCCCTAGACAACTCGCCACAGGAATCCCCTTGTCATTTATAAACAAGTTTTCTGGTGAAGTAGATGGAACAGAAATTAGAGTTCCATCTCTTGGGTCTTCGATGATCCAATCGCTGTAGAACTTTGCAACTTCATGCAATACAGGAAAAGTCCGATCCTTTAAAAAGTTAATATCATTGGTGAATTTATAAT
>ERZ807291.3627-NODE-3627-length-21535-cov-8.179842_pt1 | contig 21535 bp, 25 predicted proteins | sample MGYA00521257_ERZ807291 | MGnify/ENA primary metagenome ERZ807291 (study PRJEB31413, sample SAMN03169783) | marine metagenome | biome: Marine; feature: Water; material: Subsurface seawater | place: North Sea | collected 2011-04-28 | depth 1 m m ... | reverse complement strand
TGGGCTATACCTGGGAACCCTTGGCACCTAATAAGCGACCACCGAATGGTTCAGGAATCGGTATTGGCGTTGCCATCGGAGCCGCGTTTGAAGTTAGCAGCCGCAAAGCCAAATAGAGTTACCAACCCCGTTTAGTTGGAGCAATGTATATCCCTCGGTGTTACCGGGGGATTTACTTTTTTGGCTCTCTCATCCGCGGATAGCGACTTCTTCTGAATGGCTAGTTCGGTCATGGCTAATTGCGGATTTACTGAAAACCGCTGACCCTTTGAACCAAATGCGCCCGACGCCAAATAGCTGGAATGCGGCCCAGACAAAGTATTGGTTAAAAGAGAAACCCCCAGGGCCGAGGCCCTGGGGGTTTTCTTGATTGAAACTAGTTACTAGCCACGAATGGTAGCTGGAACGTTGTTTCCATCGAACTGCTGGATCAGGATGTTACCGTCTGTTGGGTCTCCAACATCGTTGAAGGTAATAGCGCCTGATGGGCCATCGTAGTCAGCGGTTCCGCCACCATTGATGATGTCAGCACACTCAGCAAAGCTGGTGCACTTGGTTCCGCTTCCAGAACCTCCAGAAACTTCCTGAAGCTTCTCTGACATGTTTGCGCCATCGGTGCTGCGACCCTCTAGAGCAGCAAGTGCAAGCACGATAACTGCGTCATAGGTCTCAGGACCGTAAGCGTTTAGCTCTAGGGCTGCGTTACCGCGTGCCTGCCAGTTTGAATCTAGCTTGGCAACGAAGTCAGCAATCTTTGACTCGTTCACACCTGGGTATGTACCCTTAGCACCCTCAAGGGTGCCAGCTGCGAAGTCCTCAGAGTAGTTGGTTAGGTTACCGTCAACGAAGTAAAGCTTCTCACCAGGGAACTGGCTTGTTAGCTCAGGCACGATGGTCTTTGCCTCGTCGAATGTAATTAGAACGATTGCGTCTGGGTCTCCAGCTAGTGCTTCAGCAATCTGAGCGGTGAAGTTAGTGTCACCGGTGTTGTAGGTAGGCTCTGCGATAACTTCTCCACCTGCAGCCTCAAAAGCAGTCTTAGTGAACTCAGCTAGACCGGTACCGTATGAGTCGTTCAATACGATGAACGAAACTCTCTGGTGGCCGTCTTCGGCGATTAGGTTACCTAGAACTTCACCCTGAAGTGTGTCTGAAGGAGCGGTACGGAAGTACAGTCCCTTGTCTTCATAGTCAGTGAATGCAGCTGAAGTGTTTGCTGGTGAGAAGTGAATTACACACTCAGCGATAACACGGTCAATGAACTGAAGTGATACACCCGAAGATGCAGCACCAACGATTGCCTGAACGCCAGCACCTAGTAGGCGAGGAATCTCGGTGTCGTAAGCCTTGTTGTCGGTGTCACCTGAGTCGCCGAAGGTGGCGTCAATGGTGATTCCCTTGTTAGCGGCGTTGATCTCGTCGATCGCTAGAGCGGCACCAGCTTCTTCTGGTGGGCCTAGGAATGCGAGGTTACCTGTCAAAGGCAGTGCGGTTCCTAGCTTTAGTACTAGGTCTCCATCCTGCTCTGGGCCAAGCTCACAGCCGCCTGCGGTTGTTGCCGGTGCACATCCAGTTAGGACTGCTGCACCAAGCGCCAAAACGCCTGCTGCTGACAAAACCTTACGGGCACGCGACCTGTTGTTCTTTACGGTCATTTTTGCTCCTTGAAATAGCAATTTAAATGCAGAAACAGGCAGGGAGCCCGAGTTGCTATGTAAAGCTTAGTGAAACCTTTATTTCTATGGGGTTTATTTTGCTCATTTTTTTGAACTCTTTGGCGTTCACCTAGTGTTTAAGCAGAAAAACAGATCATAAACAACGAAATCCATTGATATATCCATGAAAAACCTATAAATACCCGAGTATTTCTACACTGACGCACTCTGTAACAATTAGATTTCGAATCTAAAGCGCTTCCACAATCGGCATAATTCGCTTCTTTTTTAGCGCATCGGTGGTTAGAACAACCAACGAAACCCAAACCAAGCCAAACCCGATCCACCTCACCAGAGGCATTTCCTCGCCAAGGACGAAGTAGCCAACCGAAAACTGAAGGATTGGAGTTAGGTATTGAATGAAACCGATCATCGACAACGGAATTCTTGAAGCGGCAGCGCCAAATAAAATCAACGGAACTGCAGTCAAGATGCCGAAGCCAACTAGAACGCCAGCTTCCACTGGGCCGCTAAACAACATCACCGGCCCGAGCGATGCCACCACCGCTAATTGCCCCAGTGCAATCGGCAAGACCAGGGCCGATTCCAGAGTGAAACTCTGCAGCGCACCAATTTTCCCACCAACTCTATTTTTGGCGAGCGAATAGGTTGCGAAACTCAGCGCCAGAATAAATGCGAACCACGGAGGTCTTCCGTAGTCGACTGTAAGGATAACCACGGCTAAGAAACCAATGCTCAGTGCCACCCACTGCAGTCTTCTTAATTTTTCTCCCAGCAGGAACACGGCAAACATGACGGTGACCAGCGGATTTATGAAATAACCCAGCGAGGTTTCAATCACGTTCCCAGTGACAACCCCAATTACGTACACTTCCCAATTGATGAAGATGAACAGCGCTGCAACTGCGACCCAGCCGAGTTTTTTTGGGTTTCTGACAAGACTGAAAACTTGGTTCCAGGTTCGAGTGACTGTTACCAACAGAACCGCAAAGAGAAACCCGAATACAACCCGCCAGACGACAATCTCAAATGCGGATGCAAATTTTGAGAGCTGGATAATCAATGGGAACGAACCCCAGATCAGGTATGCGGCTATTCCGAATGTCAGCCCCACTGAGCCTTGCGTTCGCTTCTGCACCAGCCAAGCCTAGGGCGCTTAAAGCAAAAGACGACCCGTAAAACGAGTCGTCTTTCGTTGAAAGCTTTTCTAGCGTTCGATAACCGCAAGAATGTCGCGGGCTGAAAGTACTAAGTAGTCCTGGCCGTCGTAACGAAGCTCAGTTCCGCCGTACTTGGAGAAGATAACTAGATCTCCAGCCTTCACGTCCACGGGAAGGCGATCCCCGCCTTCGCTGAATCGACCTGGGCCTACTGAAACAACCTCGGCCTCCTGTGGCTTTTCCTTTGCGGTGTCTGGGATTACCAGACCTGATGCTGTTACCTGCTCGGCCTCTAGGGGGCGAACAACAACGCGATCTTCCAGTGGCTTAATTGATACCGACACGTTGACCTCTTCTTTTGTCTAAAGTTTTTATGAATTAGCAGACTCGCATCGAGAGTGCTAATAGAACTTTAGGCGCAAACCTTGAGTTGGTCAAGGTCACTAGGGCTAAGCGGTCAACGCTAGATTGGTGGAATGTCCAATTCAACAAATGCCCTGTTCAGCGAAGAAGCGCGGGCTCTTCTTGTGCTACTGGGCTTAGTGGACAACAGAGCAGATGTCATGAAGCTCACCACAGACCTTCGGAAGCAGGGATTCGAACCGGCCCTTGTCGCGCTCTGCATTTCGCAAGCAAAGCTGAGGTCAAGAGCCGTAACAAAATTCGGGCTGTCGGCTGCGACCAGGATGCTGTTCACTGAGCAGGGTCTCGAGCAATCGACCAGAGCTGCGGTTTCAAGTTGGCATGCACGAAGGCTTGCGGACGCCGGAATTAAGTCCGTGACAGATCTTGGCTGCGGAATCGGTGGCGACTCGATGGCATTTGCGAGCGCCGGCATAACTGTCACGGCCCTTGAAAAGGACACCGCAGCCGCGGATTTTGCCAGCCATAACCTAAGCGGGTTTACCAATGCTGAAGTCCGACACGGTGATGCCATCGAAGCAGAAATTGCAACGGAAGCAGTTTGGCTAGATCCAGCACGGCGGAATCTGAGCGTGAAAGCAGCAGGACGCGTGATGCTAAAACCCGAGGATTTTTCACCAAATCTGGATTTTGCCATCGAACTTGCACGAAAGCATGACGCTGGAATAAAGCTTGCCGGAAGCCTCCCGCACGAGCTCATTCCTGCAGACTGTGAGGCTAACTGGGTATCGAATAATAACGAGCTGGTCGAAACTGTCTTGTGGTTTGGAAAATTGGGGACTCCGGGAAAGCGCTCGGCAGTAATTGTCGACGGTCAGGTTCTCGAGTTTGCGGGAGAAGACATTCAGGCACCGTTGGCCGCACCAGGAAAGTACATCTACGACCCAATTTCGGCGATGGTTCGCTCTCACCTAATTGGAGCCTTCGCATTAGAGAACAACCTTTGGGGGATATCTGGCGCCATTGCCTACTTGAGCGGTGACCAGAGAGTTGAAACGCCTTGGCTTCGAGGCTTTGAAATTCTCGAAGAATTACCGCTTGACGCTAAGAGGATTGCCAAGCGAATGGCAGAACTAGACATAGGCACCCTAGAAATTAAAAAAAGAGGTGTTGACATAACCCCCGAGCAGCTAAGACCAAAGCTCAAGCTGAGGGGCCAGAAATCGGCCACGCTCATACTTACCAAAATAAATGACGCCAGAAAAGCTCTACTCTGTCTTCCGCTTGGCTAGTGAGATTGAACTTTCGTGACCTCAAGTGTTGACTCTGCTCCGAAGCCAAGAGAACTGGGTTCCCGCCCTGCCATAACTAACTGAGCCCCGAGCGAGGCGATCATTGCTCCGTTGTCGGTGCAAAGTGAAAACCTTGGGATTCTAAGATCGATCCCTGCGACTTCACATCGCAATTTTGCCTGTTGCCTCAGCCTTGCATTTGCTACTACTCCCCCGCCAAGCAAGAGTCTTTTAACTTCGTAACGCTCGCAGGCGTTGATAGCTTTTGTGAGCAGTACGTCAACGGCAGCCTCCCTGAAGCTTGCCGCGACATCTGGCTTTGAGAGCGGCAGTTGCTGATCTTCAGCTTTTTCAACATGACGCGCGACTGCAGTTTTTAGCCCTGAGAAAGAAAAATCAAACCGATGCTTCACCATGTCTTTTGGTAGCGAGAGCCCCCTGGGGAATCGAATCGCTTTTGGGTCACCGGTCTCGGCTAACTTGTCTATCTCTGGACCGCCAGGATATGGAAGACCCAGCACCCTTGCCACCTTGTCAAAAGCTTCACCCGCTGCATCGTCGATAGTTTCACCCAGGAGCTCAACATCGTCTAGCAGGTCCCTCACCAGCAGCAATGATGTGTGGCCGCCAGAAACCAACAGTGCAATTGTTGGTAGCGTCACGCTGCCACTTTCCAATACGTCTGCTCCAACGTGTCCAACCAGGTGATTGACGGCATAAATCGGCTTGTCGTTGGCGATTGCCAAAGCCTTTGCCGCACCGATTCCAACCATCAGCGCCCCGGCAAGACCTGGGCCGTTGGCAACGGCAATGGCATCAATATCAGTCATCGACAACTGTGCCTCTTTGAGTGCCCTCTCAATAGTTGGTTGCATTGCCTCGAGGTGTGCCCGAGCGGCTACCTCAGGAACCACACCGCCAAATTTCGCGTGCTCATCCATTGACGAATGCAGAGCATTAGCCAAGAGCCGGTTTCCCTTTACGATGCCGATGCCCGTTTCATCGCAGCTGCTTTCAACGCCCAGCACGATTGGTTGATGGACCTCGAGCCTCATGACCAACGCATCAACGCCGGATGGCTGGTAATACTTCTTCCGAATGTCGATTTGAGTGAAGCCAAGCTTTTCATAAAGTGCTATTGCTGGTTCATTATCGGCCCGGACCTCAAGAAAAACAGCCTCGGAACCAAGTGCTCTAGCCTTTGCAACCAAAGATTCAGCAAGTGCTCGTCCTAGTCCCTGGGCCTGGTGTGATTTTGCAATCGCGATTGTCTGGATGTCGCTAACAAAAGTGTTTGGCACCGAGCTAAGACCTGCGTAACCAACCAGCCCCTCCTGGAACACCCCAAAATAATGTGTGAAATCGCCGTTGATCTCGCTCTTCATCGAGGTTTCAAGCCAGGCTTCTGCGCCAAACAGATCCGCCTCAATTTCCATGACAGCAACCAGATCATGCTGAGACAGTTTTTTGATTTCCATTAGCCGCTCACCCGCTTGCCCTTAGAAGGTGAAACATCGGGCGACCGCAAATACAGCGCGGAGGTGTCGCTCAAATCCATGCCCGCTGCTAACGCCCAAGTTGTGTAATGCCCAATCAGTGAAGCGTCACACGTGCCATCAACCTGCTGAAAATCGGCAAAGTCCACCAATTGTTCGCTCGTTGACACCGATGGCGGGATGACCTGCTGGCCCGCATCGAAGCCCGCAACAAATATCTCTTTGCGCTTGGCATCTGCGACCACCAGTACTTTTCCCTGTGGATGCTTCCTGGCCACCGCAATGAGGGTGATGACGCCCACCGCCGGTATGCCAAGCGCTACGGCAAGGCTAACCCCCGCTGCGATACCAACCCTGAGCCCGGTGTATGGGGCAGGACCTCTCCCGACAGCAACCATGGTTAGGTCAGCCGCACGAATGCCGGCCTCATCGAGCGCCCTCTTAATTGCAAAACCAATATTTTCTGCGTGACCAAAACGGTCTTCATAGGAAATGAACGAGGCCATGGTTTCACCATCGAACACCGCTGCGGTGGTGCCGGCGGAAGTGTCAATCGCCAAAATCAAATTGCGCTCCTTCCCATCTTTTCCCATGGCCATGAATTTCAATCTCTCGGATGTCCTGCTCGTTAGACCTGTCGATGGAAACCAATAACCAATTTTCAAAAAGCTCGTCCAGGTAATCCCGTGCCCACTCAATGATCACAATCGAATTAGCAAAATCAATATCGAGATCATCTAGTTCGACCGCTGAAGTAAGCCTGTAAGCATCGACGTGAACCAAATTCGGTCCGGAGGTGGTTCTGTGGGTTCTTGCCAAGACGAAGGTTGGTGACTGCACCGTGCCGGTTGCCCCAAGGCCTGCTCCGATTCCTCGGGTGAGGGTGGTCTTGCCAGCACCAAGCTCCCCTGAAAGCAAAACTAAGTCGCCTGCAGCCAGCTGGCTTGCAAGTTTTTTTCCGAAGGTCTCCATGAGCTCCGGGGTTTCAATGCTGAGATTCATGCTTCTAGATAAACCCGATTGGCCCTGCCACCGATTCTGGTGACTATTTCATAGTTGACTGACCCGGCCGATTCACCCAGTTGCTCTGCCGTTGGTTCACCCCTTCGGACATCTCCAAGAACAACCACTTCGTCTCCGATTGAAACCTTTGCCTCCGAAACATCAACCACAAATTGGTCCATCGCCACCCGGCCGACAACGGGGAAAAGCTCACTGCCAATTTTTACCATTGCACCCTCTGAAACCCTGGGCATGCCCTCTGCGTATCCAAATGGGACAAGAGCAAGCGTGGTTTCCCTGGCTGCCCGATAGCGGTAGCCATAGGAAACACCGTGACCGGCTGGGACTTTCTTGAGGTTAATCACCTTGGAGGTGACTGTCATTGCAGATGTAAGTGCAACACCTTCGACTGTTCTGTCTTCAAAAGGGTTCAGACCATAAATCGCTATTCCGCAGCGCACCATGTCATATCTCAACTCTGGGTAACTCAAGGTGCCGGCGGAGGCGGCAAGGTGTCGATACTCAAGCTCAATTCCTGCAGCTTCGAATTTTGCCAATGCTTGATCAAAGGTTCTTGCCTGTTTCATGTCCTCAACCTCAGACGTATTTGCCAGGTGGCTAAACACTCCAGAAATGTTCAGAGACCTGGCCTTTACACGCTCAATAACTTGATCGAGAGCATCAGGCATAAACCCGTTTCTGCCAAGACCGGTGTCCACCTTGATGTGTATTGACGCTGAACTTGGAACCAGCTCAAGTTGCTGCATCGTTGAGATACCGAGGGCAATCTCGTTTGCCTCCGCCAAATCCAGATTGTCATCAGAATCCAGTAGCCAACACATCAAACTGGAACTGATGCCTGCCTGACGAAGTGCAATGGCCTCTGTCAGATCGGCAACGCCAATCATGTCAACAGCTTCATCTTCCAAGGCCTTCGCAACCTGAATCATGCCGTGGCCATAGGCGTTTGCTTTGACCACTGCCATCACCTTTGCCGGTGCAACAAGTTTTTTTAGTTCCAGATAGTTTTTCCTGATTGCCGCAAGATCGATTCTGATTTCTCTCATCTAGATCCCCTCCAGCACTACCATCGCAACTGCAAAACCGCCGTCATGCGAAATAGAGAGGTGGCTGCTTATTACTCCACGATCTTTTAGTGCCTGCGCACTTGAGCCGGTGATGGTGAGGTGAGGCTTCTGAAGTGAGTCTGAAACTACTTCTACCTCCTGCCAACTCAGTAATTTTGGGTCACCCAACGCCTTCGCAAGAGCTTCCTTGGCGGCGAATCTCCCGGCCAGCGACTCGGCTTTCAGCTCTATTTCTTTCGGTGTAAAAAGCCTTGGACCAAGGTTGGGCGTGCGCTGAAGCGACACTCTCAGCCTTTCAACCGAGCACAAATCCACACCAACCCCAATAATCACTACTCGACCGTAACGCTCTTGGCCAGGTTTCTGGGCTGGTCAACATCAAGGCCCTTGGAGTTTGAGAGCTCCATCGCAAAAATTTGCAAGGGGATAACAGCTAGCTGCCCAGCTAACAGCGGCATGGTCTCGGGGATGTAAAAAACTTCGTCGGCGTAGTCGCCAACTTCGCTATCTCCGACCTCGGCGATCGCGATTACGCTGGCGCCTCTGGCCTTGATTTCTTGAATGTTAGACACGACTTTGGCATGCAGCGACCCCTCGCCGTTTTTGGAAGGCACAATCACAATTACCGGTTGCCCCTCCTCCACTAGAGCAATCGGGCCATGCTTGAGCTCGCCAGCGGCAAAGCCCTCGGCATGGATATAGGCAAGCTCCTTGAGCTTCAAAGCTCCCTCTAGTGCAATTGGGTATGCAATGTTTCTACCAAGAAACAAAACCGACTTAGCCGCTTTAAAACTCCTGGCAAGATCCGCAATGGATGCACTCGAGTCGAGCACTTCCTTGATCTTTCTTGGAAGAGTTAGTAGCTCAAGACCAATTTGCCTCAGCTCATCGGCGGGAAGAGTCTTTCGCTCCCAGGCCAAAACCAGTGCGATTAGCTGTCCCGCGGTTACTTGAGCAGTGAAGGCCTTTGTGGAAGCCACAGCCACCTCTGGGCCTGCGTGCGTGTAAATCGTGGCGTGTGCCTCGCGTGCCAGAGTAGCGCCCTGAGTGTTGCAAACAGCCAACACCTTCGCGCCGCTTGCAAGTGCATGCCGCACAGCCATAAGCGTGTCCATCGTTTCACCGGACTGGCTAATAGCAATAACCAGTGTCTTCTGGTCTATCACTGGGTCGCGGTAGCGGAATTCATGGGCTAGCTCAACACTGACAGGAATCTTGGCCCATTTTTCAATGGCGTATTTTGCGGCTTCAGCCGCATAAGCAGCCGTTCCACAGGCCACGAAAACAATTCGGTTCGCCTCGGAAAGCTTGGCAAGATCCTCCATCTCGGTCAGGTTGACAGAACCATCCGATGAGATTCTCCCCATGAGGGTGTCACCAACAGCTTGTGGTTGGTCTGCAATCTCTTTGGCCATGAAAGACGGCCAGCCTCCCTTGGATGCTGCACTGGCATCCCAGCTGACCTCAAATTCCTCGGCCTCAACCGAATTGCCTTGAAAGTCAGTAATTTTCACAGAATCACTTCTAAGTTCGACGATCTGGTCTTGACCCACTGAAACAGCATGTTTTGTGTGCTCAACGAATGCAGCAACATCAGAGCCCAGAAAGTTCTCTCCTTCGCCAAGGCCAATAACCAGCGGAGAGTTTCTCCGGGCCGCAAACACCACATCCGAGTGGTCTTGGTGCACACAAAGCAGAGTGAATGCGCCTTCGAGGCGATTTACCACCGCCATAAATGCTTGCTTCAAATCTTGTGATTTGTCGTATTCGATTGCGACCAGGTGTGCAACTACTTCGCTGTCTGTTTCCGAGCTGAAAACCGTTCCGCCGGCACTCAACTCCTTTTTCAAGCTGGCAAAATTTTCAATGATCCCATTGTGGATAAGCGAAAGCTTGCTGTGGGTGCCTCCGATGTGGGGGTGAGCATTGTTATCAGTTGGAGCACCGTGGGTTGCCCATCTGGTATGACCTATTCCAATGTGAGCTTCCTGTATTGGGGCATCCAACAGTTCTTGGACCAAAACGCTGACCTTGCCGGCGCGCTTTCTAGTTTCAAGCCCGCTCGCCGAAGAGATTATCGAAATTCCTGCCGAATCGTACCCCCGGTATTCAAGGCGCTTAAGTCCCGAGATTAGAACCTTTTCCGCCGATTTTGGGCCGACGTATCCAACAATTCCACACATATCCACTAATCTACGGCACAATAGGCGCTTGTGAGCGCAGTGCAGGGGCCCGAGGGCCTATCCCCCTATTTGGCAATCGAAAGACGCGATTGGGCCGAACTCGGCAACTCCTCTGACCAGCCCTTAACAGAAGCTGAGATTACAAAGCTACGTGGGCTTGGGGATTTCTTGGACATCAAAGAAGTGTCCGAGGTTTATCTTCCAGTTAGCCAGCTGCTATCGCTTTACGCCAAAGCGAGTGGTGACCTTCACCAAAACACTGAGGGCTTTTATGGGCAGCGCGCCACCCGAACTCCTTTCATTATTGGAATTGCCGGCTCGGTAGCGGTTGGAAAATCAACGGCCGCAAGACTGCTCAAAGAGCTCATGAGCCGCTGGGAGGGCACCCCCAGCGTTGAGCTTGTCACCACAGATGGTTTCCTGTACCCGAATGAAGAGCTCGAGCGCAGGGGCCTGCTTTCCAAGAAGGGTTTTCCAGAAAGCTACGACCGGAAGCGCCTGCTCCAGTTTGTGTCGGACATTAAATCGGGTAAATCCAATGTGCAGGCGCCAGTGTATGACCACCTTGCCTACGACATCCTGCCGGGAGAATTTGCGACCGTAGGGGCACCTGACGTGCTGATAGTCGAAGGACTAAACGTCCTCCAGCCACCATCTGTTGGTCAGGAGGTTGCCCTGAGTGATTACTTTGATTTCAGTATCTACATCGACGCCGAGCCTGAGACGATTCAGTCTTGGTATTTATCTAGGTTCGAACAGCTCTTTGAGACTGCTTTTCTAAATCCAAAGTCCTATTTCCACCAGCTCACTTCGGAGCTCGGCAGACAAGAGGCGATAGAGCGTGCAGCTGGGTTCTGGAAAGAGATTAACCTGCCGAACCTAATTCAAAACATTGAGCCAACGAGGTCCAGGGCGACCCTGGTCATGCAAAAAGGTGAGGGGCACCGCGTCGAACGCGTTCAGGTGAGAAAGATTTAGTTTTCGTCTACAAACTTTGTGTCGACACTTACCAGGCAGTCTGGGCGTTTTTCCCCGGCTAACTTGCGCTCCACTGATGCGTCATAGGCATTCTCAACAGCGATAAAATCCTCTACCGATCCCGGCACCGAGACCGCCCAGATGAACTCGCTATTGGCATTATCCAAATACATAAACTCAACCTGAAAACCGAACTGTTTTCTGATTGGTAGCACCTCTTTGTTAAGCCAGCCTCGAAACTCTTCCAACCTGCCTGGCACTATTTCGTAGCGCCGAAGTTGAACAGTCTTAGCCAATTGCTAGCCGCTTTTCAACCATTCGAGCAATTCGCTCCGCCCAGCTCTGGGCGGTGCCGGCTTCGGCTGCTTCAACCATTACTCGGACCAGGGATTCAGTTCCAGAGGCCCGCAACAGCACTCGGCCGTTTTCACCCAACTCCGAAGTTGCCTCGGCAACCAGAGCCTGCAGCTGTTCATCATCTACTCGTGATTTATCGACCTCGGGAACATTTATTAAAACTTGCGGATAGATCGGCATTTGGTTGGCCAGCTCGGCCAGAGACTTCCCGGTTGAAATGACTCGTTCGGCCAATTGCAGGCCGGTAAGAACGCCGTCACCGGTTGTTGCATATTGGGAAAAGATAATGTGGCCGGACTGTTCCCCACCGAGTGAATAACCACCCTCACGCATTGCCTCCAGAACGTAACGATCACCGACCTGCGTCTCAATGATTTCGATACCGTGCTTTTTCATGGTCAGCCTCAAACCAAGGTTTGACATCACCGTGGTGACCAGGGTATTTCTGGCTAAATCGCCAGATTCCTTCATCCCGATTGCCAGAATCGCCATAATCCTATCGCCATCAACAACGTGGCCCTCGTGATCTACGGCCAAGGCCCTGTCGGCATCACCGTCATGCGCAATTCCGAGATCAGCCTTGTGCTCAATTACCGCTGCCTGCAGAGCACTCAAGTGAGTGGAGCCATGGCCCGAATTGATATTCAAGCCATCAGGATCGGCTCCGATCAAGAAAACAGTTGCCCCAGCGTCAGTAAAAGCTTGAGGCGAAATCGCACTGGCAGCTCCGTGGGCGGCATCGATAACGACCCTAAGGCCTGTCAGCTTCTTCCTTACAGACCCAAGCAGGTGGACAAGGTAGCGGTCCTCTGCATCTGCAAACCTGGTGACCCTACCGACCTCTGACCCAATTAGATTTTGGCAATTTCCAAACTCAGCTTCGATCTGATCTTCGAGAGCATCTGGGAGTTTGTGTCCACCTCTAGAGAAAAACTTAATCCCGTTATCCGCCGCGGAGTTGTGACTTGCAGAGATTATGACACCAAAATCTGCGCCAAGATCGGCGGTTAGGTAAGCGGCCCCAGGAGTTGGAAGCACACCAGCGTCATAAACGTCAACGCCGGATGCTGCCAAACCCGATGACACGGCAGCAGAAATAAAGTCGGAAGAAATTCTTGGATCGTGAGCAATTACAGCCCTGGGTCTTTCGCCTTTATCCCTAGCGTTCTGAGCTAGAACTATTGCTGCTGCTTGGGCTAACTTAAGAGCAAACTCGGCTGTGATGTCTCTGCCCGCGGTGCCGCGAACTCCATCGGTGCCAAAAAGCCTGGCCATGAGAAAAGATTGTGACTTAGCGCTTCGAGAACTGTGAGGCCTTGCGAGCCTTCTTTAGGCCGGCCTTCTTGGACTCAATGATTCTTGAGTCACGACGAAGGAAGCCAGCTTTTTTCAAGGTGGCGCGGTTGTTTTCGGTGTCCATTTCGTTCAGTGCACGAGAGATGCCAAGCCTTAGTGCTCCGGCCTGTCCCGCAATTCCGCCGCCATCGATGCGCGCAACTACGTCATATGCACCCTGAAGCTCCAGAACCTTGAATGGGTCTGTAATCAGCTGCTGGTGAAGTTTATTTGGGAAGTACTCTTCAAAGACGCGGCTGTTTACTGTGATCTTGCCAGTGCCTGGAACAAGGCGAACGCGCGCAACTGCTTCCTTGCGGCGACCCAATCCAGCACCTGGCTGAGTTAGGTTTCCACGAGACCGAACGGCCTTTACTGGCTCTGACTCCGTGGAGTAAGAAGTTACTTCTGTGTCTACTGCAGTCTCTTCGACTTTGTTTTCTGCCAAGGTGATTTCCTTACTGGGCGATCTGATCGATAACGAAAGACTTTGGCTGCTGTGCGACATGTGGGTGGTCGTTGCCTACATAAACCTTCAGCTTTGAAAACTGCTGCTCGCCAAGAGAATTCTTTGGAAGCATTCCGCGGATTGCCTTCTCGACAGCGCGAATTGGGTTCTTCTCCATTAGCTCGGAGTAAGTGGTCGCTGTTAGGCCACCTGGGTAGCCAGAGTGGCGGTAAGCCTTCTTCTGAGCAAGCTTGGATCCGGTTAGTGCAACCTTCTCGGCGTTGACGATGATTACGAAGTCACCATTGTCCATGTGGGCAGCAAAGGTTGGCTTGTGCTTGCCGCGCAACAGAGTTGCAGTGTGTGATGCAAGACGACCGAGCACGATGTCAGTGGCGTCAATGACAAACCACTCGTGGCTCAGCTCGCTGGCCTTTGGCGAATAAGTACGCACGCTAAATTACCTCATAATTTCGTTTGTGTGATTCCGCCTTTTCTAGGCGGTTTCAAACCTGTCGGCAATGCCGAACCAAGTGGCAAGTCTAGGGGATTGATAGGGGTTGGGTCAAACAGAAATATCACCGATTTTGCGCATAATTTTGGTCACATCAGCCTGTTTTGCATATTCCTTGGGGTTTGGGTAGTCAACAGACTCCAAACTGAGGCCCTTGGCACTGACAACTCGGAACCTATTGCCCCGGCTACCGGTTTTTAGGACCTGCGCCAAATCTTTGACTGTAATACGAGAATCCGCCACTGCGACAATGGAGCCGACCAGCGCCCTGACCATATTGTGGCAAAAAGCATCAGCGTGAATCTCGATGGTAATTAGACCATCAGGCTGCCGAACGGCATGAAAATCCTTCAAGTTTCTAATTGTGCTGGCACCTTTTCGTGGTTTGCAAAAGGCCGCAAAATCATGCAACCCGATTAGAACTTCGGCTGCTTCGTTCAAAAGAGCAACATCTAAGGCCCTCTTGTACTCCAAAACATAGCGAACCAGCCTCGGGTCCTTTTTATTTTGAGTGTCCGCAATTGTGTAGCGGTAGTGCCTTCCGAGGGCACTGAATCTCGCGTCAAAATCAGCACTGATTGGGCTGAACTCGTGTGCAATTACATCCTCGGGCAACAGTGTGTTCAAGCGTTTGGCGTTGAGAGGATCACGACCGATGCGCACGATTCTGTCTTCGGGAATGTCGAGGTGGCACACCTGATGTTTAGCGTGAACCCCGGCATCAGTTCTGCCCGCCACTCTCATAGCAAAATCATCATTAGCCTCGCCGAAGATCTTCTCAAAGGTCTTTATAAGCTCTCCGGCAACAGTCCTATGTCCCGGTTGCTTTGCCCAACCCACGAAGTCGGTTCCGTCGTAGGCCAGGTCAAGCCGAAAACGAACAAACCCGCCAGTATCACCAGCGGGCTTGTTCATTTCAATACTTACTTTCGGTTTGGCTTTAGGCCTTAGGCTCTTCAGTCGCCTCGTCAGTGGCAGCTTCCACTACCTCTTCTGCAGCAGCTTCCACTACCTCTTCTGCAGCAGCTTCTGGAGCTGCTTCAGCTTCCGGAGCCGCCTCAGCTTCAGCAGCAGGTGCTTCTGCAGCAACTTCTTCAGCCGGAGCCTCAGCTGGTGCCTCTGCTACAACCTCAGCTACTTCTTCTACAACTTCGTCGGCCACTGGCTCTGCAGCTGCAGTGGTCGCGATGTTGTTAACCAGCTTGGTCTTGGATGTCTTTGGCTTTGGCTCGACCTTTTCAAGCACAAGCTCGATGACTGCCATAGGAGCATTGTCGCCCTTGCGGTAGCCAAGCTTGGTGATTCGGGTGTAGCCACCATCACGGTCTGCAACCAATGGTGCAATCTCAGCGAACAGCTCGTGAACAATTGACTTGTCCAGGATCTGCTGCATGACTTTACGTCTGGCCGCTAGGTCGCCACGCTTTGCGAATGTCACCAAACGCTCTGCAACCGGACGCAGGCGCTTAGCCTTGGTCTCAGTGGTGACGATTCGCTTGTGCATGAAAAGCGATGTCGCCATGTTGTTGAGCATTAGGCGCTCGTGGGCGGGACCGCCTCCGAGGCGTGGGCCTTTTGTTGGGGTAGGCATTAGTTTCTCCTTGCGGGTCTAGGAATTAGATCTGATCTTCGTCGAAACCGCCACCGAAGTATGCAGAATCAAAACCTGGTACGGCGTCCTTGAACTTCAGTCCAAGCTCGGTGAGCTTGTCGCGAACTTCATCAACGGACTTTGAGCCGAAGTTGCGGATGTTCATCAACTGGTCTTCGCTCAGTGCAATTAGCTCTGAAACAGTGTTGATTCCCTCGCGCTTTAGGCAGTTGTAGGAGCGAACGGTTAGGTCCAGATCCTCAATCGGGGTGCTGAGCTCGTTAGAGGTTGCAACCTCAACTGGGGCTGGCCCGATCTCGATTCCCTCTGCCTCTTCGTTTAGCTCCTTGGCAAGGCCAAATAGCTCAACAAGGGTTGAACCTGCGGATGCAATTGCGTCGCGGGGCTCAACCGAGGACTTGGTCTCAACATCAACGATTAGCTTGTCGAAGTTAGTGAACTCACCGGCACGAGTTGCCTCAACGCGATAGGAGACCTTCAAAACTGGGCTGTAGATGGAGTCAACTGGAATTACGCCAGCTTCTGCATCTGGATTGCGGTTCTGGGAAGCCTGAACATAGCCACGACCGCGCTCAATGATGAACTCGACCTCTAGCTTGCCCTTGGCGTTCAGGGTTGCCAGAAGTAACTCTGGGTTATGAACTTCGACGCCGGCTGGAACCTGAATGTCTGCGGCAGTTACTGGGCCGGCGGCACTCTTGGTTAGGTGTGCAACCACTGGAGCGTCGTGCTCTGAGGACACAACTAGGTTTTTGATGTTCAGGATTACCTCAACAACATCTTCCTTCACTCCGGCAATGGTTGAGAACTCGTGGCTGACGCCTTGAATTCGAATGTTAGTTACCGCTGCACCTGGAATCGAGCTGAGCAGTGTGCGGCGCATCGAGTTACCAAGGGTGTAGCCAAAACCTGGCTCTAGTGGATCAAGGATAAAACGTGAACGGTTTGGTCCTAGAACTTCTTCGTGCAATGTGGGGCGCTGTGCAATTAGCACTATTTGGTTCCTTTCATCTGAACATCCGCTATTTGATGTTCGTCATGGAGACACATCAGGCGGGCACCTGTGTGCGTGAATCTTTAGTTTTTTTGTCTTAGACGCGGCGACGCTTTGGAGGGCGGCAACCGTTGTGAGCCTGTGGAGTCACGTCACTGATTGAACCAACCTCTAGGCCTGCTGCCTGGAGTGAACGGATTGCAGTTTCACGACCAGAGCCTGGGCCCTTCACGAAAACGTCAACCTTACGAATGCCATGCTCCTGAGCCTTGCGAGCAGCTGATTCAGCTGCCATCTGAGCTGCGAATGGAGTTGACTTACGAGATCCCTTGAATCCAACGTCACCTGAAGATGACCACGAGATAACCCCACCACTTGGGTCGGTAATCGTGATGATGGTGTTGTTGAAGGTTGAGCGGATGTGCGCCTGACCTACTGGAATGTTCTTCTTGTCCTTGCGACGAGGCTTACGCGCTGTCGCAGATGATTTAGGGGCTGCCATTTGATTATCTCCTAGAACCTATGAGCCGCGACTAGCGGGCTGCCTTCTTCTTGCCTGCTACGGTGCGCTTTGGACCCTTGCGTGTACGTGCATTGGTCTTGGTGCGCTGTCCGCGGACCGGAAGGCCCTTACGGTGACGAATTCCTTCGTATGAACCGATTTCAACCTTGCGGCGAATATCGGCTGCAACCTCACGACGGAGGTCACCCTCGACCTTTAGGTTCTGATCGATGTTGTCACGAAGAGCAATCAACTGGTCGTCAGTTAGATCTTTGACCCTGATGTCTTCTGAAATTTTGGTGGCTTTTAGGATCTCGCGTGAGCGAGTGCTTCCGATGCCATAGATGTAAGTGAGGGAGATTACTACTCGCTTCTCGCGAGGAATATCCACTCCGGAAATACGTGCCATTTGAATTATCTTTCGGTTTTTGAAGGTCTGTGGCAGCTCCGCCTCAACATGGCTTTGTTGAGCCTCGGCCTTCAAACCGAGGGTTAGCTTTCGCTTGGTGCTGCCTCTTGCTTATTTAGTTTTTGGTAGGGCTAATTAGCCCTGGCGCTGCTTGTGACGAGGGTTCTCGCAGATCACCATCACGTTGCCGTGACGGCGAATGACCTTGCACTTATCGCAGATGGTCTTGACGCTTGGGTTTACCTTCATGCTCTTATCTTTCTATTTGTAGCGGTAAATGATTCGGCCACGAGTCAGGTCGTATGTCGACAACTCAACAATCACTCGGTCTCCGGGGAGAATCCGAATGTAGTGCTGTCGCATTTTTCCTGAGATGTGGGCCAGTACTAGGTGTCCGTTGGTTAGCTCCACCCGAAACATTGCGTTGGGTAGCGCTTCAACGACCGATCCCTCGATCTCAATTACGCCGTCTTTATTGGCCATGCACTCACTTATTCACTACTTGTTAGCGTTACAAACACGCGAAAAACTTGAGAGAAATCAAAAGGTTTTCACGCAGAAACGCCAAGGCTCAATACTAGGGGGTTTTCTAAGCTAATGCTAGTGGCTAATCCAAAGAAACTGGAGTAATACCGAATGGTTTTAGGCCTTCGACTCCGCCATCAACCGCGGTGAGTACCCAAATGCCGCCCTCGTGAACAGCGACCGAGTGTTCCCAGTGCGCTCCGTCTGATGAATCCACCGTTTCAACACCCCAATCATCGTGCTGGACGAAGGTTTCTTGGTCGCCGGAGGTAATCATCGGCTCGATCGCAACGCACAGTCCTGGCAGGACCTTCGGACCTGCATCCCGAACCCTGTAGTTGAAAACCGCCGGGTCTTCGTGCATGGATCTACCTATGCCATGACCCACGTATTGCTCCAAGATTCCGTAGGGGCCCTTAGAGAGCACATAATCCTGAACCGCAACGCCAACCTCGTTTAATTTCTTGGCCTTGGCAAGGGAGGCAATCCCGGCCCAGAGTGAGCCCTCACAGACATCGGACAAAATCTGACGCTGTTCCACTAATTCACCAGCAGACCCGGGAACAACAAGCGAAAAAGCACTGTCGCCATTCCAACCGTCAATCTCCGCCCCACAGTCAACTGAAATAATGTCCCCCGCTTCCAGAACCTGATTCGAAGGTATTCCATGGACCACTGTTGAATTCACCGAAGCGCAGATTGTGTGAAAATAGCCCGGCACCAGCTGGAAATTAGGAATTCCGCCCCCGTCGCGGATTGTCTTTTCTGCGATCTGATCGAGCTCAAGAGTTGTGACACCAGGTTTAATCGCAGCCCTGACAGCTCCCAAGGCCTTTGCGGTAAGTAACCCGGCAACTCGCATTTTGCGAATCTGCTCCTGTGTTTTTAGCTCAAAACTCTTTCGCATGTGGCGGTTATCTGCTCGACTCAGGAATCAGCTAGGCCGGCAGCGCCTAAAACTTCGGTTATTCTTGCGGTCACAGTTTTCACTTCGCCCAGGCCATCCACCTTTGCAACAAGTGATCTTGATGCATAAACGTCAATAAGGGGTGCGGTCTGCTCTTCGTAGACAGCTTGGCGTGTGCGAATCACCTCTGGGGTGTCGTCTGTTCTGCCCTGCTCGAGAGCGCGATTTGCAAGCCTTGAAACAATCTCTTCGGTGTCCGCGGTCAGTTGCAACACTATGTCTAGCTTGGTGCCATTTTCACGAAGGATGTCATCCAGCTCGTGGACCTGATCGATGGTTCGAGGATATCCATCAAGCAAAAAACCATCCTGGCAATCCGGCTTCGAGAGCCTGTCCCGCACCAGTGCATTTGTCAGGTCATCAGGAACGTACTCACCTCGGTCCATGTAGCCCTTGGCTTCAACGCCGAGCTCGGTCTTTCCAGCCACGTTTTCGCGAAAAATATCACCGGTTGAGATTGCGGGTATGCCGAAGCGCTTTGCAAGAAGTGCTGCTTGGGTCCCCTTGCCAGCACCCGGAGGGCCGATCAGAAGGAGACGAATCACTTGAGAAGACCCTCGTAGTTTCGCTGCTGCATCTGAGCACTGATCTGCTTCACAGTGTCAAGACCAACACCAACGATGATCAAGATCGATGTTCCACCGAATGGGAAGTTCTGGTTAGTTCCAATTGCAGTGAATGCAACCAGTGGAATCAATGCGATCAGACCCAGGTAAATAGCTCCCGGGAAAGTGATGCGGCTGATTACATACTGCAGGTATTCGGTGGTCGGACGACCGGCCCTAATACCTGGGATGAATCCGCCGTAGCGCTTCATGTTGTCGCTGATCTCCTCCGGGTTCAGAGTAATAGAGACATAGAAGTAGGTAAAGCCAACAATCAACAGGAAGTACATCGCCATGTAGAACGGGTTATCCCCTGCGGTTAGGTAGGTAGAAATGAAGCTAACCCAGGGAGCTACCTGTCCGGTAGTTGCGTCCGGCTGGTTGAACTGAGCCAGCAGGGCTGGCAAATAAAGCATTGAGGAGGCAAAGATAACCGGAATAACACCGGCGGTGTTCACCTTGACGGGGATGTATGTTGCCTGACCACCGTAGGCCTTGCGGCCAACCATTCGCTTTGCATATTGGACAGGAATTCTGCGCTGAGACTGCTCAACCAAAACGACCAATCCAACAACCAAGAACCCAACTGCCATAACCATTACAAAAATTTCAATGGTTCTGGTCTGAAGAATCTGCAAGAGGCTGGCCGGGAAAGTTGAAGCAATTGATGTGAAGATCAAGAGCGACATTCCATTACCAACGCCACGCTCGGTTATGAGCTCACCGATCCACATGATCAAACCAGTTCCAGCTGTCATGGTCATCACCATCAAGGCAATGGACAGCGGTCCGGTGTCTACCAAAATTGGGAGGGTACAGTCAGCACCAAACAACGCGCCCTGCCTGGCAACAGTAACCAAAGTGGTTGCTTGCAAGAGGCCGAGTGCGATGGTTAGGTAGCGAGTGTACTGCGTTAGCTTCGCCTGGCCTGAAGGTCCTTCTTTATGAAGAGTCTCGAAGCGAGGAATAACAACACGCAGCAACTGGGTGATGATCGACGCGGTGATATACGGCATGATGCCAAGCGCGAAGATCGAGAGCTGTAGTAGAGCTCCACCGGAGAATAGGTTCACAAGTTCATACAGGCCAGAGGTCGACTGGCTTTGGGCTAGACACTGCTGAACATTGGTGTAATCAACGTTTGGGGCTGGAATAAACGAACCCAGACGGAAGATTGCAATCATGCTGAGCGTGAACGCTAGCTTGTTACGCAGATCCGGAGTGCGGAACGCGCGTGCTATGGCCTTGAACAATTTAGAACCTACTCCCTTAGACGATTAGGCGTTGACGCTACCGCCAGCGGCTTCAATCTTGGTCTTGGCTGACTCGGAAACCTTGTCAACACTGATCTCAAGCTTAACTGACAGGTCACCATTGCCTAGAACCTTTACTGGCTTGTTCTTACGAACAGCACCCTTAGCTACCAGGTCCGAAATTGTTACAGCTCCACCTTTTGGATAAAGCTCCGAAAGCTTCTCTAGGTTAACTACCTGGTATTCGACCCGGAATGGGTTCTTGAAACCACGTAGCTTTGGCGTGCGCATAACTAGGTTCACGCCACCACCCTCAAAGCCCAGACGAGTAGTTGTGCGAGCACCGGTACCCTTGGTACCTCTACCTGCAGTCTTACCCTTTGAACCTTCACCAAGACCCTTACGAGTCTTGTCCTTCTTTGCACCCTTTGCAGGGCGAAGGTGGTGCAGGCGCAGAATCTGTGACTTCTCTCTCGCTACCTCTGGCTTCTTCTTGGCCGGAGCCTTTGAAGGTGCCTTTTCGGTTACAACAGCCTTTTCAGCAGCTGGTGCCTTTGCAGGTGCCTTGGCAGCTGGCTTTGCAGGTGCCTTGGCAGCTGGCTTTGCTGGTGCCTTGGCAGCAGGCTTTGCAGCAGCTGGTGCCTTTGCTGGTGCCTTGGCAGCAGGCTTTGCAGGTGCCTTGGCAGCTGGTGCTTTAGCAGGTGCTTTCGCGGCCGGAGCTTTGGTAGCAGCTGGCTTCTTTACAGCCGGAGCTTTCGCCGCTGCTGGTTTCGCAG
>ERZ807291.3617-NODE-3617-length-21563-cov-8.436070_pt1 | contig 21563 bp, 9 predicted proteins | sample MGYA00521257_ERZ807291 | MGnify/ENA primary metagenome ERZ807291 (study PRJEB31413, sample SAMN03169783) | marine metagenome | biome: Marine; feature: Water; material: Subsurface seawater | place: North Sea | collected 2011-04-28 | depth 1 m m ... | reverse complement strand
CTAACACAACTACATTAATTGTATCAGAAACTGAATTTACAGTGTCATCTAAAGTCACAATGTAAGTTGTAGAAATGGAAGGTGTGGCAAATGGATTTCCAATTGTATCGTTAGACAAAGCAATTGTGTTCCAACTGTAACTATAAATACCTGTACCGCCTCCACTTAATGAGTTGAAGTTTACTGTATCTCCTTCGCAAATAGTATCGTTATCAACATTTAAACTCACAAATAGTGGTCCTCCAATTACCGAAATTGACATTTGATCTGTTGAAACACATCCTGAGTTTGTATCCGTTACGGTTAAGGTGTAAAGCGTTGGCACTGTAATACCTGCAACTTGTGAGGTTAAACTATTTGGAGAAACCACAAAGTTTGTCGGACTCCAGCTTGAAACAAAACCAGTGGCTGGCGACGTTACAGAAGCAAAAAATTGGGTATTAAATCCTGTATTTATAACTTGATTTATTCCAGCATCAATTACTGGGGAAGCATTAACTTCCAAAGTATCTATTAATGAAGCCGAACACATATTTGTATCAACATAATTGTAAGTGAAAGCATAATTTCCAGCACCAATACTTGGGTCAAAAACACCGTTTGTAATTCCTAAACCAGAATAACTTCCCCCTGAGGGAGAAACAATATTTAATCCTATCGCACTTTGATTATCGCAAATATTAGCACTATTGGAAGTTGACAACAGAGGGTTTCCATTTACCTGAATGGATGATGAGGCCGAATTAGAACAACCATTTGCATCTGTAAAAGAATAAACAATTGGATGAACTCCAACTCCGGCAGCAGCCGGATCAAAAACATTTGAATTTATTCCGGCTCCCACAAAAGATCCGCCATTTGGTGTTCCACTAGTTAAAACAAAAGGTGAGTCACCTTCACAAACATCGGCGAAAGCAGGTAAACTAACATTTGGCAAAGGATTTACATTTATGGCAATTGAAGATATGGCATTGTTTACACCATCAGAAACGGTTACAAAGAATTGGGTAGATGAATCTATGGTTGCAATAGGGTTTAAAATATTGGCATTATTCAACTTTGTGCTGTTGCTCCATTGGTAAGTGTAACTTCCTGTACCCCCAGAAGGTAGCGCATTAAGTGTAACCGAATCGCCAAAACAAATGATGGTTGCAGATGCAGTAACATTTACGGATAGAGGACCCCCAACTACGCTAACCAAAATATCATCATTTGCAGAGCAGTTGTTTACCCCATCGACAACAGTTACATTAAACAAAGCTGTATTGGTTAAAGCTACTGTGGTTGGATTTGCAATATTACTTGAAACCAATTGCGCGGCTGGAGACCAAGAATAGCTTAAATTATTTCCTGAAGCAATTGTGTTAAATGTAATTGTACCACCAGAGGTTATTGCAGTATCATTACCTGCAAAAATACTAGGGGCTTGTTCCACCAAAATGTTTTGTGTGGCAGAGTCTGAACAACTTCCTGCGGTGTACACATATTTTATGGCTTGATTTCCAATAGAAACTTGCGTTGGGTCGAACAATCCATTAGATACTCCATTACCTTTATATGTTCCACCAATTGGGCTTCCGCCAGTTAAAGTTATAGGATTTGAATTGCTGCAAATCGGCAAAAAACCTGATAGTGATGCTGATGGAGAAGAAATAATATCAACCAATTGCTGAGCTGTTGTTGTACACCCAAATGAATTGGTTACTTGGTAACCTAAAGTTTGTTGACTTACACCAAAATTAATCGGGCTAAAAGTTGAAGAAAAGATTCCATTTACTAGGTAAAGACCACCTGAAGGAGAACCTCCACTTAAAGCAATTCCACTATCTGTTTCACAATAAGTTGTGGCAATACTTAAGGTAGAAATTGGTTTAGGAAGAGAGGTAATAAAAACAGAATCTGTAGCAGATGAAAAACCATCGGTAACCTCTACTTTAAAATAACCTGAATTATTCACCAAAGCTGAAGGGTTTGATACATTTGAAGGACTGACTAAATTTATTGGCGACCAATTGTAACTATAGTTTCCCGTTCCTCCATTTGCCGTAGCACTTAATACCACGCTTACTCCCTCACAAACTGAATCCTGCCCTGCAATAACATTAACTGTTAATGGGGTTGTTGTTACACTTATTAATACAGTATCAGTAGCAAAACAACCCGTTAATGTATCGGCTGCAAATAATACCAACCCTGAGGTTTGAGCCAAATTAATTGTGTTAGAATTTAACAAAAATGGATTTTGAACCAAAGTATCTGGCTGCCAAATCGCCCCAACATTAGCCATACTAAAAGCCGAAACAGAGCCATTTAATTGGGCTGAAGTGCCCGCTGCAATAATTTGATCTATCCCTGCATTTACTGTAGGTGTATTTAAAACTTGAGCTGCAGAAACAGCTGAATCAATTCCACACCCTGTTGTAACTTCATATTTCACATTGTAGGAACCAGGATTAAAATTAGATGGATTAAAAACAGCACTAGCAACACCGTTAATAAAGTAATTTCCTCCTGAAGGTAACCCTCCGCTTAATGTAATTGTGTTTGCATTTTGGCAAATTGGAGCAATTGGTGTTTGGGAAACCACAATAGCAGAATCTATTTTTACTATTTGTGATGCAGAATCTGAACAACCTGAAGTATTGGTAAAGTTGTATTTTAAATTAATACTTCCAATACCAGCATTGGCAGGGTTAAATGAAGCTCCTGTAACTCCTGGCCCAGAAAAAATTCCTCCTGAAGGAGTAGCATTTAGGTTTACTATTGGGCTAGTTGTACATAAATCTGGTACACTATCAAAGTTGATTACTATTTGAGGAGGACCTCCAATTACTAACGGAACTGGTTTAACACAACCAGCTGAATCTGTAACGGTTACAGTTACAGGCCCGCTGCTTAAACCCAAGGCAAATTGTTGGCCAGATGGAATTGGAGAAGGCCATGCATATTGATATGGGGGAATTCCACCAGATGGCTGTACTGCAGCACCCCCATCTCCTGCACCAAAGCAAGTTTCGTTTACAATTGAATCTAAAATAACTAGTGGTAAAACCGGCTCTGTTACTTGAATAAAATCACTTTGTGAACACAAACTATCATCTATAACTATAACAGAATAAAGGTTTGAAGGCAAATTCTTTATAGATAAACTATCGGTTTGGCCATTAGACCATGAAATATTGAAAGGTGAAAGTCCGCCCTGAATGCTTAAATTTACTGTACCACTTGAATCACCTTTACAAGAAACATTTGTTGCAGAAAGAGATATACCAAAACTTGGAGCTGGCAAGATTTCTACACTATCAATTACCAAACAAGTTGAGTTATCGGTGACTGAAACAACATATTTGCCAGGAGATAAATTGGAAATTGTAGGGGTAGTATCGTTGTTGCTCCAATTGTAATTTGCATTACTTGTAGTTCCAATAATTTGCGCTGTAGCAGAGCCATCATTTAACCCATCACACTTTTCGTTTTTTCTAGAAATTAATATTTGAAAGGGAGCCGCTGAGCCAACTGTATCAGTTTTTAAAGCGAAACAACCTAATAAATCTGTAACACTTACAGTGTATGTATTTGCAGATAAATTATTATTTGTAGGGCCAGTAATATTATTTGACCAATTGTATGAATAGTTTGCAAAAGGACTTCCAGAAGCTGAAGCAACTATACTTCCATTGCCCGCATTACCGCATGATTCGTCGGTTACAGTTGTGGCTATATTAATGACAATATCTTCACCAATGGTTACGGTTGTATCTACAGTTCTTCCATATTTATCGAAAACTGAAACCAAAACAGACCCAGCTGATAAATTGGAAACTGAATTAGATGTTGATGTAATTGTATCAAAAGAATAAGTATACGGCCTATAGCCTCCAACTGCAGTAACCTGAATGGTTCCATTATTTAACCCTTGACAAGTTGCATTATTAGTGCTTAATGAAGTTATTTGTAAAGGAACACCAGGGTCTACACTTACTTTATCTATAGCAATATCTCCTTGCCAAATGTTCCCAGTTCCAGCCAATAGCGTACCTTTTATTTTAAAACGAGTAACTTTTTCTTTATAATAATAAAGGCCCAATGAGTCAATATTCCATTGGTTGCCAATTCCACCTGTATTATTAAATAACTGGTTCCATATTCCATCTCCAGAATCTGCAAAAACTTGAAGCGTAAAATCTGAATTTCCCCTCATATGATAATCAAAATTAAAATGAGGGGCAGGTAGGTTAGATAAATCGAAACATGGGCTGTAAATAATGGCAGAATCTCCATTTGCCCTTGGCGTGGAGGCTTCTGTATAAATATAATTATTACCTGTATTTGCACCAAATGGACCAGTATTGCCAGAAGGCGTTCCTCCAGAATTTACTGTCCAGTCAAAATCATCATTTAATGGCTCTTGCATCCAATCACCTATTCCATTCTCCCAATCATAATTATAAGGATAATTGGTAACTAGACCTCCTCCTATTCTTATGGTGGTGTCAATTATTTGTCCAAACCCATCTGAAATTGTTACACCATAATTTCCAGCTGTTAATCCAGTTCTAGAATTAATTGTATCTCCATTTGCCCAAATAAATGAATATGGTAATTGACCTCCAGAAACAAATAATGTTGCTGAGCCATTTGCAGAACTGCAATTTGGAGGATCTATTTTGGCAACACTATTTAATATTAGAGGATCAAATTTGGTAATAAAAATATTATCAAGGCCTAAATCTGAATTCTGAGGAAGTGTTGTTCCAGTTGTAATGTTAAACCTAATTCTTATTTGCTTATTGTGATAAGCCAAAAGACTAACTGTGTCTGAGTTCCATTGATTACCCTGATTGCCTTGTTGGATAAATAAAGTTTGCCAATTACCAGAATTTGAAGAATCTACTTGGACCCTCATTATTGGATTTCCTTGGTTAAAGCCTTGCTGAGACCATTGATGGTTATCAAATGCAAAGTAGGCTCCTGTTGCACCAGTTAAATCCAAACAGCCACTAATTAGCATAGCGCTATCTCCTGCATTTGCAGTGCCTAGTGGAGGTAAAGAAGATTCTATTCTTAAAAAATAATTTCCATTACTTGCATTTGAAGGTCCGGTGCCAGGTGTTGAACCAGATTTTAAGGAATCAAAAAACCAATCAGTTTGATGGGTTAGTGAATTTGACCAAGAACCAAAAGTTTTTTCAAAACTCTCAGAATAAGGAAATGAAGAAACACTGTTATTTGGAAATATTTCAAACCTTGCTGAATCTGAATCACTTCCAGCAGTTGCAGTAACTGTATAAACCCCTGCTGTTAAATTATTGATACTGTTTGAAGTTTGGTTATTACTCCATGAGTATGAAACTGTTCCTTGTCCTCCTGTTGTGTTTACTTGAATTGAACCAAACCCATTTCCGCCGCAATTAGATTGGACAACAGATGCGGATGAAATTCTTAAAGGAGGTGATTTTTCAAGATATACTCTGTCAAGTGAAATATCACTTCTGAAATTTGAAGCTCCAGTTGTATCAGAAACCTTTGCAATAAATCTAAATGTTAGGTTATTTCCAATAAAACTTGATAAATCAACTGTATCAGAATTCCACTGATTCCCTTGGTCTCCCGATTGCTTAAACAATTGAAACCAAATACCATTTCCAGAATCTGCTTCCAATATTAACTTACAATTTGCTGGTGTAGTTCCTGTTTGAGACCATTGATGGTTATCAAATGAAATAAAGGGGTTTGAAGCTCCTGATAAATCTACACATGGACCAACCAAAATAGCTTCGTCTCCAGGAGAGGCTAAACCTACTGGTGGTGCTGAACCTTCAATTCTAATATAAAACCCACCTTGTGAAGGAGCTGTAGGACCAGTTCCGCCCGATGGTGTTCCATTAAAGTCAAATTCCCAATCAATATTATCATTTACAGTATCATTATAAAATAGCCCAAATGAAGACTCAAAACCTTCTGAATAAGGAAAATTACTAATCGATAAAGATGAGTTTAAAAACTCAGTTAAAGAATCAACCAACCCTGCTGAATCAGTTACGGTTACAGAATAGGTTCCAGCACTCAAACTTGATATTGAAGAGTTGGTATCCCCAGTACTCCAAGAATAGGAATATGGAGTTGTTCCTCCTGTGGCATTTATGGTTATTGAGCCATTACTTCCTCCACAATTTGGTTGAACAACTGCAGAAGAAATAGATAATCCTGAGGTATTGTTAAAAGCATTGCTAGAGAAAAGACCTCTGCCATGCGTAGCGGCAATTACTTCATTATCGCTGGCGCGTATTTGCAACATATCTACCCTAACATTGGCTAAGCCAGAATTTGAACTTACCCAAGTTGGATTATTTCCATTTAAATTTGAAGTAGACCAAATACCAACCTCGGTTGCCACAATTACCTCGTTAGCATTGTTTGGATTGATCATTCCCCACCTTACAGGCATATCTGGCAAATTACCTTCTTTACTTGTCCAAGAAACACCTCCATTTGTAGTATACCAAACTGAATTTACCCCATAGTTTGAAATTGTTACAAGCATAATATTTTCATTTGCTCCGAACTCTATAGAAGAAATAGAACCGTTAGGAAATGAATTATTTGAAATATCAACACTTGCAAATGCATTTGTATTAGCATTTGTTATTCTAAATAACCTTCCCGATGAAGTTCCTACAAATAACTTGGTTGAAGTTGTTGTATACGGTGAAACTTTTATGGCTGTTACACCCGAAAAAAAGTTGATACCAATTGAGTCTAAGTTACCAATTGATGAAGCAGAAATATTTCTAACCCGATAAAGTTCATTTGAAGATTTATAAGTGTATAAAACATTTTGGTTATCGTCATAGTCAGCAACATTAATAAATGAACCATTATTATCATTGCTAATAATTTGGCCCCTATAGATATTCCCATCAAAGAGGTAATAATTATTGTATACGTAAGATGTAATTTTAATATTACTTTCATTTTGGTCAATAAAACAAAAAGCACCATCCCCGCCTGTTTTCTCTGTGGTTGAATTCATTCCAGCAGTATTATATTCTTGTGTTCCATTATCTTGAGAACCAGCAATAAAATTATCAGAACTTGCTGATGGATTTATTGCACAAGCATAATATTGAGTTACATTATATCCGCTTTTTCTACCAGCAATTACATCACTTGAAGCGGCTGTGGAAACTGAGTTAGTATAGTAAACCCCTCCATCATTTCCAAAAATTACAGTATTTGAGTTTCCAGGCTTGTAGGTTATTGCATGTTGGTCTGCATGCACCAAACTGTATGGTTGTCCAAACATACCTGGGTTATTGCTCCATTTTGAAATTTGGTTCCACGAGGTTCCCCCATTTGTGGAACGATGAAGGTTAATGCCTCCAATAATTATGTTATTGGCATTGTTTGGGTCTACTGCTGCAATTAAATCATAGGTTGCTTGCCCTCTTGTAAAATCAGTTGCAGAAATTCCATTGTCATCATCATTAGGTTCATTCATGTTAGACCAAGAAGTTCCTTTGTTGGTAGTACGCACCACTGCCTCTAACTGTCTGTTATTTTCTACTAAACCATAAACTACATTGGCATTTGAAGGAGCACAAGCTAACTCAACTCTTCCGTTTCCATTAGCAACTGAAACAGAATGAGAGGTTGTCCAAGTTGTTCCATTATCTGAAAACAAAATTCGGCCTCCTCCTCTATCAGAACCGCCAAAAGGAGATGGATCAGTTCCAATCCAAATTCTGTTGTCTGCACCAATTTCAATATCGGCCGCTACAAAATTTCTATTTGTGGTTGGAATATTTGGTAATACTTGGTTCCATGAAGTTCCTCCATTTGTAGAGCGTTGCAAACCTGCTTGAGCGGAACCATGAAATGCGCCAAGGTAAAATCTACCGTCAATTGCAGCATAAACTGTACTTGTTCCAGATTCGTTTCTTACAACAATATCATTAACGTAGAAAAAGGTTGAAGTTGAACTAAGTTGGCTCCAATTAACTCCACCATCTGTAGATTTCCAAATGCCTGCTCCTCTGCTAGCACCTGTAAAACTTTCGCCTGTACCTACATACAATATTTGTGAATTGTTGGGATCAAAGGCAATGCACGTTACTGCAATATTGTCCCAAAAATCATTAACTGGTTGCCATTGTGAGGCAGCGCTTGTAATATCATTGTTAAACCATAGCCCTCCTGTTACTCCTCCAGCCCAAACTTTATTTCCTGATGTAGCATTTGGGTCCCAAACCAAAGCCCTTGTTCTTCCCCCAACATTATTTGGCCCACGCTCTACCCATGGAAAACTAGTTGAGCCTGGAATACCTGGTACTAAAGCTTTTGGCTGAGCAGTTTGCTGAAAGAGAGGCGTTAGTCGGTCATATTCTGGTTTGCCAGTTGCGGGATCTAATGTTCTTAAATAATCTTGTTCGTAGGCAAAGTCTGGTCTCTCTTCTCTTGGAAGCTTCTTTAATTCAGATTTTACCATCGGTTTCCGATTAGAAAACTCATGGTTATTGATAAATGCTTCGAATTTTAGCCTATCCTCCAAAGAGGTTTGGCCAGAAGAAATAACTGGAATTATCACTATTGAAAGCCATAAAGCTCTCAAAAATATTTTTGACATAAATCGATTTTTAGATATAGACACTACCTTTTCAAAAAGAGTTGCCAATTTACGAAAAAAGCAAAAATCGATTTAATACTTAACTAACTGACTTTCAAACAATCAATTACTTAAAAGCCTGCAATTCGGTGATGTGGTGGCCCAAAATAAGCAAATGAATGTCGTGGGTACCTTCATAGGTGATTACAGACTCAAGGTTCATCATGTGTCTCATGATAGGATATTCGTTTGTAATTCCCATACCACCGTGTATTTGCCTTGCCTCACGGGCAATAGATAAGGCCATATCAACATTATTTCTTTTAGCCAATGAAATTTGAGCTGTTGTTGCTCTTCCTTCGTTACGCAAAACACCTAATCTCCAAGTTAAAACTTGGGCTTTGGTAATTTCAGTTAACATTTCGGCTAGTTTCTTTTGAATTAATTGGAATGACCCAATGGGTTTATCAAATTGCATTCTCTCTTTAGAATATCTAACTGCAGCATCATAACAATCTAAGGCTGCTCCAATTGCACCCCAAGCAATACCATAACGAGCAGAATCTAAACAAGCCAAAGGAGCTCCTAAGCCAGATTTACCAGGCAAAAGGTTTTCTTTAGGAACTTTTACATTATCAAAAACCAACTCGCCTGTAGCCGATGCTCTCAAAGACCATTTGCCATGAATTTCAGGAGTTGTAAACCCATCCATCCCTCTTTCAACAACAAGTCCATGAATTCTACCGGTTTCATCTTTTGCCCAAACTACAGCAATATCTGCAAATGGAGAATTTGAAATCCACATTTTTGCTCCGTTAAGCAAATAGTGATCTCCTTTATCAACAAAATTGGTAACCATTCCACCAGGGTTAGAGCCATGGTCTGGTTCAGTTAAACCAAAACAACCAATCATTTCACCTGAGGCTAGTTTAGGTAAATATTTTTGTTTTTGTTCTTCAGATCCAAATTTAAAAATTGGATACATTACCAAAGAACTCTGAACCGAAGCGGTAGACCTTACGCCTGAATCAACTCGTTCCAGCTCTTGCATTAAAAGACCATAGGTAATTTGATCTAAACCTGCTCCACCGTATTCTTCTGGAATGTACGGACCAAATGCCCCAATTGAGGCTAAACCAGGTACAATTTGTTTTGGAAATTCGGCTCTTTCGTAATAATCTTCAATAATTGGAGAAACTTCTTTTTTTAACCACTCTCGGGCAGAATCTCTTACAAGTTTTTGCTCATCGGTTAAAAGTTCGTCTATTTGATAAAAATCGTGGGGTTGGTATCTATCAGCAGCCATGAAAATAATTTTGCCACAAATGTAGCTATTCATATTCAGCAGTTACTTTTGTAGCTTAAAATTTTAGCATTTTCCATGCAGCAAGATTCATTAACTTTATTTACCGATAGCTTGAAGATAGACTCAGCTTTGACTATCGTAAACGAAACTAATCTTGCTCCACCCGCAAATGAAGAAGTTGTTATTGAGGCTTCTCCAAAAAATGAAAAAAAGAAAGAAAAAACAGAATCCCGCATTAAAGCTTTTGAAGAGTTACAATTCACCAAAAAAGATTCTATTCATGAACTTTCATCACCTCAACAAGTGAATTGGAGCAAATTTGAAATTACAGAAAAGCCAAATTTTAGTTTGCCGGGTTTACAAAAAAACAATTATGATTTTGACTTTTTGATTTTGCCAATCCTTCTAATTTTTGTGCTTTTAATTTGGGTTAATCCATTTAAAAATAAAAAAATTAAGCAGTATTTCAATTTGTTGGTAAGCAATAGGTTTATCGAACAGTTAATTAGAGAGGAGGATGCATTTTTAAACCCACAAAATCTTAGATTATTTCTGATTTATTTTATCTCAACTTCAATTCTAATTTTTAATGGAATTAATTTATTTTCTGACGGCTTGGCAATAAGTGTTGGCTGGCGGTTATTTTTAATTATCATGCTTATAATTCCTGTATTATTTTTTGTGAAGGCTCTGGTTTTATTCTTAAGCAATATTACCTTCAAGGCAAATGAGGCTATAGATAAATACTCATTTAACATGTATGTAAGCACCAAAATTTTAGCGTTACTTCTAATTTTACCAGTTATATTCTCAAGCTTTGGTTTTTTTGAAATTAGAAAGTTAGCCGTTTTATTTGGATGCGGAATATATGCCTTAATATACGGATTAAGAATTGGTAAATCAATGTTAACTGGGTGGCAAAATAAGTTAGCTCCTACTCAATACATTATTTTGTACATTTGCACGCTCGAAATCGCGCCATTTGCAATTTTGATGAAAGTCCTGATTGTTTAGAACAAAAATTAACCATTTCAAACTTTATTAACTTGAAAGTAAAGTCAATTTTAGTATCGCAACCTAAGCCAGAAACAGAAAGATCTCCATACTTCGATTTGGGAGATAAATATAAACTTAAAATAGATTTTAGGCCATTTATTCATGTTGAAGGAATAGGAGCTCAAGAGTTTAGAGTTTCTACTAAAGCAAATTTAGTTGGACATACAGCTGTTATTTTAACCAGCAGAAATGCTGTAGACCACTTTTTTAGGTTGGCCGAAGAAATGAGATTTACTGTACCAGACAGCATGAAATATTTTTGCATTTCAGAAGCCACTGCTTACTATCTGCAGAAATATGTTGTTTATCGCAAAAGAAAAATCTTTAGCGGCAAACAAACATTTGGCGATTTAATGGAGGTAATAAAAAAGCATAGTAAAGAAAAATTCTTGCTTCCTTGTTCAGATTTAATAAAAGATGAAATTCCAATTCATCTTAATAATGCCAATATTAACTACACAAAAGCAATTTGTTACAGAACAGTTTGTAGCGATTTATCTGATTTAAAAGACATTAAATATGATATGCTGGTATTTTTTAGTCCTTCTGGAATTGCATCTTTATTTAAAAATTTCCCAGATTTTGAGCAAGGTCCGACAAGAATTGCAGTTTTTGGTCCTACCACTCAACAAGCTGCTTTAGATAATAATTTGCGTATTGATGTAGCTGCACCAATGCCAAATGCACCATCAATGACAATGGCCATTGAAGACTACGTAAAAAAGGTAAATAAGAAATAAGGCTTGCTTGCCCCTAAAAATAACTTTTCGAAAAAAGATAGGTTAAAAAGTAAAAAAGCTATTGACAATCTTTTTAAAACTGGAAGATCTTATTTTGAAGATCCGGTAAGGATAATATTCAACATTAGCGAATCTGAAAACCCAGAGTTAAAAGCAGGTATTGCTGTTCCTAAAAAAAAGCTAAAAAAGGCATATCAAAGAAATTTGGTAAAACGCAGAATTAAAGAATCTTATAGGCAAAACAACAAAGAGTTAAAAGAGCTAATTTATCAAAAAGGCCTTAGCTGCCATTTGATGTATTACTACCAAAGCAGCGAAATACTATTGTTTAAAGACCTTTCGCCCAAAATAATGCTACTTTTACAACGTTTGCAAAAGCATATTGAAGCAAAATTTATATGAAAAAAATAAAACAAAAACTCAAGGTTATCTTATTTGGAGCGCTTATAGCTTCATCTACCATTTTTTCAGTTGGATACGTAGATTCTTATTTCGAAATATCTAAAAACCTCGACATTTTTGCTACTCTTTTTAAAGAACTTAACATTTATTATGTTGATGAAACCAAGCCTGGTGAGCTAATGAAAACTGGCATTGATGCCATGCTAAAATCGCTAGACCCCTATACAAACTTTTACCCAGAATCGGATATTGAAGATTACCGATTTATGACAACGGGAGAATACGGAGGCATTGGCTCTATGATTAGAAAAAAAGATAGTTTAATTATTGTAGCAGAGCCCTATGAAGGATTTCCTGCAGAAAAAGCAGGATTATGGGCTGGTGATGTTATTGAAAAAATAGATGGAAAAGATATTTCAGGTTACAAAACTGATGAAGTAAGCAAACTTTTAAAAGGTGCTGCCAAAACCAAATTAACCCTTTCTATTTATAGACCCGTGCAAGAAAAAAGGTTTGATGCAGACTTAACCCGAGAAGACGTAAAAATTAAGGATGTTCCTTATTTTGGGATGTTAGAAAACAATACAGGCTACATAAAACTAACTGGTTTTACCCAAACTGCTAGCAAAGAGCTTAAAGATGCCTACAAAAGTTTAAAGGAAGAAGGCATGGAAACCATGATTTTAGACCTTAGAGGAAACGGTGGAGGTTTATTAAATGAAGCGGTAAATATTGTAAACTTTTTTGTTGATAAAGGGCAAGAGGTAGTTTCTACCAAAGGAAAAGTTAAACAATGGGATAGGGTTCACAAGGCTTTAAACGAGCCTCTCGACAAAGAAATTCCTCTAACTATTTTAATTGATGAAATGTCTGCCTCTGCCTCTGAAATAGTTTCAGGTGCTTTACAAGATTTGGATAGAGCGGTTGTAATTGGAAGAAAATCTTTTGGAAAAGGTTTGGTGCAACAAACTAGGTCTTTAAGCTACAACTCAAAACTAAAAGTAACTGTTGCCAAGTATTATATTCCAAGTGGAAGATGCATTCAAAAACTAGATTATTCGCACAAAGATGAAAAGGGCAAAGCGGGCGAAATACCTGATTCTTTAAAGTCTGAATTTAAAACTTCAAATGGTAGAATTGTTTTTGATGGTGGAGGAATTGAGCCAGACGTAAAAGTGGATGAAGAAAACTTTGCGAACATTACTTTCAGCCTATTAAGCAAACAATTAATATTTGATTATGCTAGCGAGTTTAGGGCAAAAAAAGATTCCATTAAGAAGCCATACGAGTTTGAGTTTACAGATGAAGATTATATGGCTTTTAAGGAGTTTATTAAAGATAAAGAATATGATTATACCACACAAACCGAAAAACTGTTAAATGATTTAAAAGAAGCTGCAGAAAAAGAAAAGGTTCACACAAACTTTCAAGATGAATTTAATGCTTTGGAAGCTGAGTTAAAACAGAATAAAGCAGGTGATGTAGACAAGTTTAAAGATGAAATTTCTAGAATTATTGAAAACGAAATAATTTCGAGATATTATTACCAAAGCGGCAGAATTGAAAGCGAGTTAAAATATGATAAAGATATTGCAAAGGCGCTTGAATTGTTAAAAAACAAAGACCAATTCGAAAGTATATTAGCAGGCACATTTGCTAAAAAAGATTAACCTATTTGCTTTGAGTTTTAACAGGGAAATAATTCACCAAAAAGTGCATGAATATGCACTTTTTTTGTTGGTAATAGCTTTGCCTTTATCTAAGTTTTTTCTCAGTGTTGCTCAGTTAATAATGGTTATTAATTGGTTATTGTGGGGTAACCCTATTCCAAAATTCAAAGCCTTTTTTAACAATAAACTTGCAGTTGTTGTTACCTCTTTATTTTTTCTTCATGTTGTTGGACTTCTGTATACCCAAGAGTTTAGCTACGCCCTAAAAGATTTAAGAATTAAATTGCCTTTGTTGGCACTTCCAATTATACTATCAACTTCTCCAAAATTTACAAAATCTAAAACTTATTGGTTATTAGGATTTTTTGCAGCATCAGTACTATTCGGAACATTTACCAGTATTTTAAAATTAAGCGGGGTTTTCTCAGATAAAATCTACGATACAAGAAAAATCTCTGTATTCATTTCTCACATCAGGTTTTCATTAATGATTTGTTTGACCTTGTTTTTTATTGTTTTAGCTCAATTAAAATCCACTAAAAAGCAAAAAATTGCCCTAGGAATAATTGCCTTGTGGCTGCTCTTATTTTTAATAATTTTCGAGTCGATTACAGGTATTGTTGTACTTGCGGTTTTGGCTTTAACTTTTAGTTTTATTGGTGTTGTTAAACTTCAAAATCTAAAATTAAAAATTGCTACCCTTTGCTGTTTTGTAGTTATTCCGTTTTTAACCATTTACCCTATTTATAAAGAATGGAACCAAAGCTTTAACGTGGCTCCTATTGAATCTTTAAAAATTGCTTCGCACTCTAAAAATGGTGAAGAGTACTACAATAACCTAAACCGAAAAGAAATTGAAAACGGAAATTATGTTTGGGTTAATGTAGCTTGGGTTGAGCTAAAAAATGGCTGGAGCAAAAGAAGTTCAATCGATTTTGAAGAAAAGGATAATAGAAACCAGCCAGTTCATGCCACCTTAATTCGATATATGGCTTCAAAAGGCTTAACCAAAGACGCAGAGGGAATAAATAAACTTACTGATAAAGAAATAAAGCTTGTAGAAAGCGGGGTTTCAAATTATAGGTTCCCTACGCAGAAAGGCTTACAAGCTAGAGTTTACAAAATTTTATGGGAATTTGATCACTATTTTAAGGGTGGAAACCCAAGTGGGAACTCTGTTATGCAAAGGTTAGAATTTTGGAAAGCCGGTTATGTAATTGCAAAACAAAACCCAATAATTGGTGTAGGCACCGGAGACGTAAAAATTAGTTTTTATGAAGCTTATGAAACCATTAATACACAATTACAAAAAAAGTATTGGCTGCGAGCTCACAACCAATACTTTACAATTTTTATAACTTTTGGGTTTTTAGGGTTGGCTTGGTTTCTGGTTACTTTGTTTTATCCCGTATTTAATTTTCCTAAAAACACCTTTTGGTATCCTTATGTTGGCTTTTTGATTATTGCTCTAGTTTCATTTATTTCTGAAGATACACTAGAGTCTCAAATTGGAGTAACCTTTTTCGCTTTTTTTAATTCCTTTTTATTGTTTGGTTACCATAAAGATTAATTAAAATCTACCAACCTTATCCCTATTGAAAATGGATAAATTTCAGCTGCTCTTCCGGTCTTAAATAAAGGTTGCAATCCATATTCAGCATAAAGCATAATATTATCAAAACTAACCCTTGCAATTGCACTGTAGGTGAAATCATTTAAGTAAAGGTCTGACCTGTACTTTGGCTTAAAGGTTTCTCCACCTTGCTCGTATTTCTTTTTTATGTTGCCCTGAACTCTGTAACCACCCTGAATACCTGCAGCTATTTTAAAGCCTTTTTCTTGCATCTGTGTAGAGCTAAGGCCTATCATTAATGGTACAGTTAAATAGCCTACTCTTAGCTTGTTTTTTTCATAATTAACTTCAACATTTTCAATTTCTAATATTTCATCTGGCCCTTTAATTAGGTCAATATTATTTTCAATTTGATACGAGTTAAAGTTATATCCTATTCCTGTAGTTATTTTCACATACTCTTTAATTAAAGGAATTGACTTTTCAAACAAGTTTGCTTGCATGTTAAAAGAGCGAGCATAATTCAATTCAATTTGGCTCGGGCCTAAGCTTAAGGCTCCTTTTGGATTTCTAAGTCCGGCAACTCCCAAATAAACTCCTTTAAAATAAGATAATTCATCGGTCTTTTTAGATTTTTTATTATCATCTCCAAACTCTTTTCCATCTATTATCACTTTTGAAGAGTCATCGTCATCAATAATTAAAATCTTTTTTCCTTTTATTACAATTTTAGTAGTGTCGTTATCAACATCTACTTGAGCGCTTAAACTTCCTACAAATAAAAAAAGTGACGCTAATACTAAGTTGATTTTTGTTTTCATTTTGGTTGATTTTATAGTAGGACGTTAAGGGTAGAAAAAAAGTTACTGGAAATTTATTTATTTCTTTCTAAATCGAAAAATGGAGAATGAATAGCTGCTATCTCATTCTTGTTCGAAATTGTGTCGTGGGTTACAACTATCTCAGAGTCAAAAAGTTTTCCTAAAACTTTATTAGCCGCTGCAACAAGTCTTCCTTCTTTAGGAGTTTCTTCGGTTTTAAAAACTCTTTTATCAATTTCATTTCCCAAAACCTCATTTATGGTTTTAAATCCATTTGATTTTGGATCAACCTGAGCCAATTCTTCTCCCATATAATAATCTGTATTCGGAATAATTTCAGGCTTAATATCAACGTAAGCAATTTGCTGGTTCTCAAAATTGAAGAAAAGCTGACTTGGGTTTTCTTTAATTTTTAGTTTAATAATCCGCGACCTTGACGGATCAGATTGGCCATCATTCTCAACTTTTTCCTTCTTTGGATTTACTTCTAGATTTTCTTTCGGTAAATCATCATTTTGATTCTTTTCTACATTTTTATCGTCTTGAATTTTGTTTCCAGATTCTAATGGCTCATTAATAGAATCATTATTTTGACTAAGCTCTGATTTTACTTCAGCAACTTTTAATTTCTCAGTTTTTGGTGAATTGTTAAATACAAAGAAACCTATTAATAACAAAATACTAGCGGCCACAGCAAATCGTGAGTAATTAGCATTGCTTAAAAAGAAAATTGGGGCAGCTTTTTAAGACTCTCCTTATTTGGATAAATTACATCCAATTCAGGTTGAAGAATAGTTTTTTCAAAAAGTTTTTGATCTTTTTTGGCCATTGGATTAGCCAACAGAAATTCGTTCAATGCTGCCTTTTCATCATTGTTTAATAGTCCTTCTAAATCGCTAATAATAAAATCTTCTACATTAGAAGAGTTGATTTCTCCTTTGGGAGTTACTTTTAAATTACTTTTAATACTGCTATCTAATGTTAGATTTTCATCAGGAAGAATTCTATCTAAAAAGTCAAGTTCAAAAACCATTTCATAATCGTCCCTAAATTCAGGATGATTTTCCATAAAAGCAAAAAGCTGCTCAATCTTAGCCTTAGAAAGAGTTCCTTCGGCATAATCTAGCAACCAAGCTTCATAGTTTTCGATATGTATTTGATCTTTACTCATATTATTAAGTCAATACTTACTAAGTATTTTTTCATTTCTTTTCTTGCTCCAAAAATATACACCTTTACTTGCGACTCTGAAAGGTTGGTAATTTTTCCAATTTCTGCATAATCATAACCCTCATAATCTCTCAATAGCAAAACGGTTTTTTGCATATCGGGCAACTTCATCAAAGCTTGGTTAATTATATCTTTTAAATCTGATTGATGATGGCTTTCTTGAGGTCTATCAAGTTTTTCTTCATCATAATCTCCAAATTTAGATTGCCTTCTTGTATGGTCTATAAACGTGTTAAAAGCAGTAGAAAAGAGGTAAGATTTTCCTTTCTCAAAATCTACGTTATCTCTTTTTACCCAAACTTTAGAATAGGTTTCTTGAACCAAATCTTATGCTAAATCCTCATCTTGGCTTTTTTTAAGCATAAATCTATACAGGCCATCAGCATGCATATCTACCAATTTATTATACTCAGATGAAGTCACTCTTTTAGCTGTTTATGGGTATGACGAAGAAGAGCGTAAAAAAGTTACAAAAAATTATTTCATCAACGAAACATTTCCAATAACCTCGTGTCTGCGGCGATTAGATGTGTAATCGCCAACATTTAATTTCCAAACGTAAATTCCAACTGGGGCAGGTTCTCCCGATGGTAATTTTCCATTCCAACCATCTCCAATTGTATTGGTTTGAAAAACAACTTTCCCCCATCTGTCAAAAATTAAAAATTCAAACTCTTGTTGGTCAAGACCGGTTCCTTGTGGAAAAAATAAATCGTTTAGCCCGTCTCCATTAGGGGTAAAGCCTCTTGGTGCGTAAATCATTAGGTTTACATCTACCAAAGCAAACTTTACTGTATCATCAACGCAGCCATCTTTAGTAGTAACTTTTAGCCTAACTGGATAAGACCCAGAATCATCTACAGGGAAAACTATTTTAGGATTACTTTCTTCAGAAGTAGTAAAACTTCCAAAGTTCCAATTCCACTCTCTAATTGCACCAATAGAAATATCAGTAAACTCCACTTCAGGGTCTAACAGCGTGGCAGGTTGGGGATTCATTAAAAAATCTGCAATTGGGTTAGGATAAACCTTAATAAACCTTTCTTTGGTTAAGCTATCGCTACAGCCCCCGGAAGAAATCACCCTTAGTTTTACATCATAAAAACCAGGCTCATTATATGGGTGGGCTATAATGTTACAGGCATTAACCGAAGTGCCGTCGCCAAAGTTCCATAAACAGTCTGAGCCAATATCTGAATCATTGGTAAAATAAATTAACTGTTGCTGACAACCTTCAGTTTCATCTGAAGAGAATGCTACCTGAGGGTTTGGATAAACTACAACTCGCAACGTATCTTCCACTGCAGGAGAGCCACAATTATCAGTAATTACAATCTTATAAGTAGTGGTTTGAGCAGGGTTAGCAAAAGGTTGCTTTATTTTTGGATTGTTTAAACCTGGGTATGGCGTCCATTCATAGTTAAACCCATTTCCATCGCCTCCTGATGGGAAAGCTACAATAGGTAATCCAAAAGTTTTACAAATATTGGTATCGCCGCTTGTTGTAACTCTTAATGAGTCGAATAAATTAACCTGTATTTCTTCCAAGTTTGATACACAGTTTCTTACATCTTTTGCGTAAACAATAAATCTTGAATTTTCAGTTGGGCAAAAATTAAAAGTAGACGAATCTGTAAAGCTTGGTGTCCAGAAATAGGTTACTTTACCTTGGTTTCCTCCGGTATAAGGAGCAGATATATCTAAGCAATTGCTAACACAAATTGTTGTAGTATCAAAATTTGGATTAATAATAAGTGGATCTGGTTCAGATACTGTAAAACTAGTATCATACAAACATCCTTTATAGTCTTTTATTACCAAATAATACTGAACAGGGCCTATAGAATCATAAGTAGTAATAGGTAAATAGGTTTTACCAGAATCAATACTGGTAACAAAACCACCGTTTGCTCCTGAAGGAAATAAATGAACTATCCCATTTTTATAACCATTACAGGTTATTGGTATAATACTCATAGAATCAAGGGCAACTTTGGTTGGCTCTGCAACCAAATAAGTTGTATCAGCCAAACAATTATTAATATCTGTAATACTAACTGAATAACTTCCTGCCAATAAACTATCGGCAATAGAGTCTACACCATTAATTGTATTCCAAGTATATGTATATGGTTTTGTGCCTCCGCTCGGTGTAATTGTTAACCTTCCATCAGCATAGCCATTGCAGCTAACTACGTTTTCAGCTAAATCAAATTCTAAAAAATTAGGTTGAGTAAGCAAGCGTTTCACGGGTGATGTTTCGCAACCATCTGCAGCCTTCACAATAATATCTTTCATTCCAAATGGCAAATTAATAACCGAGTCTGAAGTAACATAAGAAGTACCCCCATTTACACTATATGATAATGGGTAATTTCCCCCAGAAGTAAACACTTCTACTACCCCATCTTGACTTTCGAAACAAGTTAAATTTTTGGTTTTTATTGAATCAATAATAGGAGCTGTATTTTGTAATGTATCCAATTTATAAGAATAGCAACCGGCATTGTCTTTAATTAAAACATCATAGTACCCATTGTTTAATCCAGAAAATATTGAATCGTTTAAAAATGTGTTCCCACTATCTATACTAAATTGATATGGAAACTCTCCTCCAGAAGGTTTAAGCAAATAAGCACCATTTAATAGTCCACAAGTTGGAACTGTTTTAATGATTCCCAAAGAATCTATTTCTTTTTTGGTTACCAATATGCTATCAGTAATTGTGCAACCACATTGATCTTGAAAAGTTACAGTAAACCAAGTAGTTTGGGTAATAGAAGCAATTGGGTTAGCAATATTCGGATTATTTACCAAATTAGCTGGAGCCCATTGGTATGAAGCTCCTCCTGTGCAAGAGGTATTTCCGGTGGCAAATAATTGAAATGGAACATTGGGGCAAATTGCTGTATCAGCACTTTTCTCTAATGTAGTTAAAAACAATTTAATTTTAGAAGTATCAAAGCATTTATCTGATGTGTCTTTTACAGCCAAATAATAAGTAATAGAATCAGTTAGTGTAGCAGTGGGATTCTTTAAGGTATCATTATCTAAACCTGTTGATGGCCACCATTGGTATTTATAGCCTGAAGGATTAGGGCCTCCACAAAAACCAAACCTCATGTTAGGTCTGCGAGCAACTGGCGGTGAAAGTAAATTGTTGTTTCCACAAGCAGTTACAGTACTGGAATAAAAGAATAAACTTGAATTAAAAGACGTGTTTGAATAAAAAACTTGTGCATTTTGAGTTACCGCACCTGTATTATTAAAACATACCTCAACAATTAAATGAGATTGCCCATCATAATCATAAAAATTATCAAATTGATGAGCATTCCAGCCGGTTGTTAAGTTGATGTTTTTTGGGTTAAAAACGGTTGTTAAACCTTGTTTCCAAAAAGATCCTGTTTGAGGATTAAAGGTAAAAGTAGAGTCAGGAATACAACCTAACTTTATCTCAAAATTTTCATAATTTGCAGTTCCTGTTAATGTAGAAATATTAAAAGCCAATGAGCTAATAGTACCAGGTGAAATTCCGTTTGCAGCTAACTCGCTTCTGCTAATAATAAACTGATGCCTGGCACTTCTTTCCGAGTTTGAATAAGGGGAAGGCCATGCATTAGAGGCTGCATTACCTGAAACTAAATTTGTTAATGTGCCTGTTCCAACGGTATTATTAATAGTTAAACCTGAGCAAGGATTTGCACTAATTCCGCATCCTGATGGTTCTACACCTAATTGAGCATCCAAAATAAAAGGAACTCCCTGGCAAGAAACTGAATCACCGCTTGTGGTTGATGCCGAAATAGTTGTGGGAAAAGGCAAGGTTGTACTTACAGTTACATTGCCTGTTTTTATACATCCTGAATCTGAAGTTACTGTTACATTGTATGTGGTATTAGAAACTGGGGTAGCTAAAGGTGTTTGTACTGTATCAAAGTTTAATTTACTTGGAGGTGACCATTGGTAATTAAAAACTCTGTTAATGCTTGGAAAAGCCCCAATCTGTATGGTTGAGTCGTTAAAACAAATTAAGGTATCATTACTCATATTCAACTGATAATTTTGGGAAACTTTAACAAGAACAGTATCAATATTTTTACAGCTTGAGCTTAAGTTACTCATAACCTGATATTCTGTTGTAGTATTTGGATTTACTA
>ERZ807291.3615-NODE-3615-length-21574-cov-227.816860_pt1 | contig 21574 bp, 18 predicted proteins | sample MGYA00521257_ERZ807291 | MGnify/ENA primary metagenome ERZ807291 (study PRJEB31413, sample SAMN03169783) | marine metagenome | biome: Marine; feature: Water; material: Subsurface seawater | place: North Sea | collected 2011-04-28 | depth 1 m m ... | reverse complement strand
AGCGTGTTGTTGTTACCGGATTAGGGGCATTAACACCTATTGGTAACACTGTTTCCGAATACTGGGATGGCCTTATTTCTGGAAAAAGCGGGGCTAATGACATCACTTATTTTGACACAACCCATTTCAAGACCAAGTTTGCTTGTGAGCTTAAAGATTTTGATCCTCAAAACTTTATGGACAGAAAACTCGCTCGAAAAATGGATCGTTTTGCTCAATATGGTATTGTTTCCTCAGAAGAGGCTATTAAAGACTCTCGTTTAATTGAAGATAACGTCGATAAAGACAGAATTGGTGTAATTTGGGGGGCTGGTATTGGAGGTTTAGAAACTTTTCAAAATGAAGTTCTAGGTTTTGCTTCTGGCAACGGAACACCAAGATTTAATCCTTTCATGATTCCTAAAATGATTCCCGATATTGCTCCTGGAATAATTTCTATTAGAAATGGTTTTAGAGGACCTAATTTTGCCACTGTTTCTGCATGCGCCTCATCTGCTAATGCTTTAATTGATGGCTTAAACTACATACGCCTTGGTCATGCTGATGTTATTGTTTCTGGTGGTTCTGAAGCTGGTGTTTCAATTTCTGGAATTGGTGGTTTCAACGCGTTACATGCTCTTTCGACAAGAAATGATGACCCAAAAACTGCTTCAAGACCCTTTGATAAAGACAGAGATGGATTTGTTCTTGGAGAAGGAGGTGGAGCTGTAATCTTAGAAGAGTATGAGCATGCTATAAAAAGAGGTGCTAAAATATACGCTGAACTTGTTGGTGGTGGTCTTTCTGCTGACGCATACCACATGACCGCTCCTCATCCTGAGGGAATTGGCGCCATTAAGGTTATGGAAAATTGCTTGAGAGACGCTCGTGTAGGTTTAGAAGAGGTTGATACTATTAATATGCACGGAACTTCAACTCCTTTAGGAGATGTTGCTGAGTCTAAAGCGCTTTATCAGGTTTTTGGAGATCACCTTTACTCAATGAATATTAATTCAACCAAATCAATGACTGGTCATTTGTTAGGTGCTGCAGGTGCTGTTGAAGCAATTTCATCAATTTTATCAATTAATAACGGTATTATACCCCCTACAATAAACCACCAAACAAAAGATGAGGCAATAAATGAAAAAATTAATTTTACCTTTAATAAACCTCAAAAAAGAGAGGTAAATTATGCGATGAGTAACACTTTTGGTTTTGGAGGACACAACGCTTGTGTTTTGTTTAAGAAATTTGAAGAATAGCGTTTCGTTTTCCCCAATAACTATTACATGTTGTATCTTTGGACTTATGCCTAATCATATCTTGAAACATATTGAGCCTGAAAAAGAGACAAGTTATTTCGCTTTACATTTTGATGACGAATTTTTTAAACTCGTTCTTTTGCTGAACTTTCATACAGGGACGCGCTTTACTAGAACAAAAAAAGATCTTACTTTTAAATCTAACGGTGGCTCTTTTATGACCTATAACTATGTTAAAAAAAAATATGATTTAGATTTCTGGATATATGATAATTCTTGTAAAAACTCGATTAAAAATGAAGACTCACTGTCTTTTTTTCAAGATTCATTTGAAACGTTTTTTTTAATGCCAGAAATTCGCTCTGTTCAATATGTCTTAAAATGTATTGGTGATCAGCGCCTTTTTGCTGATTTTTTAAAAAAAATTTCTAGAATTCCTGAAATTGTTTCTATTTATAAAATTCCCAAAAGAAAACTTAAATCTAAAGAAAATTTAATCTTTGAATAATATGACTTTAAATAAAACTAAAATAATAGCAACACTAGGGCCCAGCTCAACTGAAAAGTCAATGCTTAAATCTTTAATTCATAATGGGGTTAATGTGTTTCGTGTTAATTTTTCACACGCTAACCACAATGAAGTAAAAAACACTGTTTCTAATATTCGAGAAATAAGCTCTTTGTTAGGTTTTCATGTTGCAATTTTAGGAGATCTGCAGGGGCCAAAAATTCGATTGGGGAACGTAAAAGAGGGTGTTGTTGTTGAAAACGGGGCCTTGTTTTCAATAACAACAAATGATATAGAATTAGGCGGCTCTGACTTGGTTTCAATAAACTATAAAAACTTTCCTAAAGACGTTTCAAAAGGGGAAAAAGTATTAGTTGATGATGGTAAAATAATATTAGAAGTTCTTGAAACAAACAAAAAAGATCTAGTTAAAATTAAGGTTGTTCAAGGTGGTGAGCTAAAATCAAAAAAAGGAGTAAACCTTCCGAATACAAACATTTCTTTGCCTGCTCTTACAGAAAAAGACAAAACTGATGCTTTGTTTGCAATAAAAAATAATTTTGATTGGTTGGCGCTATCGTTTGTTAGGTCAAAAGAAGATGTTTATGAGCTTGAAGAACTTATCCGTCAAAACTCTAAACACAAGATTCCAATTATTGCTAAAATTGAAAAACCAGAAGCTATTCTTAATCTAGATGCAATACTTCATGCTGCTGATGGTTTAATGGTGGCTAGAGGTGATTTGGGGTTAGAAATTCCAGCGGAAGAGGTTCCTTTAAAGCAAAAACTCATGGTTAATAAGGCAAAAAAAGCCAGAAAACCTATAATAATTGCTACACAAATGATGGAATCTATGATTGACAGTCTTACTCCATCAAGAGCTGAGGTAAATGATGTTGCAAACTCTGTAATGGACGGGGCTGATGCTGTTATGCTCTCTGGAGAAACATCTGTAGGAAGTTATCCTGTAGAGGTTGTTCAAACTATTGGAAAGATAATTCAAGGAGTTGAAAACTCTCCATTAATTACGGTTCCAGACACTCTTCCGGAAATTCATTCTAAAAGAGTTATTACAAAAGCTGTTTGTTTTCAGGCTTGTAATATTGCTAACGAACTAAGCGCTTCAGCTATATGTACGTTAACAAATAGCGGCTACACCGCCTGGCAGATTTCCTCTTGGAGACCTTCTGCAATAATATTAGTTTTTACTTCAAACAAGCGAATTCTTTCTCAGCTCGGGCTACTTTGGGGCGTTAAATGTGTTTATTATGACAATTTTGTTAGCACCGATAAAACTGTTGAAGAGGTGAACGAGCTGGCAATTGAAAAAGGCTTTGTGAAAACAGGTGACCTTGTAATTAACCTAGCGGCTATGCCTGTAAAAGAAAAAGGACAAGTAAACACTCTTCGTATTTCAAGACTATAGTTAAAGTTTTCTGTATTTTTGTAATATGGAAACAACCAGACAAAAAAAAATTGGAGCTGTAATTCAACAGGATTTAACTGTTATTCTTCAAAAGCTTTTAAAAGAAAATTTATCCGGATCTGTAATTGTTTCTGTAACTAAGGTGCGTGTTTCTTCTGACCTTTCCTCAGCAAAAACATATATAAGTGTTTTTCCGGTAAAAAACACTTCAACTATATTTGATTTGTTTTCAAAGAAAAAAAACGCAATAAGGCACGCGTTAGCTTTACTGGTTAAAAACCAAGTAAGAAGAATTCCTGAATTGTTTTTTTACAACGACGATTCTTTGGAACACATTGATTCTATAGACAAGGCTTTAAAAACAACAGAAGACCCTATCAAAAACAGTTCTCTTTTGCCTAAAAGAAAAAAAATATAAAATGGGGATTAGCTTCTTTGTTTCAAAAAAATATTTTTTTTCTAAAAGCAAATTCAATATTGTAAACTTTATAAGTTTAATAGCGTCTTTTGTTTTAGTAATCGCGTCTTGCTCGTTTTTTATTGTTCTTTCTGTGTTTTCTGGGCTCAAAGATTTTGGGCTGAAATACAATAAGGCTTTTGACCCAGACATAAAAATTAGCTCCTCATCATTGTCTTCTTTCGTTCCCACTGAAAGTCAATTAAACTGGCTTTCTTCCAACAACGATTCTTTTCTTTATTCGAAAGTTTTAGAAGAAAAGGTTCTTCTTGGTAGTGATGGAAAAAACACTTATGGGAAACTAATTGGTGTTGACAAAAACTTTAGGAGTGTTATTGAAATAGATAGTATTCTCTCTGTTGGCAGGTGGATAGACTTAAACTCTAGTGAAGTTTTGGTCAGTTATTTTGTTGCTGAGAGGCTAAACCTTGGTCTTTTTAATTATGGGGGAGAACTAACGGTTAGTGTTCCCAACGATAAAATGGGCGCATCTTTGATTAAAGCGCCTTTTAGTTCTTTGGGGCTTATTCCGTCAGGTGTATATGCCTCCTCCGACGAAAAAGATCAAAGAACAGTTTTTTCTTCTTTAAATTCAGCTCGATCCCTTTTGAAAAAAAACGAAAATGAAATTACATCTATATTAATCAAGTCTTTAGATAATACTGGGGCCCTTGTAAAGTCTTTAAAAAAAGTGTTTAAAGAAGGGTTTTTGGTAAAAACAAGGGAAGAGCTTAATCAAACATATTATAAAATGCTAAACGTTGAGAGTTTAATTTTAAACATTCTAATGGTTCTAATTTTAACTGTAGCAATGTTTAACTCAATTGGGGCAATAATTATTTTAATTATAGAAAAAAGAACAGGCATCCGGACTCTTTTAAAGCTTGGCGCTACCAAAAAAAACATACAGTCTCTATTTTTTAAACACGGGATAATGATTTCTTTGTCAGGTGGAGTAATTGGTCTTTTGTCTGGGGTTTGTTTTGTTTACTTACAAAAAACCTATTCATTTATTACCCTGGCTGGGACAGAAATTGCATACCCCGTAACTCTGGAAATGTCTAATGTCATATTAGTAATAGGAGTTCTTTTAATTGTTTGTTCTCTGGGCTCATTTTTGGCCTCTAAAACAAGCCTTAAAATTAAGCTGTAACTAGAAGTGTTTCGTTTATCGCTTCAAGCTCTAAAAACAAGCTCCTTAATTCTTCTATTGTTTCAAGAGTAACAAGCTTTGTTCTGTATGGCTTAAAGTCTTTAATTCCTTTGAAATAATTAGAATAGTGTCTTCTGGTTTCAAGAATTCCTAGTCTCTCTCCTTTCCATTTGACTGCCATTTCAAAATGCCGTTTAGCAACATGTATTCTCTCTAAAATTGATGGTGCCTGAATTTTTTCTCCAGTTTTTAAGAAAGTTTTTACTTGATTAAAAAACCAAGGGTTTCCGATACTAGCTCTTCCAATCATTGCTCCGTCTAGCCCAAATTCATCTCTCATTAGTTTTGCTTTTTCAGGGGTGCTTACGTCTCCATTCCCAAAAACAGGAATAAACATTCTTGGATTGTTTTTTACTTTAGCGATTGGTCTCCAATCCGCTTCGCCTTTGTACATTTGAGCTCTAGTTCTACCGTGTATTGAGATTGCTTTTGCTCCAACGTCCTGTAATCTTTCCGCCACTTCGACAATTCTAATTGAATTTTCGTCCCACCCTAGCCTTGTTTTAATGGTTACTGGTAATTTAGTTCTTTTACACATTTCGCTTGTTAATTTAACCATTAGGTCAATGTCTTTTAGAATGCCTGCGCCTGCGCCTTTGGAAACAACTTTTTTTACAGGGCATCCAAAATTAATGTCAATGATATCTGGATTTACAGACTCAACAATATCAACAGACTGAAGCATTGAATCTAGGTTAGCTCCAAAAATTTGAATACCCACAGGCCTTTCTTTTTCAAAAATATCTAACTTAATTACGCTTTTTTGAGCGTTTCTTATTAGGCCTTCGCTTGAGATAAACTCTGTATAAACAACGTCGGCCCCTTGCTCTTTGCACAATGCTCTAAACGGAGGGTCGCTAACGTCCTCCATTGGGGCTAACAAAAGAGGAAAGTCTGGCAATTCAATTTCTCCTATCTTAATCAAAACCTGTTTTTATGTAGTGCAAAAGTAAAACATTAATCTTAATAGACTTAAAGAGTTTATTGCGCTATATTTGTCCCTTATTTATTTTTAAATGGCTGAAATTAGAAATTTCTGTATTATCGCTCACATAGACCATGGAAAAAGTACGCTTGCCGATAGGCTTCTTGACTTTACAGGCGCTGTTACTAGTAGAGAAAAACAAGATCAGTTATTAGATAATATGGACATTGAAAGAGAAAGAGGTATAACCATCAAGTCTCACGCGATTCAAATGAATTATAAAAAAGATGGTGTTGATTATGTTCTAAACTTAATTGACACGCCTGGGCATGTTGATTTTTCATATGAAGTTTCGCGCTCCATCGCTGCCTGTGAAGGTGCGCTTCTTATTGTAGATGCTGCGCAGAGCATTCAGGCCCAGACAATCTCGAATCTTTATTTGGCTTTAGAAAACGATTTGGAAATTATTCCTGTATTAAACAAAATTGACCTTCCTTCTGCCAATCCAGAAGAGGTTAGTGATGATATTATTGATTTACTGGGTTGTAAAAAAGAAGAAATTATACATGCCTCTGCGAAAACAGGTCTTGGAATAGACGATATTTTAAACGCTATAATTAAAGTGGTTCCTGCTCCAGATACTGACGAGAACGCCCCTTTAAAGGCTCTTATTTTTGATTCTGTTTACAATCCTTTTAGAGGAGTGGAAACGTATTTTAGAGTTTTTTCTGGTAAAATTTCAAAAGGTCAAAAAATTAAGTTTCTCGCTACTCAAAAAGAATACTCTGCTGATGAGGTGGGTACTTTAAACCTAACCCAAACTCCAAAAAAGTTCATTGGAGCTGGTGATGTAGGTTATTTAATTACAGGAATTAAAAACGCAAAAGAAGTTAAAGTTGGAGACACAATCCTTGAGGTTGAGTCTACAGAAACAACAGGTGTTTCTGGATTTGAAGATGTAAAACCTATGGTTTTTGCTGGAATCTACCCTGTTGACACTGAAGATTACGAAGAATTACGCTCTTCAATGGATAAGCTACAGCTAAATGACGCTTCTTTAGTTTATTCTCCTGAAAGCTCTTCAGCCCTTGGTTTTGGTTTTCGGTGTGGTTTTTTAGGAATGCTTCATTTAGAAATAATACAAGAAAGACTTGAAAGAGAGTTTAATATGTCTGTAATTACAACTGTTCCTAACGTGTCTTATAGCGCGTATACTAGAAAAGACCCAAATGCCCCAATACTTGTAAACAACCCTACTGACCTGCCAGATCCTTCAAGCCTAGAGAGAGTTGAAGAGCCTTTTATTAAGGCGACTATAATTACAAAATCTGACTATGTTGGTAATGTGATGAGTTTGTGTATTGAAAAAAGAGGAGAAATTAAAAACCAAACGTATTTAACCACTCAAAGAGTTGAGCTTGTTTTCGACATGCCACTGGCTGAAATAGTCTTTGATTTTTACGACAGGCTTAAAACGGTTTCTAAAGGATATGCTTCTTTTGATTATTCGCCGATTGGTATGAGAAAATCTAAACTTGTTAAGGTTGATCTCTTGTTAAACGGCAGTTCTGTCGATGCTCTTTCTTCTTTAATTCACTCAGACAACGCATATTCTATTGGAAAAAAAATGTGTGAAAAATTACGACAATTAATCCCTCGTCAACAATTCGACATACCAATACAGGCGGCTATTGGCGCTAAAATCATTTCAAGAGAAACAATAAAAGCGGTAAGAAAAGATGTAACAGCCAAATGTTACGGGGGAGATATAAGCAGAAAAAGAAAGCTTCTTGAAAGGCAGAAAAAAGGTAAAAAGAAAATGAGACAGGTGGGAAGTGTTGAAATTCCTCAAGAAGCTTTTATGGCCGTCTTAAAACTAAATGATTAGATTTTGTTGGTTTCTTTGTTTTAAAATTTGATTACTAGTTCTTTACAAGAATACTTTTACAATTAAATAAATCTTTATAGGATTTCTGTTTAAAAATATTATTTTTAATATAATAACGTTTTTATGAAAAAACTTCAAAGAACATTGTCTTTGCCTGGTGCAATCGCTGTAAGTGTTGGCGGAATGCTTAGTGGGATTTTTGTTCTTCCTGGGCTTGCCGTTGGCATCACAGGGTCTTCTGTTTGGTTGGCTTTTCTGGTTTCTGCGTTGTGTATATTACCTGCTGTTTTGTCAAAATCTGAACTGGCTACATCAATGCCTAAATCTGGGGGGACATATGTTTATATCGAAAGAGCTTTTGGTCCATTGTTTGGAACAATTTCTGGTTTAGGGCTCTGGTTATCTTTACTGTTAAAAAGCGCTTTTTCACTTGTTGGGCTAAGCGCTTATTTATATGTCTTAATTGAGATCGACTCAAGCCTTACTAAAAGTATTGCCCTTTTCTCTCTTCTTCTTATTTTATTGTTGAATATTTTTGGTGTTAAAAAAGTTGAAAAAACCCAGCTTATTATAGTTAGTATTAGCGTTCTATCTTTAATATGTGTTGTTTTTTTTGGATTTGGATCTTTTGACGCCTCTCTTACAGAGCCTGTTTTTGCAAAGGAATCTTCCGGTTTTATAAGCGCTGTTGCTTTCTTGTATATTTCGTATGCAGGAGTTACAAAAGTTGCCGCTGTTGCTGGTGAGATTAAAAACCCTGAAAAAAACCTGCCTAAAACTATGTTGATTTCTTTGTTTTTAATCACGGTTGTTTATGTTTTGGTGGCAATTGTTTTAGTTGGAAACGTAGAGGCTTCTCTTTTGGTAAACGACATTAAGCCTATTTACACTTTATCTCAAAAATTAGGTGGCAACGCTTTTGGATATGCTGCTGGTGTGGTTGGGGTTTTGACACTTCTTTCAATGGCTAACTCGGGGGTGCTTGCTTCTTCTAGGTTTCCTTTTGCAATGGCAAGAGACAAAATGTTGCCCGGGTTTCTGGGTTCAATAAGCGGGAGGTTTATGACTCCTGTTTATTCTATTATTGTGACTGCCCTTATAATTGGTCTTGCTATAATATATTTAGATGTTGAAAAAATCGCAAAACTAGCTAGTGCTTTTAAAGTTTTAATGTTTATTTCGGTAAATCTTGCGGTGATAGTTTTAAGAGAAACAAACGCTCAGTGGTACAACCCTTCTTACAGATCTCCTTTTTATCCGTATGTTCAAATTTTTGGTGTTCTTAGCGGTATTGTGTTGTTAGCTTATTTAGGTATTATGCCGCTACTATCAATACTTGGAGCTTTTGTTTTTGGGTTTGTAACTTTTTTCTTTTACGGAAGAAAAACCAACAGAAAGGGTGTTTTTTCAAACTACAAAGTCCTTTCTTTCTTGTTTAGAAGTGGCAAAGAGGGCGCTGAAGAGATAAAAACAGATTTAAACACAAACGAAGAAGAGGTTGTTAACACTAGTGCCGAAATAGTGGTTCCTTTGCTTGGGGACGAAACGTCTCCAGAAACACTAGTTGAAATTGCTTCCTCAATTAAAAACAATGTTAAGCTTAACGCTATCAATTTAATTGAAGCTCCTAATCAAACTTTTTTGGAAGCGGTCAACACCCATTCGCCAAAATCTGAATCTATTAAAAGAAGAATCTTAAACATTAAATCTCTTAAAAAAACTAATTTAACCTATGAAACCGTTTCGACTCACAACGTGTCTAATTCTATCGAAAACATAACGGGGCAAAGAAAATGTAAATGGCTTGTTATGGGCTGGGAAGGAAGGGCTAGATCTGGGATTTTGGTGGGGAATCCTATTGGCTGGCTTTTAAGAAATGTGAACTCTAGTTTTGCGCTGTATAAAGATAACGGGGTTAGAAGTTTTGAAAAAATTGTTCTTGCTTTAAGGCCTGGGAGAAAAAACAAGGCTTTTATTGAAGTTGCTGAAAATATTTGTGGTTTTTATGGGGCAAAATTAACTTTGCTGAATATAGTTCCTTTTGATGCGTCTTCCGAAACAAAGAAGTCTATTAGAATTTCTTCTTCTGCATTGATATCCAACACTTCTTGTGAAAGTGAGCTTGTTCTTGTAGAAAGCGACAACCCTTTAGAAACCATTTCTGAACAGTCTGCAAATTTTGATTTACTAATACTGGGGACGCCTGAAAAAGACAATTGGCTAAACGTGTTGTTTGGAGGGGGTAAAGACAAGTTTGTTCACAACTCTGTGTGTTCTGTTTTAAGGCTTACTATTAAGTAATTCTTTATATTTATATTATGACTCTACACCCTATTGAGGCCGGAAACTTTAAGTTAGATGGAGGCGCTATGTTTGGGGTAGTTCCTAAATCGCTTTGGCAAAAAACCAACCCTTCTGATAAAAACAACATGATTGACATGGCCTCAAGATGTTTGCTTATTGAAGACGGCAAAAGGTTAATGCTAATAGATACTGGAATGGGAACAAAACAAACAGAAAAGTTTTTTAGCTACTATTATAGATGGGGAGAACATGAGCTGGTTTCGTCAATTAATAAAGCGGGGTTTTCCTGTGAAGAGATCACAGATGTTGTTTTTACCCATCTTCATTTCGATCATTGTGGAGGGGGTGCTGTTTGGGACAACAACAAGTCGTTTTACAGACCTCTATTTAAAAACGCTAAGTATTGGAGTAATAAAAACCATTGGTCTTGGGCTGAAAACCCAAACCCTAGAGAAAAAGCGTCTTTTTTAAAAGAAAACCTGTCTCCTATTAAAGAGTCGGGGGCTCTTGAGTTTGTATCTCAGCACCCCGCGGGGTTTGAATACAAAAAAGAAATTAACATGGATATATTGTTTGTTGATGGCCACACAGAAAAACAAATGATCCCTAAAATAATCTATCAAAACAAGCCCCTTGTTTTTGCTGCTGATCTTTTGCCCACTGCTGGGCATGTTCCTGTTCCTTATGTAATGGGTTACGACGTAAGACCCCTGGTTTCAATGAGTGAAAAAGAATTGTTTTTAAAGGAGGCTGTAGACAACAGCTATTATTTGTATTTAGAACACGATCCTCACAATCAAATCATCACTTTAAAAAACACAGAAAGAGGGATAAGAATTGATAAAAAATTTACTTTTAACGAACTGTTTAATTAAAATACATATGAAAACTTTTTTTTATTTATTTGCTTTTCTGCCTGCTTTCATGTTTTCACAATCTTATTGGCAACAAAACGCTGACTACGAAATGAGCGTTGATGTTGATGTTAAAACGTTTAAGTTTAGTGGAAAGCAAGAAATTGTATACACCAATAATTCGCCAGACACTATAACTAAAGTGTATTACCATCTTTATTTTAATGCTTTCAAGCCGGGAAGTCAAATGGACGTTAGGTCTCTTAATATTAGCGACCCTGACAGAAGGGTTCAAGACAGAATTAGCAAATTGAAAAAAAATGAAGAAGGCAATTTATCTGTTTTTGATTTAAAGCAAGACGGTAAGCTTTTAGAGTTTGAGCAACAAGAAACTGTTTTGTTGGCAAGGTTAAACAAGCCTCTTTTGCCTGGAAAAAAAACAAAACTAACGTTAGTTTTTGATGGTGTTGTCCCAAAACAGATTCGCAGATCCGGACGAAATAATAAAGACGGGGTGGCTTTGTCAATGACACAATGGTTTCCTAAGCTTGCAGAGTACGATTTTGAGGGTTGGCACCCCAACCCTTACATTGCTAGAGAGTTTCACGGGGTATGGGGAGATTACAATGTTAAAATAAGTATTGACAAAGACTATATCTTGGGGGGTACGGGCTATTTACAAAACCCCAACGAAATAGGTTACGGCTATCAATCTAAAAACAAAATTATTGACCATTCAGAAAAAGAAAGACTAACCTGGCATTTTTACGCCCCTAATGTACACGACTTCACTTGGGCAGCTGACCCTGACTTTTATCACGATGTGGTTAAAGGCCCTAACGATGTAGATTTACATTTTTTGTATAAAACAAACCAAGAAAACTGGCGAAAACTACAGCCTCACAGTGTTGGTTTAATGGAGTATTTTAATGAAAATATTGGTGAATACCCTTGGGAACAGTATTCAATAATACAAGGGGGAGATGGGGGTATGGAGTATGCAATGTCTACCCTTATTACAGGGGGAGAACAATATTCTAGACTGCTTGGAACAACTTCTCACGAAATGGCTCACGCTTGGTTTCAACATATTTTAGCCAATAACGAAGCAAAACACGCGTGGATGGACGAAGGGTTTGCTTCTTACATTGATGTTTTAGCCGAGAACAGTGTTTTAGGAAAGTCTCCTAAAAATCCTTTTAAAGGATCTTACAACAGTTACCGCAGATTAGCAAATTCTGGTGTTGAACAACCTCAAACGACACATTCTGACAGGTATAATTATAATTTTGCATACAGCGTTTCTGCTTACAGTAAAGGGGCTGTTTTTTTGGCTCAACTGGGTTATGTTGTTGGTCAAAAAACGCTTAAAAAAATCATTAAAAGATATTTTAGCGAATTTAAGTTTAAACATCCTGGTCCAAATGATTTTAAAAGAGTAGCTGAAAAGGTTTCGGACTTAGAGCTTGAGTGGTACTTAAACGACTGGACAAGAACTGCGGAAAAAATTGATTACTCTGTTAAATACCAAGACGGAAGCGTTCTTTTGGAGAGAAAAGGGTTAATACCAATGCCTATTGAGCTTGTTGTTACGTTTGTGGATGAAACAAAAAAAAGTTTTTATATTCCTATTGATCTTATGAGGGGTGTTAAAAAGGAGTTAAGCCCTGATTTTGAAACCCTTCCATATTGGGGGTGGGCTAATCCTGTTTACTCTATACCATTACAAAAAGAAGTAAGTATGATAGAAATAGATCCTTCTGGTCTTTTAGCGGATGTAGACATGACAAATAATCTGTTTCAGCTTTAAATGTTTCTTTTTAAAAAACAAAACTCTTTAAAAAGTAAAAAAGAAATAGAACTTCTTTTTAAGTCGGGATCGTTTTGTTCTGTTAAATTTTTAAGATCGATTTATTTAAATGGTGGGTCTTCTTTAAAAATAGGGGTTTCTGTTCCTAAAAAACTAGTTCCTTTGGCTGTTACAAGAAACCTTTTAAAAAGAAGAATAAAAGAACAAATTAAAGCTTTACCTAAAGAAGTTTTAAGTGGGAAAAAAGGCAGTCTTTTTGTTTTGTTTCAAGGGAAAAAAGAAGTTTCTTCAAAAGACATTTCTATATGTGTAAAAGAATTGTTTTTAAAAACTCTCCATTGAAACGTGTGGGATACCGTCTTCTAAATATTCCTTTCCTTTCGCTATAAAAGCATGCTTAGAGTAAAAGGTTTTTAAATGGGCTTGTGCTGATATTTTTACTTTTTTGTTTCCGTAATAATTTTTAATTGTCTTTAAAGACTCTTTAACAAGTTCGTCTCCATAACCCTGACCTCTCTTTTCTTTTTTAATAATTGCTCTTCCAAAGGACGTTTCTTTAAAATAATCTCCTTCGTTAAACAGTCTAGAATATGCTATTAGCTCTTTATTAATGTAGCCTAAAAGATGTATTGCTATCTGGTCTTTATTGTCAATGTCTTGGTATACACAGTCTTGCTCCACAACAAAAACCTCTGACCTTAGTCTTAAAACACTGTAAAGCTCTTCTAAAGAAACCTCGGACCACTTTTTTTTAACCCATTCTATTTTCATTTAGGAATTTTATTAACTCTTGTTAAGTGTCTACCCCCTTCAAACCCTGTACTTAAGAAAACTTTTACCATTTCTTTTGCTTCTTTTAGGCTTACAAATCTTGATGGGATGCTTAAAACATTTGCGTTGTTGTGCGTTCTTGAGAGCTCCGCTATTTCTTTATTCCAGCATAAAGCTGATCTTATTTTTTGGTGTTTATTTGCTGTCATATTAGCTCCATTTCCGCTACCACAAATTATTATTCCAAAATCAACCTCATTGTTTTCTACTTGTTTAGCTACTGGATGAATATGATCTGGGTAATCCACACTTTGATTGTTGTCGGTTCCATGATTATTAACGTTGTGATTTTCGCTTAACAACATTTTTTTTATTTCTTGTTTGTATTCTGTTCCTGCGTGATCGTTTCCTATAGCTATATTCATGTGTTTATAATTAGTTGATTAGTTGTTAACTTGTTTTTACAACATCTTTATAAATGATGTTTATTAAATTTAAATATCTTTTGTTATTATTTATCTTCCTTTAGTAAACATTCTTTTTATAATTATTAACAATTATTTTATTTATACTTATTAACTTTTTTTTTATTAACATGTGTTTCTTTTTGTTGAAACGTCTTCTAAAAGATTTTCTTAAAAAATGTATAACCTGTTCATTACTTATATTAATATTTTTGTTTATTTAATTTATTGTACAAATTAACAAGCTATAATAATAACCATATATTTTTAAAAATCTATTTATTATAATTATATAAATGTTAACTACTATTTAATCTTTAAAAATTATTTAAGATTATATTTGAACTATAATGTCAAAGAAAAAAACCAACTCTTTTAATACCGCTATTATTAATGTTTTTAAAAATAATTCTAATAAAAAGAAATTAAATTTTAGGCAAATTAAAAGTAGATTAAACGAAAAAAACATAATACTTATTAAAAAAGCATTAGAATCTTTAGAAAAACAAGGTGTTTTAAAACAAGTTAGCCCAGGAAGTTATATACTTAATCAGAAAAAAACAGTAAAAGGAATTATAGATAAAACCAAAAAAGGGTCCGGTTATTTAATAGTTGAAAACAATGAAAAGGATTTTTTTATATCAGAAAAAAATATTGGAAATTCACTTAATGGCGACACGGTTGAATGTGTTAAAATATCAAATAGAGAGGTTGAAGTAATTAAAATACTTAAAAGAAAAAAAGAAAGATACGTTGGTGTAGTTTTTACTGAAAACAATCAAAAATTTGTTGACTATAATTCTAATAAAGACAGGGTTCTTTTTATCTGTAAAGACAATAATATAAAAAACAACGACATTGTTGTTTTTGAAATATTCAACTGGGAAAACAAAATTCCTGAAGCGAGTGTTTTAAAAACTTTAGGAGAAAAAGGAAATGTAAATAACGAAATACACGCAATTTTAGAAGAGTTTGAATTACCATATGAATTTGATAAAAACCTTATTAAAGAAGCAGAATTATTAAAAGACTTTCAAAACAAAAAAGAAGACACCAAAAGAAAATGTTTTAAAAACACAACAACCTTTACTATTGATCCTGCTGACGCTAAAGATTTTGATGACGCAATTTCTGTTAATAAAATTGATAATGAAACTACAGAAATAGGGGTTCATATAGCAGACGTTTCTCATTTTTTAAAAGAAAATACAAACCTTAATAGAGAGGCAGAAAAAAGAGCGACATCTGTTTACTTAGTTGACAGGGTAGTTCCTATGCTTCCAGAACAAATTTCAAACCACTTATGTTCTTTAAATCCAAGAGAAGATAAATATGCTTTTTCTGCTGTTTTTACTTTTAAAAACAACACTATTATAAAAGAATGGTTTGGAAAAACAGTAATAAACTCAAACGAAAGACTTTCTTATAAAGAAGCACAGTTTGTAATTGATAACAAAAAAAGAAAAATACCTTTTAATATATCTCTTAACAACAAAGCAAAAGAAATAAATAAAGAAGTTGAAGAAGGTATATATATAATCAACAGGATAGCAAAAAACCTCAGAGAAGAAAGACATAAAAAAGGGTCTATTTCTTTCAATAAAAAAGAAGTTAAATTTGTTTTAAACAAAGAAAAAGAACCTATAAAAACAGTAATAAAAGAATCGTTAGCAGCAAATAAGTTAATTGAAGAATTTATGCTGTTAGCAAATAAAAAAGTAGCGAGCCTTTTTATTAAACACAAAAACGGATTATTTAGAATTCACGATTATCCAGACGATCAAAAAATAATTATACTAGAAAGAATTATTAAAAAACTAGGATATAAACTAAACTTACGCAACACTAAAAACATTAACAATCAGCTAAATCTATTACTTAAACAAACCGAAAATTCACCTGAAAAAAACCTTATTGATACGTTGGTTATTAGAAGCATGAGCAAAGCAAAATATTCAACAAAAAACATTGGACATTTTGGATTGTCTTTTGAAAAATACACACACTTCACATCCCCAATAAGAAGATATCCGGACGTGTTGGTTCATAGAGAGCTTGAAAGAATTCTCACAAACAATAAAAAAACTCAAAACTTAGAAAAACTATGCTTACACTGCTCTACAAGAGAAGAGGTTGCTACAAAAGCAGAAAGAGCGTCTATAAAATTTATGCAGGTTAAGTTTATGTCCAAAAACATAAACAAAAATTACGAGGGTGTTATTTCTGGTATAAATGACAGGGGTGTTTTTGTTGAGGCAGTTGACAATAAATGTGAGGGTTTTATAAGAATAAAAGATATTCCTGGGGATTATTTTAATTTTTTAGAAAACGAGATGTTGCTTTTAGGAAGACACACTAAAGAAGAATATAGGCTGGGAGACAAGGTTTTAATAAAAGTAATTGGAGTAAACCAATCTAAAAAACAAATTGATTTTTCATTGTTAGAAAAAATGTAATTTTAATAATTAATTGAAACAAGGCTAAATGAAGAAAATATTTTTTTTATTAATTTCTCAGATAATTTTTTCACAAATTGAAAAAAATATTGGTGATTTTCAAGAGCTTAAAGCTTTAGACGGGATCAACGTGATCTTGGAAAAATCTTCTGAAAACAATATTAAAATAACGGGCGACAACACTGAAAACGTGGTGGTGATCAACAAGTCTGGAACCTTAATCTTAAGAATGCAGCTAGTTAAAAAACTTAAAGGTCAAAACACCGTTGTAAAACTTAAACACAAAAGCAGAATTTTTTTAATAGAAGCAAAACAGTCTGCAACAGTTATCTCTAAAGACACCCTTAAGCAATCAACAATGTATTTAAAATCTGCTTCTGGCGGAAAGATTGAGCTTAACTTACAAACAGAAAAAGCTACTGCCACTGTAAATAGCGGGGGTGTTGTAAACATAAAAGGATCAACGTTTTCTTTTGAAGCAACAGCTAAAAGCGGAGGCGTTATAAAGGCAAATAATTTTTTATCAAGTCAAACAAAGGTTAGTGCCTCGTCGGGAGGATCATGTAAGGCAAACGCAAGAGACATTTTTGAAGCAAAAGCTTCTCTTGGAGGGGCAATAGACGTTTATGGTAATCCAAAAACTTTTAACCAAACAATATCTCTAGGGGGAAACATAACAGAAATAAAAAATGACTGATTTTCTTCCAGCAATTTTTTTAGGAATCATACTTTCTTTCACGATAGGCCCTGTTTTTTTTACTATTCTAGAAATTAGCGTTAGCAAAGGGTTTAAGGCCGCTGTTTTTTTTAATATTGGAGTTGTTTTTTCTGAAATCGTTTTTTTTGCAATAGCTTATGCAAGCACAAGTAGCTTACTAGAATCCATTCAAGAAAATCCGTCCTGGAAAATTTTAGGGGGTGTTTTACTGTCTTTTTATGCCGGAATAACCCTTTTAGGGATGTATCAAAATAAAGAAGAGGCCAGTCAGTACCGTTTTGACCCCAAATCGGAATCTCCAAACATAATTAAAAACATGATTAAAGGGTTCTTGCTAAACATTATAAATTTTGCTGTTTTGGTTTTTTGGATATTGGTGGTAGCAAATTATGGGCCCGGGTTTCAAGACACGGAATATAAAATGGTAATGTTTTTTTTAGCAATTGTAGGCACATATTTTTCAATTGATTTAGGTAAAATATATTTAGCACAACAACTGAAAAGTAGTTTGACAAAAGATGTAATAACAAAAATTAAGATAGCTGTAAATGTTATAATTTTAATTATCGGACTAGTATTAATTTTCAAAGGGTTTTTCGAATAAAAAACCCCTTCATTTAAGAAAGGGTTTTGAGGCACCGAGCGGATTCGAACCGCTGTACAAGCTTTTGCAGAGCTCTGCCTAGCCACTCGGCCACAGTGCCAGTAAAGGCGCAAAAATACACATTTTTAAAATTTAGAATCTCTTTTTTTCTTTAATTTTACAGAGACCCCTTCTACATCGCCGTTTATAGGGGGACACACCTTTGTTATAGTCACAACAGATTTTGTTACACGAGGTTCTTTTTGAAAAATCTTCTCATTTATTCTTTGAGCCACAGTTTCCAGAAGCTTTGAAGGTTTAGACATTTCGGCTTTTATTATATGGTTTAATAAAACATAGTCTATAGTGTCTGCTAATTCATCAGAACTAGCACTTTTTTTTAAGGCGCCCCAAACCTTAAGGTTTACAAGGTAGTCGCTACCCACAATTGACTCTTCTTTAAGGCAGCCGTGAAAAGAGTAGCAACGAACGTTTTTAAGTATAATTTTTCCCATATTAACAAAGATAGTTTAAACAAAGAAAAAGAGTAAGGAATTATTTAACTTTGCTTTTTTTGCAAAGTGAAAGAATCTAAAAACTTTATTGAGAATATAATTGACGAAGATCTTGCCTTGGGGCTTGATAAGTCTTTGCTTAAATTTAGATTTCCACCTGAGCCAAACGGGTTTTTACACATAGGCCATGTTAAGGCAATTTGCGTAAACTTTAGCTTGGCAAAAAAATATAACGCACCCGTTGTTTTGCGTTTTGACGACACGAATCCAGAAAAAGAAGAACAACAATATATTGACGCTATTAAAAAAGACATCTCTTGGCTGGGTTTTAAATGGGACGAAGAAAGGTTTGCGTCAGATTATTTTGAGCAACTATATCTCTGGGCTATAGAGTTAATTAAAAACGGTAAAGCGTATGTTGACTCTCAGTCTTCCACAGCAATGGCCGAACAAAAAGGCTCCCCCACAAACCCAGGCAAAAACAGTCCGTTTAGAGACAGGTCTATTGATGAAAACATAAAGCTGTTTAATGAAATGAAACAAGGCTTGCATGACGAAGGAAAACATGTCTTACGTGCAAAAATAAGCATGAACGCAAACAACATGCTTTTAAGAGACCCTGTGATTTACCGTGTAATTAAAAAAGAACACCCAAGAACTGGGTCTAACTGGGTTGTTTATCCTTTGTACGATTGGGCCCACGGGGAATCTGATTATATAGAACAAATTTCTCATTCTTTGTGCACACTAGAATTTAAACCCCATAGAGAATTATACAATTGGTTTTTAAAACAAATTGCTAAGCCCTCTAAACTAAAACCTAAACAAAGAGAGTTTGCAAGGTTAAATTTAAGCCACACTATTACTTCAAAAAGAAAATTAATGCTGCTTGTAAATTCTGGATTAGTGTCAGGGTGGGACGATCCTAGAATGCCAACTATTTCTGGATTAAGAAGAAGAGGCTACCCGCCAGAAGCCTTACAAGAATTTGTTAGGCTGGCCGGAGTAGCAAAAAGAGAGAATGTTATTGAGGCGTCATTGCTAGAGTTTTGCGCAAGAGAGGAGCTCAACAAAACCTCTAATAGGGTTATGGTCGTTTTAGACCCTTTAAAATTAACTATTACAAATTATCCAAGCGATACAGATGAAATGGTTCTTTCAGAAAACAATCCAGAAAACCCACTATCAGGAGAAAGAGAGATGCCTTTTGGAAAAGAAATTTTTATTGAACAAGAAGATTTTAAGACCAAAGCAAACAGAAAGTTTTTTAGGCTTACAATTGGTAAAGAAGTGAGGCTTAAAAGCGCATATATTATTAAAGCAAACGAAGTTGTTTATGATGATAAAAACAACGTTGTTGAGGTGTTGTGTACTTATGATCCAAAAAGTAAAAGCGGTTCTGGGTCTGAAGAAAGTCAAAGAAAGGTAAAAGGAACTCTGCACTGGGTTTCAAAAAAAGGTTCAGTTGACGTAAAGGTCAACGAATATGACAGGCTTTTTGAACACGCCAGCCCTGCAACCGCCAAAAACAACGAAGACCTTTTTCAAATGATAAACCCGAACTCTTCCAAAACAAGCGTTGCAAAAGCGGAACCTTTTTTGTCTAAAGCCAAAAAAGGCGAGAGGTATCAATTTCAAAGAAAAGGGTATTTCATTGTTGACAACAACGAAACCCCTTTAATTGTTTTTAACAAAACGGTTGGCTTAAGAGACAACTGGAAGAAATAGTATTATTCTTTGTTTTTTTCTTTTTCTTTTTTAAGGGCAGCCTTTTTCATTTCTTCCCCAATTTGATTACTGGCCGTAAAAGAAGCCACCATGTTGTTTAGCATTTCAGAGCCTGCTTGAGGAGAGTTAGGCATAAGAATTAAGTTACTATTGCTAGCAGATCCGACAGACTGTAATGTGTCGTAATGTTGGGTAACAACAATTAAAGCAGAAGCCTCTTGCGAATTAATATCGACCCCGTTTAATACTTTTACAGAATCTTCAAGACCTCTTGCAATTTCTCTTCTCTGGTCTGCAATACCTTGGCCCTGGAGTCTTTTGCTTTCAGCCTCAGCTTTTGCTCTTTCAACGATTAATATTCTTTGAGCGTCTCCCTCAAACTGAGCCGCAACTTTTTCTCTTTCAGAAGCATTAATCCTGTTCATAGACTCTTTAACCTGTGAATCAGGGTCAATATCAGTTACCAAGGTTTTTATTATGTCAAAACCGTAGTTTTTCATCGCTTCATTAAGTTCTCCTTTCACAGCGATAGCAACATCGTGTTTTTTTTCAAAAACATCGTCAAGAATCATTTTAGGAACCTCTGCTCTTACAACATCAAAAACGTAGGACGTTATTTGGTCGCTAGGATAGTCTAGCTTGTAAAACGCGTCATAAACCTGTTCTTTTATAACCATAAACTGTACAGAAACCTTGATTTTTACAAAAACATCATCTTTAGTCTTTGTTTCCACTACCACATCGAGCTGTTGAATTCTAAGACTAAGTCGGCCAGCAACTCTGTCTATTATTGGAATTTTTAATTGAAGGCCAGACTGACGAATACTAGTAAATTTTCCGAATCTTTCTATCACAGCAGCAGATTGTTGTTTGACAACAAAAAAAGTTCCAAAAAGTATAACAAGAGATAAAAGGACAATTAAAGGAATGTAAAAAATCATATATATATTAAGTTTTAGGGTTAGCTGATAAGGTACGAAATTTTAGGACCAAAAGAAAGCTTCTGTAAAGAATGTTTTAATGATTGTTATTGTTTTTCTAAAGCGTTGCTTAAAAGCATCATTCTGGAATTACAAGTTTCTTTTCCTAAAAGCGAAACGACACTAAAAAGATCAGGCCCAGACAGATCCCCAACAAGCGAAAGTCTAAACAAACCCATAACCTTACCAAAATTCCATTCGTTTTTTTTAACCAAAACTTCTAAGCTGGGCTTAATTTCGTTTAAGTTTTCAGCTGAGCTCACCAGTTCAATTAAACCGGAAAGAATTTCTTTAAAATTTACTTTTTTTAATTTATTAAAATGTTTTTCGTTATAATTATCAGGGTTTTTAAAGAAAAAAGAAGCACAAGAATAGATTTCATTTAAAGTATTTAATCTCGGTTTAATAAGCTCTACAATTGTGTTTAATTTTTCTTTGTCAAATAATGTCAAATGCCCAGAAAACTCTTTTTCAATTTTTTCAATAACAAGACTATTTTCTGCTTTTTGTATGTGCGCGTGGTTAAACCATTTATTTTTTTCAGGATCAAACCTTGCGCCTGATTTGTTTAAACCCTTTAAAGAAAAGGACTCTATTAATTCTTGGAGACTAAACAATTCTTTTTCGCTTCCAGGGTTCCAGCCAAGAAGGCTTAAAAAGTTTATTACAGCCTCAGGCAAAAAACCATGCTCTTTGTAGCCTTTTATGATTTCTTCGCTTTTCCATTGAA
>ERZ807291.3611-NODE-3611-length-21582-cov-10.640312_pt1 | contig 21582 bp, 23 predicted proteins | sample MGYA00521257_ERZ807291 | MGnify/ENA primary metagenome ERZ807291 (study PRJEB31413, sample SAMN03169783) | marine metagenome | biome: Marine; feature: Water; material: Subsurface seawater | place: North Sea | collected 2011-04-28 | depth 1 m m ... | reverse complement strand
CGTTCACCTTCATGAATCAGTTCAATAAACTCAGGAAGATCTCGTTTGTATGTTATGTAAAGTTGATCCAAACGGCACTCAAATTCATCCAAACGTTGTTCCAATATTTGTAATTCAGTTCCTTCATAATCATATGTAAAACAAGACGGAGTACCGCAGTCCACGCATGAAGTACCAATATCAGAAGGGCATATTTCGACATAATCATATTCATCACAATCGGCGCTACAATCAGCGTATGTGGGTACCGAGGCGGTTCCACCTCCAGCTGTCACACAAACCGGGGTAGTACAATTATCTCCGCAACCGATTGGGATTAATTTAGAACAATAAAAAATAACATTCATATCGCAGCTATTGTTATTTGTAATAGTCTGAGACATCGAATTGAAACAGAAGAAAGACAAGAGAAATAGTGTAATTAGCGTTTTCATCATGGGGTATTTTATTGATTAAGATTAAAAAAAGTAAACATTTACTTCTGCAAATCAGCATCTTATCTGAAACAATATTTCAGTTTGCCCTATAACTCTTCACGAACTGCCGCTAAGAAAACAGAAACCCTAACAGGCAAGCGTGAATGGGGCTGGGTGATCTATAGAGAGGAAGGTTGTCGACTACTCGACGTTCTCTAGACTAGGTGTGTAGCCGAATCTGTGTATTCAAAGGCGCAAGTGATGATATTGGTCACCTCTTCACTACCTTATGATTGTAATGCCCGGACTTAGTTGATAGGGAATAGACATACACACCAGGCGCTAGACCACTTAGGTCGCTCTCGATAACATCACCGTTACTGGAGAGTCCTTCATACACCATTCGTATTCTTCTTCCAGCAAGATCCACTAGATCAATCCTTAACTGCACTTCAACCCTCATTTTGATCCAATTAACTGAACCTGTTGGGTTAGGAAAAACATCCAAGTAAGGAACGTAAGGCTGTGAGTTGTACATCTCCTGAATTGATATCGTTGAATCTGTTGTGTCGACTGTGGTATTCCCGGTTGTTTCCGGAACATATTGATTTAAAGTATGCGATAAAACACATGACGAAACCATGTTGAAGCCTCAAGAAATTAGTGCCTCCATTGTGCGGCTTGGTGGTTGGGGCACAAGTTGTATTATTGATTCTTGGGACCGCGCTTTGTTTGTTTAAGGAGTTCTTTTTGGGATTGGATTTTATTAATCCGAACAGTTCAATTTGAATTGTTCTAAACCAAATATATTATGCTGAAAACAAAACACCTTTTGCTATTCGCACTAGGCATCTCACTTCTCGGATCTTGCAAAAAAGATAGCCTCCCTTCGGATTCACTTGCTCAAGAAGTGCCTCAAGCCAAACAAGGCTTTGAATATGTACCTGACTTAAACTCATGTTATTCGGGTGTGTCCGTAGTCGACGGGATTTTGAAATTTGACTCCCGTTCAGACCTCTTAAATACACTGTCTTGTCTTAAATCTAAAACTAATGAAATGGACTCAGTGTTTTTAGATGATTGGGGCCACCTGAGTGATTCTCTAATAAATGATAAGGCAGATGAGATATCTTATCATGATGAGCTCGTCTACAAAGCCTTCGAGGATAATTTCTTAGTTCTCAGCTTAAGAACAGAGATGCTGTCGCAGGAATATGATTGGTTGGATCTCGTTCCGTTTGACAGCACGCCATCAGCTATGCCGAATCATATCATTACAGAGTCTGCAATTCAAACTTTGTTTTCACCTGATGGTACAATCAATGTTGATGACACCCTCTTGTACATTGACACCGCTGGTCTTCAGTATTATGTTCTAAATGGCGACCATGATATCCTTGATTCAATAGTTGATGGCTCGTGGGGCGAGGAAAATTCACATGTGGAAATTCACTATTCAGATGGATCTACTTCGAGGGCAACTTGCAAGTCAACAAGATCAAGTAGTTGGAAGTGGAAATCTAGTGGCAGATGGGCTGCACGTGGTAAGGCTGGATTCTTCCATATGCTATGGTTTAAAGGATGGTACTCCACCACAGTATCTTACAAAAAGAAAAGCGGTAAATGGAAGAGACATAAAATGATAATAAACTCCGGCGTAGATTCGGAAATAAATTACAACTTTAATCAGGCCTATCCTTGTGGGTACCAGATCGTTTATCCTGACGATGACAGCGATAAAAGAACTAAAAAACACACCTTCAGCTATGGAGCTGGAACTCCGTTTAGAGTATTTAGTGGAAACCATGACACAGAACATACAACAGATAAAATATCAATTTTCTATCACACTGTTACCTGGTAAACGCACTGGTTTATTTGTCTGTTTAGTGAGTTTGGCTTTGTCCAGTTTTGGGCAGAATGAGCTAAGACTAATGGCAGAGACAGGTGTTGAGAAATCAATTTATTCAATGTCGTCGAATATTGACAACCTTAACTCCCCAAAGGAGTATTTTGCTCCTTTGGGGTTAGGGTTAGCCTATAAATTCAGCGGGTTTTTGATGACGGCTAAATACGAAAATCGAAATTTCCGAATGGCCGGACCAAGTTATCGAGATGATCTTGGTGGCTTTAATAGATTTGGGTTGAGGGGACCGAATAGGATTCATTCGTCCAATCTTTTAATTGGCTATGATATTCTAAAGTATAGTGAAAAAATTGAATGCATCCCAGAACTTGGTTTTGGGTTTGGATATATGAGAGGGTATGAAATATTTGACCGAGAGCCAACATTTCAGGACAGCGCAAACCGCTCGAGTTTTACAATTATCAACGTAGAAGATTCGAACATAGTTCAGTCCGGGTCCATACATCATTTATATTCATCTAATGTCATGTCCTGGGGGCGTATAGGTGTAAGGTTCTCGTATCAATTGAAAACTAACTTTCTGCTTCATGTGAAGATGTCTTACACATATGGATTCATCCCGTTTTATAAATCAATCTTCAGAATTGAAGATGAAGGCCTCAACTCACCAATTATTGGCAACACCTCTAATTCCGCGACAAGTTTTGGGGTTCGCTTTGGAATTTCCTACCGCATTCCGTTGAGAAAACACCAATCGCAAACTGAGTTAACTGACTAGATTACTTCAAAAGAATCACTGCTTTACAGGTGGAGATGTACTTTATTCAATCTACAGATCACTCCTCTTCCACATATACCGCAAATTTTCACGACCTACAATCCTTCTTTGATCATGCGCATGACTTCTGGATTCATTCATCTCAAGGGATCCATCCAATGATTTCTTATGAATCTTAATCATTAGCGGCAAAGCGATTAATGAAGGGTTTAATCGTAAAAATATTCTTAGACTAAGAATCTGAATACACTTGAGTAATAGCCAATGTCACGATCGATCCAATAGAGGCTCAAGGCATAACATAGGCGCTGCACGCCTCGCAGAGGTTCAGCTCTACCCCATCAATCGTAGAAATTGACTCGGCGGCGTCTTGCATTACGCAATCGGTGGACGAGCAATGCCCCAATCCTTGGTTATGTCCAATCTCGTGCACAGCCACTTTACGAAGCCGATCTAGATAGACGGCTTCTTGCGCATACCTCAACCTAAAACTAGAGACAAGACAGCTCGCTCCTGGTCGATAGCCCAAGCCAAACACGCCCCAATCTTGGTATTTGAATGCGGGATCTTTCACGGTTCCATCGGAGTTGCGCTTGGTAGTGGATATGTCGTGATGGGTTATTCCGATAACACAATCAATGTAGGCCGCTTTATGATCTCGAAGCCAAGCAATGATGGAATCTGCTCGATATCTCGGCGATTTGACGTTAATAAAACTGCCTTCGGGCATTTCTATTTCGGGCAGCACAACCACCTGTATCCCATACACATCTGAAAGTGCGCTTGTGATCGTTTCAACAGCGATCGGGTCGGCCCCAATAAAAGGTTGCACCCCGATTTTTGAGGCTTTGTGGTTACAGCTGCAAATAACAACCGCAATTAGAAGCGCTAAAATATTTTGGTGAATGCGCATTAAGGCGCCTCTGTTGCGATCTCACAAACGCAACGAAAGCCCACATTAGCCGCAGATCCGTATAATTCGATTGGTGTGGAAACATCATCATCCATTAATGTGTTCCATGCGCCACCAACGTGCTTGTTTTCGTCCATGAGCCACTCGCTTACGTTGCCTTTGATGTTGTATAACCCAAAGTCATTTGGCCAATAGCTCTTTGTCGGGGCAGTTACATCAGCGTTGTCATTTAGTTTTCCGGCAACACCCATTGAATCTCCTTGACCACGCTTCATATTGAAGCGATATAACCCTTGAAACTTGGCTTTTCCTTCTTCGCCAATTCTAATTGGTAAGTCCTTAACCGACGCATACATCATATTCCATTCCGCCAAAGTTGGCAGTCGATACTCGAAATACAATGGTGCTTTGTCTCGCTTACCTTGTTCCTCGAGCGCCTCTTTAACTCGGGCGGTACGCCAAGTACAGTAGTCTCGCGCTTGCTCCCAACTCACCCCAACAACTGGGTATGAGCGATAAGCCTCGTGCCGCAGGTAATATTTCGCATACGGAAGATTATATGAGAACTTTTCCTTCCATACATTGGTGTCAGGATAAACTTTCATGTATTCAGAAGAGCCATCTCCAAATTCCTTTTTGGTCCAGTACAAGTATTCCAACCAATATAGATTGGTGACCTCTACTTCGTCGTAATACACATTTTCTGTAACCTTCAACACGCCGGGTAAGATCTTTGAGAAATCGGTTTCCTTTTGTGCAGCCGATAGCAGAAACACCCAACAGGCCAGCAGTATGTATTGACTAATTTTCATTTTCTCTATTTCCAAGTTTCTAAAACGATGTCATCCAACTGCATGGTCCAATAATTTGCCGAATCATTGGTCGGATATTTTAACACATCCATTTTCTTTCCCGCTATTTTCACTTTTTCGCCGTTACCCATCATTTTAAAATCTCCGGATCGCTCAACCCATGCAATACCTTCACGATAATAATAGGCATCGCCGCTGGGTGATATTTCGATCGTGTAAAAACGAAACAGCTCATCAAAACCTTCCCAAGTGCCCACAAAGGCAGGATGTTCATCAATCTTTTCTTTTCCGCAGGAAACAAATAGTCCAGAGAGAATCACGAGTACCAAGAGTGTTTTGCGCATGTCCAATGTTTAGATGTGTGCAAAATACAACGATTCGAGTAATGCCACTGAATTCCAACCTGAACGACAAATCCATCAATTATGTTGTTGCGGCCACACTTGCTTAGAACAATTCAAGCTGACCTTTGGAGTATTTCCTAAACTTCGTTGTGTCTAGCTTAATCTTTGGGACCGAGCCAAAGGTGTTTTTACGCGCCAGTTTGAACGTTGTGTCAATGTGCTCTGCGATTCTACCAGAGCCGCGCATGCGTTTTCCAAATAGGCTATTTCCAAGAGACCCATTGTGTACGGACGTGATTTGATTGATGACTTTATCTGCTCTATCTGGAAAGTATCTCTGAATCCAATCTGTAAACACATCTGCGATGGGTCCGTTTAATCGAATCATGGTGTAGTTGGCATCAATGGCACCTGCATTCTTGACCTGAGCCAGCAGGTCAAAGACTTCATGGCTATTTAACCCAGGAATGATTGGAGCCATGTTAACGGTCACTGGCACTCCGAGCTTACTGAGCTTCTCAATGGTTTGCAATCTCCGCTTAACGCTGGCAGTTCGTGGTTCCATTAAACGTCTCAGGTTGTCATCGAGCGTGGTTACGCTCACTACCACTTGAATGAGATTGAGCTCTTGAAGTTCCTTGATGATGTCTAAGTCACGTTGAATGAGCGCGTTCTTTGTGATGATCCCAACGGGATGCTTGTATTTCAAAAACACCTCGAGGCATTCTCTGGTTATTTCCAGCTTGCGCTCAAGGGGTTGATAGCAATCCGTATTGCCACTAAGCACAATGGGTGAAGCCTCCCAGCTCTTGGAAGACAAGCGTGCTTCGAGCAGCTTAGCGGCATTTTTCTTGACCAGTATCTTACGTTCAAAATCCACGCCTGCGCTGTAACCCCAAAACTCGTGCGTTACTCGGGCATAACAATAGGCACAGCCATGTTCGCAGCCTTGATATGGGTTTAAGGACCAATCCATGGGGATGTCAGGGCTGGGAACTTTATTGACCACAGTTTTAGGAAAAGTCTCAATCACCTCGAGCTTCGACACCTCTTCTTCTCCTTCTTGTTGGAGGTAGTTTTGATACGAACTTTCACGCTCAGTAGTGTGAATGTTGAACTTGTTGTGTGGGTTAATTTGAGCGCCTTGGCCTTTTTGAAGTATCATTTGCTAAAAATAATACTTTCCTGTTATTTTTAGCAAAAAATTTAATTACATATCAGGCAATGAAATTTCCGTCGCACGTCATTTCTTCCGATCAAAGTAATGCACGTTATTGTTGTCGTTTTGCGTGGCTATTTCGGGTTCTAATGCCTTTTGTTTTGGTTTTTGCAATCCCTCTGACGGCTCTTCGGCATACCGCGGATCCTCTACATATGGCATGCGGTGCATTTCGGATGCCTCGATCTGAAAGCACCCAAACTCTTCGGTGACCTTGCCCACTACTCTGTAGATGCCACGGCCCGTAAACGGATATGCTTTCGCTACGGGTGGAAAGTGCACGGTGTCTAAAAAGAAGCCCTTACGGTCGATGAAGTTTCCAAAGTACATGGTGTCGCCCCTAGCGGTATGTGTTTTCCTTGCTGTTACGAGGTAACCATACGCCACCACCGTCTTGTCTAAATACTCTGGTACATCCGCCGCTAAAATGCCGCCTTTCATGCTTCGGTTACTGAGCATAAATGGATCGCACAGCGGGAACCCAAGTAACTCAATTTGATCAAAGGCATCTTCCAGCGGAGCGGTGTACAAATCAGGAAAATTGTATGGGCGCGGTTGGGGCGTAAACAACCGTGGTTGCATTTCCTTCTTTGGAACTTTCCCCATCATCAAACGCACCTCCCACGTGAGTTCCTTTTTGTTTTTGCCCGTAAACCGAAATGCTCCAACCTTCACCAGCAATTCCATTTGTTCAATCCCGATGGGCACCCGATCGATGAAGTCTGTTATGGTTTTAAAACACCCGTTTTCTCTGTGTTCAATCAGCAAGCGCACAGTGCGGCTGTCAAGGTCTTTGATCATATGAAACCCCAGCGTGACCAGCTTGCCACTCACGATGGTTTCTACCAAACTGCGGTTTACGCACGGCGCCACCACTTCCGCCCCGTGCATGCGCGCTTCGTGGATGTAGAGCTCTGGCCTGTAAAATCCACCGCCATTGTTTACGGTGGCCACCATGTATTCGATGGGGTAATACGCTTTCAGAAACAGTGTCTGAAAACTCTCCACGGCATAGCTGGCACTGTGGCCCTTTGCGAATGCAAAATTGGCAAAGCTTTCCACTTCAAACCAGACCTTCTTCACCAACTCTTCTGAATATCCCTTCTTTCGGCAATTGTCCCAAAACCGTTCCTTCACACGGTGGAATTCGTTGCGCTGCTTAAACTTCCAACTCATACCACGCCTCAAAATATCAGCGTCGGCCAGATCTAAGTCGGCAAAGTAGTGGGCTACCCGAATCACGTCTTCCTGGTAAACCATCACGCCATAGGTTTCTGCCAGTATTTCATACAACTCAGGTATCGCTTTTCGTGCCGCCTCTCTCCTATCCTTGTCTCGAAACCGCATGATGTATTCGCGCATCATACCCGACTTAGCCACTCCAGGTCGAATAACCGAACTCGCTGCTACCAAGCCGATGTAGTCGTCTGCACGCAACTTGGTCAACAACAAACGCATGGCGGGCGACTCCACATAAAAGCAGCCAATGGCCCGTGCCTCGCGCAAGAGTGTTTTGATCTTTTCGTCTTGCTTGAATCGTTTGATGTCGTGCACATCTACCTCGTCGCCGGTGTTGTCTCTGATAATGGCTATCGAATCTTTGATTTTCCCAAGTCCGCGCTGGCTCAGAATATCGAACTTATACAGGCCCAAGTCTTCCGCAATAATCATATCAAACTGGATAGTTGGAAACCCCTTGGGCGGCATAAACGTGGGGCTATACGCACTGATTGGCTCTTCTGAAATGAGGATTCCGCTGCTGTGAATGCTCAAGTGACTCGGGAAGTTTTGTATTAGCCGACCGTACTTCAGAATCAAGTCGCCGTACTTACCAATATTGTGGCGCACGCCCATCTTCTGCAACTGATCAATCTCCGTGGCGGGCACACCCAATACTTTACCCAACTCGCGTGACACTGCTCGATCTTTGAATGTACTATACGTGGCCTGAAGCGCCACATGATCCCACCCATGTGTATCAAACATGTACTTGGTTACATCGTTTCGATCGGTCCACGAAAAGTCAATGTCAAAATCTGGTGGAGACGTACGGTGTGGGTTGATAAACCGCTCAAAATATAGGTCAAGCTCTACGGGATCTACATCGGTGATGCGCAGCAGGTAGGCAATAAGACTATTGGCGCCACTGCCCCGCCCTACATGGAAATAGCCTTTGGATCGAGCGTAGTTTATTATGTCCCAATTGATTAAAAAATAAGAGCCAAAGCCCATTTGATTGATCACCTTCAGTTCATGCTCTACTCGGTCCAGCACTTTTTGGTCGGGATCGGTATATCTATAACGCAGGCCTTTCACCGCCTCTGACCGCAGCAGCTCTACATCATCGTGCTTTGATCCTGTGAAAATCTGTTTGTTTTTGTTTGACTGAAACTCAAAATCCACTTCACAGGGTTCGAGTATCGCTTCTGTGTTTCGGACAATTTCGGGAAAGTCTCTATAATACTCGAGCAGTGCCACCTTTGGACGCAAAGTGTGTCGAGGGTCGCCCTCCTCTGATCTTTCAAGCTTACTTAGAAGCAGGTTTTTATCGATGGATCGTAGTAGACGATGGGTGTTGAAATCGCGTTGATGCTCAAACGAAACCGTAGGCAGCATAACCAGCTTATGCAGATGGTGGCGCAAAGGCGAGAGCCGTAGTTGCGGAATGTCGTGCGGTCGGATCCCAATGAACTGGTTCTCTATCAGTGGCAAGCGATCTGTTTTCAATTCCCCGTTCGAGCCAATCAACAACTGGCGACTAATGGCTGACAGCTGGCTAAACGGATAAACCACCCAAACATCGTCCCAGTGTGGGGCCACATCAGGTATGGGTTCATTGTGGTGCAGATGATGCGTCAGAAATTCATTGATGATGCGGTATCCCCGGTTGTTTTTCGGGATGGCTACAAACTTCTGATCGGCTCCGTTCCTAAAATCAATTCCAGCAATAACCCGAATATTAACTTCTTGTTTGGCCAGGCGCACACACTCAATCACCGCTGATGTGCTATTTATGTCGGTAATGCATATTTGGGTGTACCCAAACTCCACCGCACGCTTCAGCAGTTCTTCGGGCTTCCATGTGCCGAACTTATAGGAATAATATGTGTGGGTGTTGAGGAGCAAGTTTTAAGTCGTGAGTCACAAGGCTTAAGTCATGAGTTTTAAGTCTTAAGTCACAAGTGCGTAATATTTGAGCTTTTCCCGTCCCCTCTCTGAGAGGGGATACAACTGCTTCATTTCGATGCAGTCGAATGTTAGCAGTTGTTGGGGTGTGTCGATTTCTATTACACACCCCGTCCGATGCTGGCGGACACCTCTTTTTCTAGAGGGGACGTCAAACACTCGCATTCTCTTCATAATTTCTCACATACAGTTCAATACTGTGCAATACGTCATCCATCTTAAAGCGAACCTGTTTCTCTGTAAATCTCAACACGTTCATACCATAATTCTCCAACGCAACTTGCTTATCAAAATCTTTGGCTGACACATCTGTTCTTACATGACTATTACCATCAACCTCAATTGCTAAGTTGAGCCTAGGACAATAGAAGTCCACAATAAAGCTCAACAGCGGTTTTTGTCGATGAAAGTCATATCCCATAAACTGACTTCTCTTTAACCTCCGCCACAGCATTACTTCACCAAGAGTGCCCTTATTTCTAAGCTGTCGTGCCATTTGCTTTAGCTCAGGATTGTACGGTATTATCTTTTTTCGACTTTTCATTCTCTATCTCTCTATACCGCCCAATCGCCCCCTCTCAGAGAGGGAATACAACTACTTCATTTCGATGCAGTCGAATGTTAGCTGCTGTTGAGGTGTGTCGTGCAATCATTTTACACACCCCGCCTTCGGCACCCCTCTTTATAGAGGGGACGTCAAACAATCGCATTTTTTTTAGACTCACCCTCCTTTACAAACTCTCTTCACCCCCTCGCTGATAGCTGACTTAAGCCTTGTGACTATTAAGCTCTTCTATTTGCAAGCAACAACGGTGCTTTTCCATTAAATGGGTTGCTCCTGCTAATGGTGCGTGCTCCGATGCCCGAAGCGCGCAACACAGCTCGATCTCCATATCGCTCTCTAATCACATCCATGGCTTGGTATAGGTTGATATACTCCTCTGTGTCTTCAAATAGGTTTATCTGGTAACCGCCGCCTACTAAGTGACTGTAGCGCACGCCGATTAGGCGAACCAACAAGCGTCGATTATACACACGCCCAAACAGCTCCATCACCTTTGCAATCAAAATGTGATCTGCCGAAGTATACGGTATGCGTGCCTGTAACGTCTGGGTTTGAAAATCTGAGTATCGAATTTTTACCGTGACGCAAGCCGTAAGCTTCTTCCCTCTTCTGAGTTGATATGCCAAGTTCTCAGCCATGGCCAGCATGATGCCTTTCAGTTTGACAACGTCGGTTGTGTCTCGATCAAAGGTGCGCTCGGTGCTGATGCTCTTGCGCTCGTTGAAGGCGATAACCGGGCTGTTGTCAATGCCTTGTGCCTTTTTCCATAGCGCACGACCGTGTTGCCCAAGTACGTTTTCCATCATATCCATGGGCATTTCCTGCACGGTCTTGACTTGCTTAATTCCTAAATTCCGCAACGTTTGATAGGTCTTTGCTCCCACCATGGGAATCTTACGAACAGACAACGGCGCTAGAAATGGCATTTCTTCACCTTGAATAATCTCCAACTGATTGTTTGGCTTGGCCTCTCCGGTGGCCACCTTCGAAACTGTTTTGTTGATGGATAGCCCAAAGGAATTAGGCAACCCCGTTTCGCGGATAATCTTTTGACGCACCTCCGAAGCCAACTTCGCGCACCCAAAAAACTTATCCATCCCCGAGAGGTCGGCGTAAAACTCATCGATGGACGTTTTTTCGAACAGCGGCACCTCTTCTCGCATGATGTCGGTGACCATGTCTGAGTACTTAGAGTATGTCATGCTATTGCCTTTAATCACGATAGCTTCTGGACACAGTTGGCGTGCCATTTTCATAGGCATGGCAGAGTGAATGCCGTATGCTCGCGCCTCGTAACTACACGAAGCCACCACACCCCGATCGGTGGTTCCGCCAATCAAAACAGGTTTGTCGTTGAGCCGCGAGTCTATCAACCGCTCCACCGAAACAAAAAAGGAATCGAGGTCGAGGTGAAGAATTTTTTTTGTCTTTAGTTGATCCATGTTGTGTGGGGTGAGCCGATATTTTCAAAACCAGCATCCGTCATAATTGACGCTCTATACTACTCATTATAAGAGTATGCTAAAATAATTAGCTAAGAGGAAGTGCGCAAGTGTTTTGGAAAGAAGATTTACCAACAGGCTGGTTTACCAGCTACGAGGCACTTATTCGATCGAAAAATGCAGATACAACATGCATAGTAGTCATCAAAACTTACCTTTAGTCCATGTCTAATCTCAATCCAACAGCTCAAAAACTTAGGCTCCAGCTATTAAGCCCATGGAAGCTTAAGTTCTTCTTTTGGAAGCGCCTGCCTTCACTCCTATTTTGGAGAGTTAAGCTCACGCATTTGGACGCGGATCGATCTGAAGTACAAATTCCCTTTATTAAGAAAACGCAGAACCCCTTTCGGTCGGTTTATTTTGCCGCGCAGATTGGAGCCGCCGAGTTCTCTACTGGGGTTCACGCCGTTTTGGCTGTAGAAGGAAAAGGCAAGATCTCTATGCTGGTAACCAGTATGCGCGCCGAGTTTTACAAAAAAGCCGCAGAGACAATCATTTTTGAATGCCATGATGGAAAAGCCGTTCGCGAATGTGTGGATCAGGCAATATCATCGGGTGAAGGGAAAACGATTACAATGATCAGCGAAGGAAAAAACAGCTCAGGAGAACTCCTCTCTAAGCTCTGGATTGAATGGAGTTTTAAAAAGAAATAGCCCCAACAAAAACAGCTGAATTATGAAAAAAATGATCGACAATACATTAGGGAATCTTTTACCACCTGCGATGACGGTTGTAGGCTATGTTTTGTGTTCGGAATCATTGCCTCGCTGGATCAGCCTATTGTCGGCATTCCAATTTCGATCATGGGAGTCTTCATGGCCCTTTCGAGGATTGGGATTCAAATAAACCCCACGACAAAGGAATACCGAAACTACACGAGCTATGTTGGCATAAAACGCGGGACTTGGAGCTCATATGAAACCTTTCCCTTCCTGTGTGTGATGCGTGTGGAAGAATCGACTTCGGCGGCTAGCCTATCAAACAGAAAGGCAGAAACCAGCCGCGAAAAATATTATGACGTCTGTCTATTTTCAAAAATCGTATCGGAAACGCGTCACGGTTGCACGCTTTAAAGACTCGGGCTTAGCAAAAACAAAAGCTGCTGAATACGCAGAGTTACTCGAGGTATCATTCACCAAGTTTAACCCACCAGTTAGTGATAAAACCAAGGCACGAAAAGCACGATAACGATCGTTCGAAGCGTTCTATTAATTCACCATCACCAACCTGCAGAGCAATGCCACGCCAGATGTACCGCGTATATGTAATTGAACTTTCGAAGAAGGTTTTCACGGAAAGCGCCAAGTTTCGAAACGCAAATCCCCAATACAACGGCGTGTCGGAGTGTTTATACGTAGGCATGACGACTAAAACGCCACAAGAGCGATTTCAACAGCACAAGACAGGGTATCGAAACAAAAAAGGGCACAAGCTTTCATCAAACATTGTCGAGAAATATGGAACCTACCTCCGCTCGAGCTTATTCAATCACATAGATCCGGTAATGACTAGAGACGAAGCCTTGGAGCTGGAAAAAGGATTGGCACTGGAATTGAGAAGAGCACGTTACGCCGTCTGGTTCAATTGACTTGCTCATCAATTAGGTACTGAACTTCTTTCTGAAGGACCACATTCTCAATTTGGGGATGTCCAAATATGAAATTGAACTAGCTTAGCCCAATGTGGAAATCCATCGCAGCGCTCACTACGTTGCTACTTATGGTTAGTGTTTGGTTTGTAGGTTACCTATTGCGCGAGCCTGAGGTAGATCGAAGCCCACCTTGGCACCCTTTTGAGCTGAATTCAAACCTCACATTGGAGTCTATTGTCAGCAATGGATATAGATTATCTGGGGCACCTTGTGGTATGTTTATGTTCGCCAAAGAAATGGGAGATACAACCATAGTCTACGGGGTGAATATTGATTGCAATCCGTATGATGGAAAGTATGACCCGAATGATGGACTAATGTTCATTCAAGAGGATACGATAGAATTGCTCAATGAAGAGGAAATGATACCAATCCTAGTAGACTCAGCCGACTCCACCGAAGATTATATTGATGATGTGACCGACAGTAAATCGCCGAAGTGGCCATGGGCAGATTCAATTCTAGTTAACCCCTACTTTCCTTGGCAAAAGGGAGACTTTGATGGTTGTTATCAGAAAATAGGTGATAGGGCATTCACAATTAACTTAGGCGACACCTTCGACAGCGTCGCTATAGCAAGATATATTGGGCAAAACGACGGAGTGATTCTCGATGATGCTAGCAATTGGAGTCAAGAAAATGGTGGCCACATCCTTGTTTATTACCATCCAACGGATTTGTATTTTCTCTGCTCCATTCGCCACCCATACGATGAACGTATTGAGAACCTATGGGAGTTTGTAATAACACGATCGATTCCAAAACTAGATCAGGGTGCATTAAACTTGGAAAAAGAGCGAGACCAAAAGATAGAGGCCTATTATGACTAGGGTTTCAAAACCGCAATGGGCACTTACATGGCAAGTCATATTCTCCATTGTTGTGGGCTTGGCCATGGTGCTTTCAAATGCCATTAGCATCGAATACATACCCAATTATAAATCTGACATGGGGCCCGAATACTTTGGTAGTCCATTCATTATGAGTACGGATACGACTTGGGTAAACAGCTTCACCGGAGAACTCTACCTCAAGGGCTTATTTTCGGATGTTTTGATTTGGGGACTCCTGATTTACAGTGTCCTTTTGTTTCTCAGTCGCATTCAAAATAAGTGGGCAAGGCGCATTATGCTTAGCTTAGGCACAATAACCTTCATATTGGCTTTCGCCTTCGTATCGATGGATCTCTTTATTATGGATTGGAGGGTACATTGGAATTACACCGATGCGGATGCCACAAATTTTCATGAAGAGCAGTATCCCGAAAAGCGGTTTCACTTTTTTGATTGAAATCCACTTTCTTCGCACCAATATCATTGGCTTTGATCACTAACCGCATTACCTTCCTGTTTTTAAGCTGTTGCCTTTTTGCTGTTGCCAGCTGCAGTGAACTCGGCGAGCTGCCCTTTGCAGATCTGAACCGTGCATTTACTGCAAAGAATGATTCTATTCTAAACACCATATCTCCAGACAATTCCAGCGCACATTACCATAGAAGATCGGATATCATTCGCCACATTAAGCTTGCAAAAAGTGAAATGCTGCACCGGGCGGATTCAAATGCCACCTCCATCTATGATACGGACCAATATTTGAATTACTATGTACCTACAGAGTATATGGTTGATGAAGGGCATGCAGCACAACTAAAGAAGCTAATCGATATATATCAACATGAGATTCGTAAAACGCTGAATGGCGATACCACTGGATTGGGCGAACTTGAAATTTCAACGAAGATGATTGAGGTCAACGAGGGCGAACTTTTACCGTGGGAGCAATCCTTTGGCTATACGCCCCTAATTGCTGTTTTCACTGAACTCAGTAAAATCGAGATGAAAGTGAATCTGCTCTATGTAGAATTTGAAAAGAGGATGCCTTAATAAGCGGTAACAATTTCCCTAATCGCTAATCGTCACACTGGCTTGCGTGCACGTTGGTTCGCAGCCTGGGCCGTTTGGTTGGCTATCAGAGAATTCGATGGCTTGGGTATAATCACTGACCACCATGGAGTCTTTGGTCAAAATAACGTGCATACTAGATGGAAAAAAGGAATCAAAGATCATTGTGGCGCCACAATCCGACTGTATTCCACCACATTCCAGCATTTCTTCGTTCGAATTATTGGCTAGAGTAACTTCAGCCAGAGTGCCTTCTTCGAGATCAAAGTTTAGGACGAGCCCATTCACGCATCCAATTTCAGTGCACGCGCGCTCTGAGCAGCTTGAAATAAGGCCTACGATCAATCCAAGAACGACGAGGGTTTTAGACATATTCCGTAAAGACGTAGCACGTTGCCTAACGTTTGCTTATTGATTGATGTAATTTAAAAAGTACTTGATCCTCAGGGGGATTAATTTTAAAACGCTCTTCCTCCTGCCTCCGTCGCCCCAAATACACGACTCGTCCACCGATATATGAAAACCGTCGCTAGACTTGCGCATATATGCTTTATCGGATGACCAGCAATATTGGTGATCGCGGCTATCCACACATCACCCATTTCAAACGACTTCGCCAAGACATAAAAGCCAAAGGCAATCCACAGGAGCTTTCCTTCTCTCCAAGGCTGAAATATCAAAATGATTGGGATGGCGATTAAGGGGAAGTATTGCACATAAACATAGTAGCGCAAGTCTCCACCGCCGAATCCCTCGCCACCATATTGCCAGAGTAGCACACTAAAAATTCCGAGTAGAACACTTATTGGAAATACCATTGAAAACACATTTCGACTCACGTATCGCCACCCGACCAATGAAAACAAGGAAACAAAGACCAGCGTCATTGGTAGTCGATCCCAAAACAATGTTTGATTTGAAGGATACAGGTGATAATGGGCTGACCCCATCCCCGTCAAGAAAATCCCAGCAAATAATACAAACAGCATTATGGGTGCACTTCTCTCGTCGCTCGATTTTATTTGGGTGAATTTCAAAAGCCCAATGAAGCCAACAATCAAAAAGCCTACGTTGGTTAATACATTGGCCGCATTGTCAATGCCATAAATGTTGTGGTCTAATGCGAAATTGTGGTAAACATCGGACTGAATAATTGGCCCATGAAAGAAAAGGAACAGCACTGCCACCAGCGCCGTTCCAACCAACCAACCTAAAAGAAATCCTTTAGTCATGCCGCCAGTTTTTCTTCGTTCTTCATTTCACCTTTATCTACCCAGATCTTGTTCACATAACCAATGGCCATTGTTATACCTCCAACAACAAGAAGGGCAACGACCTTGTACATGCTTGCATCGCCACTCAAGTCGATGAATAAGACTTTTAATGTAGACAGTCCGATAACGATATATCCCATCCACCTGAATATGACGTTTGAGCTGTAAGCTCCCCAGATGAAAAGAGTGAACGCGTACACAAACCACGAGATTGACATCACCAATCCAAGATTGTCTCGACCAATGCGATAGGCCTCCCAGAGATTGTCAATTTGAACCGTGAACAATCCTCCAAGTACAATATGACTCAAAATGGCTATTGCGGTACTTAGGTGCCGGTTAAGCTCTTCCGAGCCGATGTCGCTTTGTTTCACGATTAGTTTTGAATAGGTGAATCCAACCAATGCAATTGCGATCCAAATGAGTGCCCCGGGGTTGATGAACGGAATGTACTTAACACCGAACCACTCCACCCATTGCACATCCCATGCAACCGAATACCAATACACGACCACGAGTGACCAAACAGCCATGGCAGCATAGCGAATGTTTTGTGATTTCACCAGGTATCCTGTAGCGTATACCAAAGTTCCAAGCAATAGCCAAACACCCGCAGACATCACGAAATTCATTCCATTTGTTTGAAACATAATCCCCATATCGCCTGCTGAAATGGCAATAACGATGATGCCTAAAACGGCGTAGGCTCCAACCGGCAGCATCGACTTTCCGTTCAGGCGATACATAACAAAGCCTGCAGCAATAAAAATGAGCCCAACAAGCATGGTAGGAAGCGCATACGGCAATGAAAATGAGTCCAGGATATAAATTGACCAAAACACGTAGTTGATTGCATTCAGCAATCCGAGATAAAGATTCAATCCTTCAAATCGCTTTGATTCGTGCCAAGATGCAGACAATAACCCGATGATGTAGACCATGAAAAATGACGTGGCGTAGAACATTGGCTTGACCCACTGCTCAGGCTCGAAGTAGAAGTAATACGATATGAAGATGGCCATGGTAAGCAGAAAGGACATCAGTCTCAATTCTTGCCACTTTTTTGTAGCGCTAAGCCACAGCGCAGAGATGTTCAGAATGAGCACATAAGCAAATAGCAGCAAGTCTTGTTCAGGATTTGCCTTAATGATTACCGGTGTCAATAAGCCGCCCAGGAGACTGATGAAAACCAACATGCGCATATTCATGCGATAGCCTACGGCAATAACCAATGAACTTAACCCCATCATAGATATGAGCAAGGCATTCGCCGACCACTGAATGTCGGGTGAGAAACTTGCATAGGCAAATGTGGCATAGAGCACGGAAGTTCCGAGTCCGGCGCATATCTCGCCGATCGTTTTTCGCTTCGCCAAATACTGGGTGTATCCAACAAATAAGCCCGTGACTCCGATTACGAGGCCAAGTGCCGCCCTTCCTACCGGAGGGATCCAGTTCAGATCAACGGCTAGTTTTAAGAAGTAAATGAATGCCAGAAACATGAATCCAGCACCGAGAATGGTTATCCCATACTTTTTTGCAATGTCTTTCATAATTGGTTTGATTTTAGGATTGGTTTTGAAGGGCCAAACCTAAAGCCACCACGCAGGCTCAACAAACCTATTTTTCACAAATACGGACTTTTCATTTTATCATATATTCGCTAGTATCCTTAATAATTACATATTTAAATGAAAACATTACGGACTTTTATAAATGGACAATCTCAGAAACATAATTCACACGCTTTCGGAAGATGACTCCAAGGAATTCATTTCCTTTATCAATCGTCTGAAGCAAAAAACAGAACGCAAAGACCTTGAACTCTATACCCTACTTAGGACACAAACTGAACTGAAACCCAGCATCGTTGTTCGTCGTTTGTACAAAACAGCAAACACCGAGGCTTATCATGCACTTCGAAAGCGACTCCTCGCCCACTTGATCGATTTCATCTTGCTCAAGAACACAAAAATCACGGGTTCTAAAAAGGCTGGGATTTTGGGGAACTATGGATTGGCGCGGTACTTATTTGAACACGACAACCCCATACTGGCCTTATCCTACCTAAAGAAGGCCGAAGCAATGGCCAAAGCCGGAGAGCAACACGAAGCGCTGAATGCCATTTACAATTTGATGATTCAGGAGTCGGAGCGAATTGAGGGTTTTGACCTTGATGGATACATCCTAATTCAGCAGGCCAATAAAAAACTAGCGGATGAGGATGAGCGCGCCGTCATTGCCATGCGCATTGTGAAAGCTCGATTGAACACACTCAAATTACATGCAGCAGACGTTGACATTGAGGCACTGGTTGAACAAACGCTTAGGAAGTACGACTTACATACTGCCTTTGCGTCCAGACCACGATTATGGCACGACCTTATCGTTATCACACGCAGCGCTTTCGTGGCGAAAAAAGACTTCTTTGCATTTGAAGCATTTGTGATTCAGCAGTATGATCAAATTAAGGAAAGTGGAGGATTCAAACCCAAGGATCTCGACCTTGATCTCAACATCCAATACATTGCTGCACATACGCTGTACAGAAATAAGCGATTCGATCAGGCGTTGAAGTATCTCAATAGCATGGAATCAAAGTTGGATGGAGCTTCACACAATATTCGCAATCAATTTCAACCGCGATGGATACAGCTTAAGGCAGCCACAATGGTGTTTCAAAACAAGTTGGAAGACGCAATCACCCTTCTTCATGGTTCCCTTAACGATAACACGCTGAAACTAAAGCCCGAAGTTCAACTCAATACGATCGTGAACCTTGGCGTCTATTACTTCCATGCGGGACAACTACAAAAAGCAAATCAGACGCTGATGAGCATCGAGCATACCGATAATTGGTGCGAGAAGCATACGGGGCCTGAATGGGTGATGAAAAAAAACATCATGGAAGTCATACTATTTGCTGAAATGGAAAAGGAAGAGCTGGCTATATCAAGAATTCGATTGCTTGAGCGCAAGTATGGATCACTCTTTAAGAACCCACTCTATAAACGTGTGAAGGTGTATTTGAGCTTGATCAAGAAATTGGTGTCGAATCCAATTGCAGCAACAACACCTGCCTTTGCAGATGAAGTAGAGCGTTCGTTTGATTGGATTCCGACGGAGCAAGAAGACATTCAAGCCATTGGATTTTATGCTTGGATCAAGGCCAGAATGACTGGACGAACATATCATGAGACGTTAATGGAATTGGTGAATTAACTGAATCATGACCTTGCTTCGAAAGGTTTCATATTAAGCATCCCAAAAAAAGGTAACCCTCATCGCATGAAAGATTTGAAATAAACGTTCAACTTTGAAACAATGCAACGTCAACTATTGATACTGTGTGTGATTCTTGGATTCGGGCTCAACGTCCAGGCTCAATCGTCAATTGCCGTTTCACCCGCGGCCATGAATGTTTTTTATCGAGGCCTAGCGAATCCGCTCGACGTGTCAGCATCTGGAGTTGCGGCGGCAAACACCACAATACGTGTTAGCAATACAGATTCTCTAACATGGAACGGAAAAAAATGGCTCGTGTGGCCAGGAAAAGGTAGTACGTGCGTTATTGAGATCTTTGAATTACACCAGGATGAGGACTCGACCTCTCTTGGGAAGAAAGAGTTCAGGGTTAAAAACGTTCCCAATCCGAAGGCATATTTCGGCGGTAAGACTGGCGAGAGCAGTATAGCGTGGAGAGAGCTGATGGCCGCAGGAGGCGTGATTGCCAAAATGGAAAACTTTGAATTTGATCTGCGATTTCAAATTAATGGATATGATATTATCGGCGATACAGGGAGTGGAGAAATTCAAATTCACAGCATGAAAGCCGCTAAGCCAGCCGCGGCAAAAAGTATTTTCAAGGCATATTCGCAAGGCGGATCGTTGGAAATTCGAAACATTAAATCCCTTGGACCAGATGGAACCCTGAGAGACCTATCCCCCATTATTCTTCACGTAAAGCCGCACGTTTCCTACGGGTTTGGAAAAGTCGACATTGAAAACAAACGATATCTCCAAGGCACCATCACTAGCTCAGCTCAGCCGAGCAAAGCCGCTTTTAAACAGCTCGATCTAATTGGAGCTAGAAACGTCCTGAATTTACGTCGAAGAAACCCGGACAGACGGTTTGCCGAAGGAACGAGCATCACCCTTTATCACCTCCCAATCAAAACCCGTAAAATGTCTGAAGAAGACATTGTTACGGCCCTGAAAATTATCGACGATTCACATTACAATATTTTGATTCATTGTAAACATGGTTCGGACAGAACTGGCACAGTCGTGGCCGCTTATCGAGTGATACATCAAGGCTGGACGAAGGAGGAAGCAATATTGGATATGCGACATCCACGGTTTGGCTATCATCTTGGCGGGATGTAATTATCGGGAACTTCCTGAGAATGTAATCCCCATAGAAATTATGGGAAGACTTATGCTAGATCCGAATACTCCAGCAGCCGACACCGAAATGGAGTTTTTCCAGACATTTAAGAATGGGGATCGCAATTATGAACGCAGATCACATGGATCCACCACGACAAATAGCGTGGGAGGCTTTGTTTTCGAGTATCAGAGAAACAACGGAACCGGAGGTGGTAAAAAATGCGGTTTCGGATGTGGTGGAGCTTGTCGCGGACTAGAGGTTGAGGTTAATGGACAGGTTGTCGCAAAGTGTTTTAAAGTCAATCGCAGCGTAAATATTGATCTTTTTTTACACAACACTATGATGCTCCAATTTAGTTATGATACGGCCATTGCGGCAGGTGATACCATTTTCGTAAACCTGGTACCCGTAGATACGTTGCATCCGAATTATTATGTAAGAACACATCGCGGAATACGATCCGAAGCCTTAGCACTTCCTGGCCCTGTGCCTGAAGCTGGAATTGATTTGATATTTCGAAGCCGTATGTCTGAACCACAGTATCACGGCCTTAATGAACAATTACGCGGCCCATCGCTTGTGTTTTGGTCCAACGACCTCAATCAATATCAGACATTGTTTACGGAAGCTGCGGCCTCTGCGACTGAAGGCGCCATCGAAGATGTTCGGTTTCGCGGGGAGCCATTTACCGACACCGTCCGTTTGCCAAATTGAAATACGAAGGTTGCAGACTAAATATGCCGCTCTGCGTGGTAGCTGCTGCG
>ERZ807291.3600-NODE-3600-length-21620-cov-15.944772_pt1 | contig 21620 bp, 5 predicted proteins | sample MGYA00521257_ERZ807291 | MGnify/ENA primary metagenome ERZ807291 (study PRJEB31413, sample SAMN03169783) | marine metagenome | biome: Marine; feature: Water; material: Subsurface seawater | place: North Sea | collected 2011-04-28 | depth 1 m m ... | reverse complement strand
TGATTCAGGAATCTATTACGAAGGTTCAGCTGCAAATGCAGGAATAGGCGGTGCTATGTTCTGGAAAATACCAGCAAGCATTTCTGGTAACTATAAGTACCGATGTCAAGTTCACGCTGGTATGACAGGAACAATAGTTGTTGAAGCAGCTGCAGGCGGTGGCGGTGGTGGCGGTGGTGGTGCAAGTAGAGTTACCGAATCAGAAACAACTTCTTCTATTGCTGATGGTGCAAGTGCTCAGGTTGAGTATGCAACATTAGGCAAATCATTTGCTTTACAAAAGATTACTGTAGACAAACAATGTTGGGTTAGAATATATTCTGATATGGCATCAAGAACTGCCGATGCAAGTAGAGTTCAAGGAACAGATCCTGCAGATGACGCAGGAGTTATTGCTGAAATTATTTCAACACAATCAGGTACTCAGGTATTTAAATTAACACCTGGTATTTTTGGTTGGCTTGATAACAATGAAACAACGGTCCCAGTTGCGATTAAAAACAACTCAGGATCTGCCGGTACAGTTACAGTATCAATTGCTGCACTCAAACTAGAGAGTTAATAAATGTCTAAGAAACTTTACAATATCGTTATGAACCCAGGAGTTCCGGAAACGGATCTCTTGGAAAACGAAGCAAGGGATATGGAGTTAAAACTTAACCCAGATCTTTTTGACGGTATAATAGTATTGATATTGAATGAAGAAGAAGCAGACATAATTAGAGCAAGCGGTAAAGTTCAATTCTGTGAACCCGAGCCTGAGGTTTTTGAAGACTCTTATCCAGCAGTTACACCAAAATATGAAATTCCATCAAATAGTACAACTCAATATTTAACAAGATACATTACCTCTGTACCTCTTTCTAATAATGGTGCAAGCTATACCAGTATGAATATGTATTTTAATAGTGAATTTGAATGTGATACTGATTATAGAAAAGGCGAATTAGTTACGGACAGTTATGTTGGTGCAGTGTTTGATAGAAGTCTTACGGTGAATGGAATCAAGCTTGTGGTAGCAGGAGCAGTAGGTGGTCAAACAGCAGTACCCGACGAATGGGCAAAGAAGACTGCAAGAGTAATTGATTTAATGATGGACTCATCTGATTCTGGTGTTAATAAAGCTTATCAAAGAAAATTAATTCAAACACTTGCTGGAGTAATAGGTCCACATAAAGGTCGACCAACAATTCAAAGAATTGCTTATGGTGGTGGTGCATCTTATAGCCCAAACTTTTTAACAGACAATGGTGCTGCTCAATATGCAGGATATAATGAACTTTTAAATAAAACAGTTCACAATGATATGGTTTGGTATAAAAATACTTCTGGGCCAGACCCGTCAACAAGTGATAGAGATATTGAAGAAATCATGGAACATTTATTCCATACGATTCATAACTTTGGTATTCCAGGTGCAGTTCCAAATAGTGAAACTGAATGCCCTATGGAAACATTGGCATATATCCTTGAAGAGAATCCATCATTTGCTTGGCAAAGTACAGACTTGCATTTAGCAATGAAAGAAGCAATAGATGCAGGATTATATGATCCAAGTGGATATTCAACAAATTGGAATACAGACCCAGAAGATGCGGTTGTTGCATATAAAGAATATACTTATTTAGTTAATTGGTCGATGTGGGAAATGAGTCAATTTTGGGACGGTGGAAGTCTTTCTCCGGAATGGGCTGATGCGTTAAAAACAATGTCAGGAATGGCAGCAAATAATCCATTAGGATATGCTTTATTCAATACATACTTTGACCCAGTATTATCTAAACCTAATTTTAGCACACTACAAAATATATTCCAAGATAATGATGCAGGTGTTTCAGGTTATACAGCAAATGATACTACGCTTGGAAATGGATCAGGTACTCCTCCAATAGGATATTTTGGTGATTACACTTTTGCAGAATCAGTTAAAAGTAATTTCCTTGGTGAGTATGTTGATATAGTTGCTATTGAGGCAGGAACTCCTCTCGCAGGTAATGCAGGCCACGAAGATCATCCAGACTTTGAAGAATTTGATACAAACAATTCTAAATTTATTCCTATGGAATGGTCAACGGTTTCTGCAGCAATGAACGATCCAAGAAACAACCAACTATCATACAATAATACAAATTGGTTTTCTTCCCACGCATGCGGCGTACTAAGTGCGTCAGGTGGTAAGTATTGTGGTTGGGCTAAAAAATCTAATTTAAGAGTTATGTATTTGTCTGATGGTACTACAACCGCTTACTATACAGCTCTACAATGGCATAATACTAAACCAGTAAATCCAGTAACAGGTGTTCGTAATGCAACTGTAGTAACTGGAGCTTGGGGTATTACTTCTGGTTTTGACAGCTATTATCGCTGTGATCATATCCAATCACTTAATGTTTATGATAAAGACACAGGTCTTAATACAGTTATTAATCGCCCAGGTTTAAATTGGGGTAACGACTTAACACCATTTACGGACAATAACATTATACCAAGAGTCATAGAAGATCCAGGCAATAACACAAAGTATTGGTGTGTTCCAATTCCGGCACAAACCAGAGAATCATACTTTGATACAATAATGGGTCAATATAATAACTATAATGGAATATATCATTTTAAGTCAGCAGGTAATTCAGTACGAGTATTTGTTGACCCTGAGGATCCAAGATTTAATACTCAAGTAACTGTTGGTATAGGAGCCAATGGGATTATTAATAATTTAGATTCAAACGGAGTTAATCAGTTTAGTACAAATGTAACTTCTAATACGACAACATATTATCCATTAAGATCTGGATTAGAAGGTGGAGCGAATCAACTGACAATTGCAGCTTGTCAACAAGATGACACAAACAGATTATTAGATGATTACAGTGGCCGTGGGCCAGCAATTGATCTGGCCGCGGAAGGTGCATATACTTGGACAAGTTATCCATCAACTACTTTCCAAGATGGTAAGTGGGGATATTTCAGTGGAACAAGTTGTGCAGCACCGGTTGCAGCAGGAGCCGCTGCTATATTTATAGATTGGTATTTTACTCAGCGTGGTGTATATCCAAGTATTGCTCAATTAAAAAAATTAATGCAAGATCACGCAAAGGCAGATTTAATTAGTGAAAATTTAATTGACTTTAGTAATCCACCAACACCTGCCGATTTTCCTTCAACTAAATTATATAGCTCGAGCGATGTTTTTTCAATTAAAACAGGGCAATATGGTAACGGCGGAGCTGATTTATCAGACTTGGCAGGAACAGAGCCTTTAAGAGTAAATATTCCTTGGGGTATTCGTATGGGCTCAGGTAAATATATCGCAGGCGGAACTGAACAAACAAAGTATGGAAGAAGACCAACTACAGGCCGAGCTTGGCCTCGTCCAAAGGTTTCTTTTAGTTCTTAGGATGTTCGTAATAAATAAACTAAAATATAGAGAATTATATAACAATGCCTGAAATTTTAACAAACAATTTTAATCAAGATGTAAATAAGTTATTCATTGCCGATTCAAAGGCTAACGAAGACTTCTACATGTTTGTGTCTAGTATCGGTGGAATAACTCCGGCTGATTCCGCTACTTCTCAAAATGAATTTTTAGAGAAAACCTTATTTGCTAAAAAGATAAAGAACTCTGATATTAACTTTATGATTAAGTATTATCCTTGGCAGAAAGGTGTAGTATATGAAGAGTATGATGATTCTTCAGATTTAGATGAAACAAAATTTTATGCAGTTGTTGGTCCTAACGATAATGACACTGGTGATTATAGAATTTATAAATGCTTAAATAATAATGATAGGGTTGGTGTATCTTCTCCACCAACATTTGATTCCGCTAACTTAAATCAAATTTATGAAACTGCCGATGGTTATGTATGGAAGTATATGTACCGCCTCACAACATTACAATTTGAAGCTTGGAATGCATTAGGTTATATCCCAATTGATCCTACACTAACAACAGAACCTGCTCCAATCGCTGGCGGTGGTATTTCTGAAATTAAAGTTACTAATTCAGATTCAAACCAAGGCTATGTAGAAAAGAATGGAGAAATAGAAACTGTTTATGGAAGAACATCTGGATTTAACGTTCATGGTCTTGTTGGATTACAAATTGATCCAAAAGAACAGGATTGGAATGTAATTGATAATTACTATGTAGGACAATACCTATATGTAACAAATGCAAGCTCAAGTGTTACGAATCTTTTCAAAATTGAATTCTATAAAGCCAATCCAGTTTCGGGTAAAGTTGAAATACGAGTAGGTGGCGAAATATCAAATCCAACTCGCGGTGTTGTTGAAGGTGCAACTGCAGCAAATCCAGTTGTCATTACAGCAGTAGATCATGGATTAGTTGATGGCCAACCTATTACGTTCAGCGATGTTGGTGGTATGACAGAACTGAATGTTGATAAATCAACTGGTACTCCTGTTTATTATGCCGATCGTTTAACTGCTGATACATTCGCATTAAGAACAACTCCACTCCTTACCGCATCTCTTGATGGTACAGGATTTACTGCCTATACTTCAGGCGGGTCATGGGAAGCTGTAACTGACTTCTTTGTTTGTGGTGCACAGAGTAATGCAACTGTTAAAATATTCCCAAGAGTTGAAGTTACTGGTGACGGAATAGGAGCAGTCGCAATTCCTGAGATTGACGGAACCACAATAAATAAAATAATCCTATTAAACAAAGGTTCAGGATATAATAATGCGACCGCAAGAGTTGTTGATCCTGCACTTGATTTTAATCCTGAAGTAGTTACTTCAACAGACATAAGAGCAACCATCAGACCAATTATTGAACCTAAAGGTGGTCACGGTTATAACTTGCTTGATGAATTAAGGTGTAAGCATTTCTCAATGTATGCCTATATTACAGCTGAAGATAATACAAAGATCGGATTTACAAATACTTATGGATGTATTGGTATTGTAAGAAGCCCAGAATTTAGATCTGTTTCATCAGGAACTTGGAGAAGCGGTCAAGCAAACACTTCTATAGATCCTGAGATATTTGATAATAGAATAGCAATTACGACAGATGATTACGCAAAATTAAATGCAAATAGTGTTATCACACAGATTGACGTAAATAACGATGTTGTCTTTACGGCGCAGATTCACGAAATTGATTCTACATCAAATACCGTATTTTTAGCAGAATATATCGGTCCATACAGAAATAATAAGGTAATTGGCAACGGAGATACGTCATTTGACCCATCTTTAACAATTACATCAAACAATGGCCAGCGAATAACAATAAATAATCCTATAGAAGATAATGTAGTGTATTCAGATTATATTCAAAGAACAGGTGAGGTTTACTTTATGGAAGATTTCTTCCCGTTATCAAGGACTGACCTCTCAAGAGAAGAATTTAAATTTGTACTGGAATTTTAAGGAACATACGCAAAGATGCCTATTAATAAAAATTTAAACCAAGCGCCGTACTTCGATGACTACGATGCCGAAAAGCAATTCTATCGAGTTATGTTCAAGCCTGGCTTCGCAATTCAGGCAAGAGAACTTACACAACTCCAGAGTATACTGCAAAATCAGGTAGAGACGTTTGGTGACAATGTATTCAAGGAAGGATCGGTTGTAAAGGGTTGTAACTTTACAGAGCTTGATGATCTCCAGTTCGTAAAATTAAATCAAGGACCGACAGGATTTAATGCAGCTGCCTTTATTAGTGGTCCTGCAGTTGAAACATTGTTAGGTCAAGAAGTTGAACTCGATTATGTTTACGAAGTCAAAGGTCAATCAACTCAGCTTAAAGCAGAAATTGTACAAGCAAGTACAGGTTTCCAAACAAGACCGCCTAATCTAAATACTTTCTTTATTAACTATTTAAATATTGGTGTTTCAGGTCAGACACAATTCCAAGCTGGTGAATCTTTAATTGTTACAAGGTACAAATTCCTGCGTGGAACATCTACCGAAGCATTAACTGTTGATACTATGGTCAGTCAAGACCTTGCTGTTTACGGTGGCGGAGCAACTCCTGCAGTCGGTAAAGCATTCGGTATCGAAGCTGCTCCTGGTATTATATTCCAGAAAGGCCATTTCATATTTACAGCAGAACAAAGATTAATTGTTGAGAAGTACAGTAACACTCCTGATGATAAATCAGTTGGTTATTTAGTTACTGAATCCTTAACGACTTCAATACAAGATAGCAGCTTATACGATAATGCAAACGGTTCTAGGAATGAAAACGCTCCTGGCGCAGATAGATTAAAACTTATTCCAACATTAACAGTATTGGAAACATCAACTGCCACAGCATCCTCTGACTTCTTCACGTTAGTTCGTTATCAGAATGGTAATCCAATTACAATTCGTGATATATCACAATACAACGTATTAGGCGAAGAGATGGCTCGCCGTACTCATGAGGAATCAGGAAACTATATTCTTGAAAGATTCCCATTAGGTACAGACGATCGTATTCCTGCTGGTGCGGCAAATACAGAAGTACAGGTTGTCGTAGGACAAGGTACTGCGTATGTGAAAGGTTATCGAGTTGAGAATTCTGGTGAGCGTTCATTTACAATTGACCAAATCGCAACAACCGATACAATTAATAGTCAAAATGTTTCAATGGAATATGGAAACTATTTAGAAATAGATCAATCATCTGCAAGTCGCGGTTACTTAAATCTTAGTATAGCAAGTCTATCTGATGTTCAAAATGCATCAAGTCAATCGGCAGGTTCTGTTGCTGTTTTAAATATGACTCCTTCGAGAATCTATATTCATCACGCACTTTTCTCAGGCGCTCAGGCACTTAGCGGTGTTACGAAATTAAACGATTCAAATAATGGATCTGGTGACGTACCTGTTAAAGTTACTGGTTTCGGCGCTCCAATTATTAAAGAGACTGCAAGAAAGTCGTTAGTCTTTGATACTGGTGTTGATGGATTATTCGCAACAACAAATACATTCATTCCTGTAAGAGCTCAAACCTCTGCAACTTGTACAAGTGGTACAATTACTCTTACCGCAAATCCAGGCGAAGATTTTAATTGCTTAAACGAAATTACAGAAATCTTAGTTAACCTTGCTGGAACACAGCATCCTGTTATAAGTAGAACTACTGCTTTAAATAATTCACAACTTAACATTGTTGTTGATTCAGCAGTGAATGGTACGGTAGAAGTATTTTATAATAAAAGACTTGTTGGTTCTTCAGGTGGTGTTGATCCTTATAATAAAATTGTTAGACTACCTAACATTAAATCAAATTACACACCTTCGCAGACTAAGTACTGTTTAGGTTTCCCAGATGTATTTGAGGTTACTTCAATTATTACTGAAGGAACAGGTCCTGGTGGAGCAGATGAAGATTGGACAAACAGCTTTAGATTAAAACCAAATCAGAAGGATACCTATTACGATATATCTTATATAGAATATATTGAAGGCCGTCCTAAGCCACCTACTGGCGTTATGGTTACAAAGATGAAAGCATTTCAGGTAAATGATTCTACTGGTGAATACTTCTTCTCAATTAACAGTTATCCTAATACATTAGAAAGGTATGAGATTCCTTCTTATACATCTGAATCAGGTCAAGTATATAACTTGAGAGATTGTTTCGACTTTAGACCTCATGTTAATATTATTAGCAATGCAAACTATACGGCAACGATTCCTAACCAAGCACCAGTAATTACAACTACTGTTGGAACACAACCTGTTTCGTTCTCAAATCTTCCTGCGCCATTAATACCGTCTGCACAACAATCATTACAGACTGACATAGAACATTACCTATCAAGAATTGATACGGTTGCGGTTGATTCTTATGGTGATATTATTTTAGTTAAAGGTGAAGAACAGAAGAACCCATCTCCACCACGACTTGAAACAGATCAATTAGCAATCGCAAATGTTGAGATTCCAACCTTCCCTGCATTGTCTAAGAAACAAGCTGATATTCTTCGTAAAGACGGTTATGCTATTAAGCCAAAAGCTACAGGTATAAAGAATTACACAATGAAAGATCTTCATTCCTTAGAGAAGAAGATTGATAACATGGCATATTATATCTCGCTGAATCAATTAGAATCCGAAACATCAAATATGATTGTTCGTGATGAGAATGGTTTAAATAGATTTAAGAACGGTTTTGTTGTAGATCCTTTTAACAACTTGCAGTTATCAGAAGTATCGCATCCACAATTTAATGCGGCCGTACCATTTAATAAAAAGATATTAACTCCTTCGTTGAAAACATTCCCATTAGATTTGGTTTATGAATCAGCAACAGGCGCTTCAGTATTCCCATCAACCGATGACGGCAAAGTGGCAACACTTGGAAGAGACTCTAACGTTAGTATTATTAATCAGCCTTATGCATCTAACTTTAGAAACTGTGTAAGTAACTTCTATAAGTATGTAGGTGATGGAGTTATATCTCCACCTTACGATGCTGCTTATGATACAACAGTTAATCCTGCTTCTATTGATATTGATTTAACTACTCCTTTCCAAGAATTCGTTGATGAGATTCAAGCATTCTTACCTATGACTGATACAAGACAGGCTTCAAGTTTTGTAGCAGATCGCGGTAGACGAGGAAGACGTGGTGCAGGGTTAGAAACAACTACTATCACAACAAGAACAAGCGAAATTGAAATAGACAGTTCAACTACTACTGAATCATTTGTTGGTGAATTTGTTTCCGACTTTAGATTCCAACCTTATATGGCATCGAGAGATATCAAAGTTTATATGTCAGGATTAAGACCTAATCAAAGACATTACTTCTACTTTGATGGAGTGAATGTTGATGCACATGTATTACCTGGGTCACCTACTGCTAACAGCGTTGGCGAAGTAGGAAGGTTCGGAGTTAAAGGCGCTTCGGTTCTAACAGATGCAAACGGTGTACTGAGGGCTGTATTCCACTTGCCTGCCGAAACATTCTATGTAGGTGATAGAGTATTAGAAATTGCTGACGTAAATCAATATTCAAGTATTGACTCTGCTTCAACAAGTAAAGGATTCGTTACATATCGAGCATATAACTTCAGTGTTGAGAAAACAAGTTTAACAACTTCAACAAGATCTCCAAACTTTGATGTGAATACAACAGTAACAACAAGAAACGTTGCTCGACGTATTCGAGGTAGAGATCCACTTGCACAAACATTCTTTATTAAGAAAGGTATGGGTGCAGGTTCTAATTCGGTTTACTTATCTGATATTGACATATTCTTTAAACGTAAACCATCTAATACTGCGTCTGGTGCAAACACGGGTGCTGCATTGAATGGTGTTACAGTTCAAATACGTGAAGTTGTAAATGGTTACCCAACGAATCAAATATTACCTTTCTCCGCAGTTCATAAATTGCCGGCTGACGTAAATACTTCTGACGATGCTTCCGCAGCAACAACGTTTACCTTTGAAGCACCTGTACGATTAGATACAGAAAAAGAATATTCAGTTGTGATTCAACCTGATGCGTCAGATCCTAATTACCTTGTGTTTACTTCTAAGGTTGGTGGAATTGATTTAACACCAGGAGCAACTAAAGGTTCTGCTATTACTCAGGATTGGGGTGACGGTGTTCTATTTACATCTACTAATAACTCTGCTTGGAAATCATATCAAGACGAAGATATTAAATTTACGTTAAGAAGACATAACTTTAATACTTCAACTGGTACTGTTAGGTTAACGAATAATAATCACGAGTTCCTTACTTTAAATAACGTCACAGGTAAATTTACTCCTGGTGAATTAATTTATCAAGAAGTTGCTTTATCTGATCCTGCTGAGAATGCTGCTGCAATTGCTGCTAAAGCTATTACAGGCGGATCATTGCTAACAGATAATTATGCGGCAGGTGATTTTATAAAACTAACTAAAGTAGGCAGTCCTATTCAAATACATAAGATTGCTTCAATCACAAACGCAAGCGAAATGGTATTAGAAACACCTTCTTCATTATCTGGTTCAATAACTCACACGCCTGTCGTTGTTGGTGAATTGGATATGTATGATGTAGCAAGGAATCCTTTTGAGTGTCATCTGGTTAATTCCTCAGCAACAAGTTCAAAGCTATTCGCGGTTAGTACATTAATTAAAGGATTGGATAGTTCATCAACTGCTAATATTGCATCTATTAATAATATCAATCTAAGTTATATTCAACCGATGATTATGAAGGCAAACGATAATTCTTCAAGAGCGAATTTAACAGGTACGTTTGTTCCTCCTTCTGATATTAATGTTACTTATTCTAAGCCGATGCAATTTAACGATAATAACTACTTTACAGAAAAAGGTGTTATTCTTTATAGTAGATCTAATGACCCAAGTGGATCAAAATCGTTTACGTTAAATATCACAATGGATAATGGAAGTAACGTAACATCTACTTCGTTCGTTGATATTGAAGCATCTAAACTTATTGCATATCAATATAAGATTACTAACGTTGCCGATACAACATCTAAATATATTAGTAAGAAAATTGAATTGGCAGAAGATCTTGATGCAGAAGATTTCCAATTAACGTTATCTGCTTATCGTCCTGCTGGGACAGATGTTAAGGTTTATATTAAAGCACAGAATGGATACGACTTTGATGAGTTCGATAATTTAGGTTGGACTGAAATGGAATTATTTGAAGGTGTAGGTTCTTATTCTACTGCTGCTAATATTAATGACTATCGAGAGTTTAAATTTAAAATTGCCGATAGTAATAAAACAGGTGGTCAGCCTGGTTCAGCGTTTGCATACTCAAGCCAAGCTGGATCATTCGAAGGATTCAAGAGATTCCAAATTCGTATTGACATGTTATCACCAAATATTCACAACGCGCCGACCCTGAACGATTATCGCGGCATCGCATTAACCTAGGATTTGAATAATGTCAACTACAACTATAAACCGAGACAAGACAACCGGAGCAATACTTAATACTGACGCGGCCGCGCTCAATAAATATAAAGTAGAACGGAACTTTTATCGCAAAGTTGATAGAATACAAACAGATTTGTTAGATATCAAAAGAAGCATACTTGATATCTACGAACGTATTGAAAAATTGGAAGAGAAATAAATGGCCCAGAATATAGGTAACATAACAACGTCGCAAACCTTTGAGAATTGGTTTACTAAAACCAATGACTTGGTAGATGCGTTAGCAACCAACATAATGACTGCGTCTGAATCAAGTCCTGAGACTACAGCCGGTGATGCTATATTAACAGGTTCATTTTCTGCTACTAACATATCAGCAAGTACTTTACTTAGTGCTGACACAATAGGCTCAGTATCAAGTGGCGGAACAGTAGGATTTAATTCACCAATACAAATCTCCGGTTCTGCAGCAACAGTAGCAACATTCCTATATACAGGTTCAGGTGGTCAAACAAGATATTCTGATGGATCACTAAGTTGGGATGTTGGTTTAGAAAACTCGAGCCCAGGTAACTTTATTATTGATACTGGTGCAGGTGCTAACAAATTTGAGTTATCAACTGCAGGTACATTAACGGTTCCAAACGCAGTCATTACAGAAAACCTTACAGTAGGTAGTTTAACAATTGGTGCAGGTGGTGCAGGTTTAAGTTCTGATGATGTAGCCGAAGGATCATCCAATCTTTATTATACCGATGCAAGAGCAAGACTTGCTTTATCTGCCGCAACAAACATATCATATAACAACACAACTGGTGCAATCACTGGTTCTATGACACCTTCACTATCAAACATCACAATGAATGGAGATGCTGCGGTTAACGGATTAGACGGTGATGGATTAGGTGTAGTACTATTAGATCAAAAATCAAATTCTAACTTCCTCGGTGAAAGTAACTTTGTTATTAAGATTGGCCTTGGAGCTGCTGGTTCGGGTGGTTTATCAACGGTCGCTCGCTTTGGAACATCTTATTCAGAAATTAATACAAGACTTGCTGTTGGTAACAGTTTAAGTGTTGGTGGTGTATTCAGTGTAGGTTCAGACGATGATACAGCGGGTTCAGTATTCCACGGTAACATCGATGTACAGAATTCAAGCGGTACTGTTAAGGCGAGAATAGATCAGTCAGGTAACGCAGTATTTGCTGGTGACGTTACGTCTAACGGTTCTGCATCAGATAGAAGATTAAAAGAAAATATCGTGCCGATGGAAAAAGGATTGGCCGAATTAAATAATATAAACACCTATATGTTTAATTATAAAGACAAGCCAGGCGCAACAATACCAGGTGTTATTGCGCAAGAGATTGAAGAAATATTACCAGAAGTAGTATATAATATTGAAATGGAAGATGAGTCTTACAAAGCAGTAAGATATCAACAAATAGTGCCACTGCTAATCAATGCGGTAAAAGAATTGAGTGAAAAGGTAATTGTTTTAGAAAACAAGCTTAAAAACGAAAGCAATTAAAGAATGGTCTTATAAATAATAAGGTAATACCACAAGGATAAGAGACTAAAGATGGCAAAAATTTCAGAACTACCTCCGATCACTGGTGCCAATACTCGAACAGAAGATTTGTTTGTTATTGTTAATCTTGTACAAGGTGACGACGGTACGAGTAACATCACTAGAGAGGAATTAGTCGAGGCGATTCAGTACGAAATCTTCTCTAGGATCAGAATCACTGGAGGAACAATCTCTGGTGTTGTCATGCGTGACTCTCGTATTGATAATGTACAGATAGACAATTCTGACATTGAAGATACTGATTGGCTTCGTGGTACAATTAAAGATACGGTCATCTCTAATTCTCAACTTAATGATAATTTTTGGCTGCGTGGCACAATTGGTGATACAGTCATTACCGATTCTTCTGCAAATAATATTGCGATTACCTTTTCTACGTTTACCGACGGTGAAATATTTAATGGTACTGCCAACAACGTAACGATTACAAACTCTGATTTCTTAGACGGCACTGCAAACAATGTTGTTATAACAAATTCACAACTTCTTGATAGTGTTGCTAATAACGTTGTCATTACTGACTCATTCTTGTTTGATAGTGTTGCTAATAACGTTGTCATAACTAATTCCGAATTTAATGATGGAACGGCCAATGCTGTCGTAATAACAAATTCTGAGTTTAATGATGGCACAGGTAACAATGTTGTCCTAACTAATTCAACTATTGATGATTCAGTAATCACCGATAGTACAGCAAATAATATCACAATGACTGACTCATCCTTTACGGATGGACAGCTTCTTGACAGTACTGCTAACAACCTTGTAATTTCAGTATCTACCTTTAACGACGGAACGATTAATAATTCTGATATCGTCGGTGGTACGATGGATCAGACTGATATTACTGCGTCTACTTATACAAATGGTACTGTTGTTGATGCAGCAATTACAGATTCAGATTTCACAACTGGTACGATTTCAAATTCAACTGCTAATAACATTGCTATTACTGATTCATCTTTTAATGATGGTACAGGTAACAATGTTGTCCTAACGAATTCAACGATTGATGATTCTACAATTTCTGATAGTATTATTATAGATAGTGAATTCACAGGTACAATGGAAAATGTTGTATCTACGAATATGACAATCAAATCAAGTACTGCTGACGGTCTTGGTGCAAATAACTCCACGTTTGAAAATGGTGGAATTGAGCAATCAACATTTAGCGGTGGTGTAATTGATAAGTCAAGATTAGCTGACTTTGATATGGATCTTACGAAAGAATTCGAAGCTCCGATGGTTGAAGAATCATACTTTGCCATTCGTAACGAAAAGACAGGTGATACCGAACAGATTTCATATAAGCAATTATTTGATGAAGTTTCTAAGTCAACTGCACAAGCACTCAAGGTTCACGTTGATGCAGCCTCAGGTAGTGACGAAAATCAAGGTACAATGTTAGCACCAGTACAAACATTGGAAAGAGCATTTGAACTTTGTTTAGAAAAAGCAGGCGGCGAATTAAATCGTAACGCAATTAATAATGCTGTTCATATTTCAGTAGGTCCTGGTACTTATTATACAAAAGGTAACTTAATGTTGCCTGATGATTGTTCTATTACATCTACATCTGGACAGTATGCTACAGTTATCGAACTACTTCCTGGCTACGAAAACAATAACGGAATCTTAGTTGGTTCTGGTGGTTACGTTCAAGGATTTGGTTATCAGAATTTTAAAGTTGATAACTTTGACTTCCCAGAAGGTGGATTCGCAATTGCTTATCGACCTGGTGCCAAGTTATTACGTTCACCTTACTTAAGAGATAGTACTCAGTTATCTAACTTCTTACGTCAAGATGTTGAACCACCTCTTAATCCTTATAACACAAAAGGTACTCTTGCTGACCTTGGTCAAACATTTGTACTTGAAGCAAGCATTACAGGTAACGCCGCTGCACCAGTAGACAGTTTATGGAAACTTGATGATGAAATTAGATTCTCATCCGGTGGTATTGGTTTCTTATCGTGGGATGATTCATTAGATGCACTCAAAGGAACTGTTCCTGGTGATGTAAATCAGAAAAGAACAATCCGAGTTCGTAACCTTAAGAACGGTCAAGGATTTGCGGTTGGTGATACAGTAACTTCAGAATCTGGTGGTACTGGTGTTGTTCAGTCAATCGGAATTGACGACTTCCCTAACAGGGCGGTAGGTCGTGGTGGTGGTTGTGTACTTGCAGATAGAAGAGTACTTGATACCGATTCATTATATACATACGTACTTTGTTTTGGTTTCACACCTCGTACTCAAAACGGTTTAGGATATGTTGCTAGAGACGGTGCTGGTGTTAACGGTATTGGTTCATTGTCAATCTTCGTTCGTTGTGCATTCTATGCCTTGAACGGTGGTCAGATGACATTGAACAACTCAGGTACTCAGTTCGGTGATATCTCAATGCGAGCAAAAGGAACAACTCAGTTCTTTGCTCCAAAATCAACAACACAAACAATTGTTGGTAATACAGCCTTTGCTGATGTACTTGATTACAACTCTGATTTAATTATCGATGATGTTGTAGATTACTTAACGTCTAATACAGTAAATGGTGGATTAGGTTATCAAGCATATGATTCAACTAAATGCGAAAGAGATTCAGGAATTGTACTTGACGGTACAGGATATGACATTGCATTAGACACAAACTACTGGGGTCGTTTAGGTGGTATCACTTATAGATCACCAATCAGTTATGTTGTTCCAGGAGAACAGCTTGTTGAAACTAAAGGTGCTTTGGAACATTTAAGAGATCAAACAAAACAAGTATTCATATCAGCCGATAGCGAAATCAATCAACGAATTGAAACTTCCTTTAGTGAACTTCTAAATGTCCTTGAGTACGGCGAAGAATCCATCAGCCCGATTATATGGAAGGATACTTCTGTTCCTCGTACAGCATCGAGAAAACTTATACAGGACAACAAAGAGTTCATTACCGGTGAGTTAATTGATTGGATCGAAAACAACGATGAGTTCTATGCTTATGATAGCAAAGCTTGTCGTCGAGATGTTGCAGATTACATTCTACCTGCTGTTAAGAACGATATGTTGTTCGATACAAATTATAACTCAGTAACTGCAGGTCGTGCTTATTACATGATGGCTGCTAAAACAGTTTTGGAAAATCAGAATAACGAAACAGTTGCTGCTTATAACAGATTAAAAGATCAGACTAACGAATTGATTGACGGTGATTCATTTACTGCTTCCGATAGATTAGATGATTCTTATGATAATATATTACAAATCCTTGAAGATAAAGGTTCCAAGTTTACTCCTACTACCGCAACTTATGATCCTTCTACTGGTTTATCAGTTATCACACTCGGTGGTTCAAAAGGTCTAACAACTACATTCGCAACCTATGATCCTGCTACGGGAATTATGGAAGCAACTGTTGGCCTTAAGCATGAGGTAAAAACCGGGGATCATATTTGGATGAAACCTGAGAGTATCATATTTAGTTGTAATATGGGTTCAGGTCCAGCCAATCATGCATCTCCCGCTCCTCATCATCCCTATTATGATAAGCCGTGTCCAGTTATTGGTACATCTGCTACAACAATTCGTTTAGATGTTGGTACGGGCGGAACAGGACAAGTTCCTCATACCTTCGTATCTGCAACTCCTAACGCATTAACGAAAGGTCATGGATTATCCGTAGGTTCTTACGTATTATTGAAAACTGGTGGATTGGTATTCAGTTGCACAAGAGATAACAACAGAACAAGAACAGGTTACCCAAGAGCTAGTGATCCTGCGGCAGGCGTTCCGGTTGAAGTACTTGGTGCAACCGCAAGCAAGATTACAATTGATGTAGGCAAATCAGCAATCATTGATGATCATACGTTTGTTTCTGCTTTACCCAATGCAGTATCAATGCTTGGCCAAAACATTACATGGTCTAACAGCGCAAGTATTCCTGCGGCGAAAAGAAACGCAAGAAAGCAATTACAAGCTAATAGAACCTTTATTCAAGATATGATTGAAGGATATGTTGAAGGTACATATTACAGATACGATTCTAAGAAGTGTCGTCGAGACGTAACTCAATATATTTTACCTGCAGTTGAAAGAGATATTCTAACAGGTTCAAACTATAACGCAATTCAAACAGGTATTGCTTACAGAGCAGGTACTACACTTGCTGATAACGTAATCAATAACCAATTGCCACAAACACTTGGTTCAATGGAAACATTGAAGACTGCTTTATCAAATACAACACCAGGACTGACTCCATCAAACGCTACTTACGATCCTGCGACAGGAATCATGGTCGCAACTGTTGGTGCAGGACATAATCTAACAACTACTGATTCCGTAAGATTTGCTTATGAAGGAATCGTATTTAGTTGTGATACAGGTTCAGGTCCAACTAATCACGGTTCACCACAATCACATCATCCTTATTATAACAAGCCTTGTCCAATCATTGCATACGATGAAACAACTATTACAATGGATGTAGGCAGAGCGTTAAATGGTAATTATGCCCATACGTTTGTTTCTGCAGTTCCTAATGCAATTACACCTGCTCAAAACGTTGGCGCAAACTTTACTCCATCAAACGCTACTTACGATCCTACAACAGGAAGATTTGAAGCAACGATTGGAAGACATTCATTGTCGGTTGGCGATTACGTTAGATTCGCAGATGGTGGAATTGTATTTAGTTGTGATACAGGAAGTGGAGTTCAAAATGATTCCGTACCTGCAGCAGGACACCCATACTTCAACCATCCTTGCCCAATACAATCGGTAACAACAAATACGATCGTATGTAATGTAGGAACAGGTGGAACAAATGTTCATACGTTTGTTTCTGCGGCAACTAATTCAATAACAGAAATTATTGGGTTGAGCGATGCTGCATCGGTTCATAGATCAAATGAAGCAATTGATAAAGTCAAGTCGATCTTAAGTTCTGCTAATAAAACATATACACCATCAACTGCTACTTACGATCCTGTGCGTGGTCTGTCTACAATTACTGTTGGAGCTCACGATTTACAAATTGGTGATGAAGTATTAATTGCACCTAACAGTTTAACATTTACTTGTGCAACTGACGGCAACGCTACTCAACATACTTACCCAACGAGAACAGTAACTGACTTTACTCCAACAACTGCAAGCTATGTACCTTCTACTGGTGAGTTTACAGCAAACATTGGAGCTCATAAGTTAAAGGTTGGGGACGAGATTGAATTCGCCACGAAAGGTATTACGTTTACTTGCGCAATTGACGGCAATGTAACAAATCACTCTGCACCTGAACCACATCATCCGTTCTATAAGAAGCCTGTTAAGATTACTTCCGTAAATGGAAACGTAATTGGTTGTAACGTTGGCGCGGTTGCTAACGGTGGTGGAGTTCATACTTTTGTATCCGCTATCGCTGGTGCAATTAGAGGTACAAGAGAACATCCTGCTTACAACAAGCCAGTCATAGTGGCAGCAACAACACCAACTACCTTTACGGTTAACGTAGGACCAAGTTCTGATGTTTCTGTTCATACGTTTGTTTCTGCGGTTGCTGACAGTGTCAAAACTGCTAAGTATATCTCAACGTATACTCCTTATAACGCAACATACGATGCATCAACCGGTGAATTCGTAGCAAGTATTGGGCGTCACAGTTTCGAAGCTGGTGATATGATAATGCTTAAGCCTAACTCGGTTATCATGACTTGTGATCTCGACGGCGGTGTTACAGAACATGCTGCACCTGCTGCACATCATCCTGCTTATAGAACACCTGTAGAACTTCTTTCTGTTACCTCTGATACAATTACAATGAATATCGGAACAGGTACTGGCGGGGTTCATACGTTTGTTAGAGCGGAAGTTGGAGCAATTGATTCGGATGCATTGGTATTTACAGATCCTGCTTCTTATGTTAAACATTACACACCAACTACTGCAACTTATAACGCGGTTTCTGGTGCTTCTGTAATAACAATTCCTGGCCATGATTTAACAACAGAAGATTATGTCGAGTTTACTCCATATTCATTCACGTTTACATGTGCACAAGATGGTAATGCTACTGAACATTCATACCCAAGAAAAGGTGATTTCAATTACAGAACTCCAATGCAAGTTATTGGTGTGTCTGGTGATGATATTACAGTTCAACTTATAGCAAGTTCAGGTGGAGCCCATACGTTTGTATCGGTTGCTAAAGAATGTGTTTCTAAAGTTACTTACAATTCTCAAGGTCAATACGCAAGAGAACAATTACAACAAAATAAAGAATTCTTGGCAAAAGATGTTTCTGCTTACCTTGATACACAATACTTTACGTTTGATGGAGAAAAATGTTCAAGAGATTCGGGATTCATTCTTGATGCGGTAAGAAGAGATATTGCCACAGACGGTAATTGGAATTCTCAATTCATGGGACTCGGTTATGTTACTGGTTCAGCAGGTGCAAACAAAGTTATTAACGATCAGTTAACAGAAACTCTTGCATCGGTTGCTTTCCTTAAAGCTAAGGTTGCCGCGGATCCAAATGTTACAGGCGTTGCTTTAACAAGAGCTAATCAATCGTTTGATGAAATCACTACTATTATGGGCGGTGGTTCTCCATCAGCAACTCGATGGGGTGCAGAAGCTTCCCTAAGTGCTGCACACAATAATGCCGGCAATCAGATCTTATTGAATAAAGCGTTTATCAAAGCTGAAGTTGCTGCTTATATTGCTCAAGAGTTCCCAACTCTAACTTATGATAATGCTGCTTGTCAAAGAGATACAGGTTACCTTGTAGATTCAATCATTCAAGATATTAAGCATGGTGGGAATACATGTTCAGTTAACTTCGCAAGATTGTATTTTGAAAATGCAATGTCGGTATTACCTGCAGATCAAAAAGCACCAACGTATAAAACTTGGGAACATATTGCTGAAGTTGTTTGGAATATCGTACGTGATATTACTACTAGTCCTACAACAGGAAACGTAGTAAATCAAGATGTATCAGGACAAGACTACGGAATAGAAATCGCAAACGACGGAAGAGACCTTGTTAATATTATTACTCAGGTAATTAGCGATGATACATTAGATTATTTACCAAAATATGTTGAACCTAATTACGCAGCAGACATGAAAGATGCAGCCGAAGCAATTGATGGCATGACAGAGAATCTTTCTGCTTTGGTAATTGATTACTTGAGAGAAGAACATAACGGATTACCATTCAAGAGTGCAGTTTGTGAAAGAGATGTTGGTCTTATGGTTGATGCTTTATCTCGTGATATTGAATACGGTGGAAACGAAAACCTATTAGAAGTATTTGATTATTACTTCCGTAAGTTTGATACAACATCTGCTGATTACGAACAGCAACGATCAACTAACGTTTTACCAATTGAAGTAAAAGGTCAATTTAAAACATTATCTAATTACGAAGATACTGCTAACGTTTCAGGTTTAAGAGAAGCAATCAACGTATTGCCTTATGAACAACGCAAACCAACTCAGCTGGCCTTTAGAAGACTTGCGAGTCTAGTTGCTCCTATCGCTAATGGTGTACAACAAACTCAGACTCATCCTAAGTTCACTGCAACTGATGCAAGCTACGATCCTGCTACAGGAATCTTTGTCGCAGTAATCCCAGCAGGACATTTACTTGATACAGGCAGTGTTGTATATCTGAAGCCAAACGGATTTACGTTTAGTTGTGATATGGGTCAAGGTGGCGGAGTAACAAATCACGCTGCACCTCAACCACATCATCCTTTCTATAATAAAGGTGTTAAGGTTATATCTTCAACTGCTACGTCGATTACATTGAATGTAGGAACAGGCGGTTCAGGTCAACAACCACATACTTTTGTTTCTGCTCTTGCCGATTCAATTAGTACAGGTCCATACCATATTACAGATGGAACTGCGGCAAGTAGTGCGAAGGCAGGAGAAGCTTCTGCATTGATCTACACAATTGCTGATCTAATTGATAACACTAATATAGAAGCTGCTGAAATGCCAACATTGGTTAAAGCTTCGTTCGATCCTAACAGAACATTGGCAAGAAAGCAATTACAACGTAACAGAGACTTCATCATCGATGAATTACAAGGTTACTTACATGATCGTTACTACGTATTTGACGGTGACAAATGTAAGAGAGACGTTAGTATGTTAGTTGATGCTGTTAAGACTGATATCCTAACAGGTTCAAATCATAATGCGGTACTTAACGGTGTTGCATATAGAATTGAAACTGCAGGAACAAACAAAGTTATTAACGAGCAGTTAACAGAAACAGTTAAAGGTATTGAATTCGCAAGAGACAAAGCAATTGAAGCTGTAACTAACGGTGCAATGAAAGTTAAAACCGCGGAAGCATTTAATGAAATCATTGACATTATGACTAACGGTCGAGCAGCTGCTGACGCAATTGTTTATGGCCTTGAGGGTCCTGGCCCATCTAGACTTAACGGTAGATCTCAGTTATTAAATAACAGAACATTCTTAATTGCTGAAATGACAGCATGGCTTGCTGCTAACAGACCTTCACTTTCCTACGATGTAGCAAAATGTGAAAGAGACACAGGTTACGCGCTGGATGCAATTGCACATGATATTCAATTCGGTGGAAACTTTGCTACTCTAAACTTTACCAAGCTTTATTTTGAAAATGGTGTTAACGTTGGTTTACCTTCAGATCAGGTTGAACCATCCGCTGCTGCCTTTGCTCATCTTGGTGATTGTGCTAAGTTAATCGTACAAGATATAGATATTGCTGGATTGAAATCAGCAGGTAACTCTGAAACTCAAAACGTGTTAGGTGCCAATGCAGGCGCTGAAGTTGGTGGAATAACTGAAGGGTTGTTTGATATTACTTCAACCGCGATCACTAGCGGTACAATGTTAATGGCTCCTACTCAAACATTCCCATCGCCTGAATCATTCCCTGCAGCAAATCAAACAGCATTCGCTGAAATCGAAGCAGTTAAAGGTTCTATATCTACTGGGTTACTTGCTTATCTTTCAGAGTTCTTCAAGGTTCTTCCTTACAGTGAAACAAAATGTCGAAGAGATACAGGTTATATCATCGATGCAATTTCACACGATATTCAATACGGTGGTAATGCGGCAACAGTTCAAACTGCAGGAATGTATT
>ERZ807291.3599-NODE-3599-length-21625-cov-22.989754_pt1 | contig 21625 bp, 24 predicted proteins | sample MGYA00521257_ERZ807291 | MGnify/ENA primary metagenome ERZ807291 (study PRJEB31413, sample SAMN03169783) | marine metagenome | biome: Marine; feature: Water; material: Subsurface seawater | place: North Sea | collected 2011-04-28 | depth 1 m m ... | reverse complement strand
AGCTACTGAAGAAAAAACTCAATCAGTTGATGACTTTGGTTTTCCTATAATTACTGAAAAAGCTACTGAAGAAAAAACTCAATCAGTTGATGACTTTGGTTTTCCTATAATTACTAAAGAAGCTACTGAAGAAGAATACGATACTTCTTTTGCTAGAAAATACCTTGCAGACCCTGCTTTAAGTATAGCTAAAGGTGTTACTCAACTTCCCGATGTAGTATCAGGCTTAGCAGATACATTTGTTTTATCTCCGATAAATGCTGCAACAAAAGCTTTAGGTGCCCCTTCAGAAATTCAAGACTTATCTGTAGGTAAATTATTTGAGAATATTGAAGAACAATTACCTGATGCCCTACAAGATGTAGGTGAAACTCTAGAACAAGCAAAATCCCCTGAACTAAGAGCTAAAAAAGAAGCTCAACGAAAAGAAATAGATGCAGCTAAAGGGTTTAGTGATACAGCTAAAACTACTATTGGCACCATGTTAGAAAATCCCTCCTTACTATTTGATACTTTATTTGAATCTTTGCCTAGCACAGTTACAGGGGGTGTAGTAGGTAAAACATTATTAAAAGCAGATAAACTTAGAAAAGCTGGATTAGGTACTGTAGGCGCTGGTGCAGCTGGTGAAGGATTAGTTTCTGGTGGTTCAACTGCTGAAAGTATTAGACAGCAAACTGAAGATGGCATATTGTCTGGTAAACAAGCAGCGATTGCTGGTACAAGTGGTTTGCTTACCTCTATATTTGGTCAATTTGGTGGTAGATTAAGTAAAAAATTTGATGCTTTAGATATAGATACTTATCTTGCAGGCGGAGTTCCTTCGCAAAAAGCTCAAAGTAAAATTATAAAAGGTTTTAAGTCAGCTATTATAGAAGGTACTGCTGAGGAATTACCTCAGTCAATGCAAGAACAAATGGCTCAAAACATTGCTCTAGGTAAAGACCCTATGGAAGGAGTAGCAGAAGCAGGTGCATCTGGGTTCTTGTTAGGAATGACAATGGGTGGTGGCGCTAGTCTTCTTCTAGAAAATAGTAATATAGATCAAACTACTCCTCCACAAGACGACCCAAAAAACAAGCCAGACTATACTGAAGACGAGTCTATGAATGAGGGGGTTGAATTTGAAACAGCTCCAGAACCTGACCCTCAAACAACTGACATGTTTGAAGACGACGAAAACGTTCAAGCTATAGATAAAGACCTTATGTCTTTAGTTAACACAGTATCAAAACAATCTTTTAAAACACGAGAGAAAGCAGAAGCAAGATATAAAAAATTATTAGAAAATGAAGATTTTGCAAAAGTTGCTGGTCAATTTAAAATTGTTGAAAGAATTAATAGTAAAGGTGAAACAGAATTTAGAATTTTACAAGACGACCTAGGAGGAGGTGGTAGTGGTGATGAAGAAGTATTAACACTTGAACAGGAGAAAGCTGCATATGAACAATCTCAAAAATTCACCGGACCTAGACCTGAGGGATTTGACAGTGCAGGAAATAGAGTTGGGGATGTGGTTTCTGGAGCACTCGACTTTACAGACACCAATACCCAAACAGCTGAAGAAGTTAAAAGAAAATCAGTGGGTAGGACTTCAAGTACTCCTAGAAGACCTGATGCAAGAAAAAGCGATGTCAAAAATACATTAGACTTTATTAAAAACACAGATTCTAAAAGTTCTTTAAGAAATCCTGCAATAAAAAAAGTTCTTACAGACAATCCTAAAATATTAGAGACTGCTACTTTTGAAGAAACCGCAGAAACTACAGATACCTCTCAAATGGCCGAGGGTTTAAAGCCCTTACAGCAAGAAAGAAAAGTATTAGATGTAGCTATAAGAGAAGTTGTAGCTGAAGAATATTCTACAAGTTCAAGGACAAAACGTAGTAAGTTATTAAAAAAATATAGACAACCTAAAGAAGCAAAATTAGAAAAAGAATACCAAAGAATTAACAAACAATACAAAAAAGATAATAATACTAAAGAAAACATAAGTCCTGCTGAAGCAGCAAGAATAGCTAATAATAAACAACTAAAAGAAAGAAAAGTAACTGAAAAAGAAAAGGTTACTTATTTCACAGATAATAGACCTCAAGAATTTATTGAAGATAAAACTATTATAGAAGATATAAACCGTAAATCTTTTGGATTACCTAAATTTAGAAATTTTAAAACAGCTTTAAAAAAAGAAGGCTTATTAGACCAATACAATAAAGAAGTTGACAACATAATTGCTAACCCTCCAGGTACACAAGGAAATCTTCCAACTGAACCTGGTCAAGCAGTAGAAAAAAAATATAGATTTGAAACTGCAGAAGAAAGAGATGAGTTTGTACAAACTGCAAAAGAAAATGTAGGTAAGGAAAATAAAAAACCTGTATTAGATAATGAAGGTAAACCAAACACAGATTTTGAAGTGCTTGAAAGTCAAGATATAATTGCTACAGATTTACCGGGTGCTGAACGATTTAAATATACAGCTAGACTCATACCTAAACCACCTATATCTGAACAAGAACGCCAACAAGAAGAACGTAAAAGAAATATTGAAAATTATATTCAAATAGACCCTACTACCTATAAAGGTCAATCAGCTAGGTCTGATGGGCAAGACTTAGCTCAACAAGAATTAAATACACAAATGGGTGAAATACAAAAAGTATTAGAAGAAACTATAGGTAAAGATGGCGCTTCTATACAAGAAGTATTAGATGTTTTAAGTAATTATCAAGGCATGCAAGCAACATTTGAATCACAAAAAATAGCTCAACTTTTTACTGACTTAATAAATAGGGTAAGTAGCAACAAGGTAACTGCTGCAATTTTTGATGGTATTAAAATAAAACTAGATAGTAAAATTAAAAACAGGGGACAATATAATCCTAAAACTCAGACTATAAGTATAAATTTAAAGTTAATAAACCAAAACCAAATTCAAGAAGCAGGACCAGTAGTAATTCATGAAATAGTACATGCAATGTTAGATAGAGTTCTTCTAAAAGGTAACTTTAATAAATTAAATACTTCTATGCAAGAAGCAGTAACTGAAATTAATAGACAGTATAAGCTATTTGAAACTTTAAAAAAGAAACAACCTAACTCTGTATTTAAAAGAGCTAGTAGTTTAAAAGAGTTTGTAGCTATGATGTTTGAAAGTTCAGAATTAGCTAAAGCAATTGCTGAAGCTGCTGCTAAAGAACAAATAGATCTTGACACATTAAATCGTGATGTAAGAATTAAAGAAGGAAAGGAAAGCCAAACAGAAGAAGAGTTTGAGAATTATATAAATAGTATAACAGGTACAAGAGCTCTTGCTATACGAGGTGAAGAAAGTATAGCTACAACTATAAAAAAATATTTAGTAAGAACCTTTACAAATTTTATGGAAGCTTTAGGATTAAGAACTGGAGCTAACAGAACGGTTCAAGATGTTATACAAAGCTCACTAGAAATAATACTAAATGAAGATTATGGCAAAATTTATGGGGGTTTGAAACCTGGCTCTATATCCAACTTTGGGAATAAAGATACTAAAGATGCTAATCAATTAGCAGAAAAAGAAATTGAAAATGAGTTAGATAATGAACCTAAAGAAAAAGGATTTTATAAAAATAGAACGTGGAACGAACGATTTTCAGAAATAATTCAAAAATTCCAAGATGTAAACATAAAAATTAAAAAGGCTATGCAAAAACTTGACGAGGGTGGCATACTTCCGCAAGACGAAAATATAGATACTCAACAAACTCTTATTAATGGTAAAGCTTCTGCAATATTTAAAGAGATGATTGAAGGATTTATAAATAACATGTATCTGTCTTATGAAAACTTTAAATCTGTTATGGGTTTAAAAGAAAGAGCTACTCAAAAAATGGTGGATATGTACTATGAAGCAATGGGTGAGTATGACAGAGCTAGATGGTTATTTGTAATTAATATGCCTGTGCGAACTGATAACACAATTAATATACCTAAATGGAAAGATTTAAATGGTGTTATAAAACCTTGGACAGGGTCTTCTTCAGAACTTAGAAAAGCTATATTAGATAGACTATCAGCAGCTACAGAACAACAATCTATAGACCAAAGTGCCACTGATGAAATAGCAAAATTAAGAGAGTTTCTTGATAAACTTATAACTTCAGAACAAAAATTAGCTCTTAGTAAATTTAAAAAAGGCACTCCATATATAGTAGGTGTTGCAGGAGAAGGTAAAATAGGTGGTCGAGCTACAAAAGATGCTTTCGATCCTATGTCTATACAATATTCTTCTGGTACATTAGGAGTAAATAATAAAGATACAAAGAAAAATATACCTTCACAAGTTGCAGCTCGAAATATTTTAACAAAATTAGGGTTGAACTATGATGCTACTTTAAGCCCTATGACTGAACAACAACTACAAGAAAACAAAAATGTAGTATTAGATAAAGCAAAACGTGATGCTTTTTTACAGTTAGCTGAAAGAATACGAGCTGCAAATAATGGTATTAAAGAAGTAAATAAAGGAAATGGTTTTGTACCTCCTCAAGCAAGTAATATTATTGACTTTATGGGATTTAAATATTACAAATCTCTTAAAAGAAAAAATCCAAAAGATAAAAACTTTCACAAAGTACAAGACTCAAATTTCTTAGAAAAAGATTTACCTTCAAGAGATACAAACCCAGGAGTTGAGGATAGATTTTCAGGCGGACAACAATCATCAGTTAATAATGTTATAGCTCAAACATCTGCAGACGGTTCGATAGCAGCTATGAGACACGGAATAAGATTTTATACTGATGCAATATCTAAATTATCTCAAGCTACAATAAATATTGAAGTTGATGATAAAAAAACAATTAGAAAAAAAACAGTTGCACAACCTAAAGTTGATTTTTTAAAGTTTGATAAAACTTTTACATTTGATGAAAGATATAAAATAGCTCAGGATAAAAAATTACAATCTGAACTCAAAGCTGGAAATATTGTTTTAAACTTTAAACTTGATGGTACAGTAGATGTTATAAAAATTACTAGTCCCGATATGGTAACAGCAATTAAAGGAGTGCAAAATAATATAGGTAAAGCTATGACTATGCTAGCAAGAGCAACCGCTATGTTTGGTCAAGTTCACACTAGGTTTAGCATACCTTTTGCTTTAACTAACTTTCAACGAGACTTCTTTACTAACATACCTTTATTAATTATAAAAAATCCCTCTGCAGTTATACCTTATATATCTGAAATTTTAGGTCAAGTATTTAAAGGAAATTTTATTACCACATGGAAATATGTAAGAGCTATGAACCGAGGTGATATAGCTCTTGTAAGAAAAGGACTTAAAACACCAGAAGGAAAATATGAAAATACTCTTGCAAGATATTTACTATCTGGAGGTATGATTTCATACTTAAGAGGAGTGTCTAGTGCAAGCGATGCTGAATTTTTAACTAGAGACGTAATGTCAAAACAAGGAGTATTAAATACAACATTTCTTACTAGAATATTTGATGCTTGGATTAATACTTTTGAGTTAGCAGTAAGAGGTTCTGCAAATCAAGCGTTAAGACCTGTAGTATTAAAAAAATATTTAAATCAAGCTGGAAATCCTGCGCCAGGGACCAAAGAATATAATAATATAAAAGAAGGTTTAGATGATACTGTGTCGGCTATGGTTAAAAATTTAGCTAACTTTGAGCAAGCAGGTACATCTAGTGCATTTTACGGCGCTTTCTATATGTTCTTCAAACCTTCTATGACTAGTGCAGTTGTTAATGTAAGAGCTATAGCACCTGCATACACCTCAGAAAAAGCCTATCTTAATTCACTTGACCCTAAACTTTTATTAAACCCTGAATATAAACAAAAAGCACTAAAAACATTTAAGGGAGAAAGTTTAAGAGCTTGGGCGGTTATACTTGGAGGAGGAGGATTAGGATATGCGTTATGGACAGTGCTTGCAAGTTTAGGAGATGAAGAAGAACAGAAAAAATTTAAACAAGATAGTATGGATAGATGGACTAGAAATATTAGAATACCTCTTAATTGGTTACCTGAAACAGCTCAAGATACATTAGGTATTAAAAAAGATACCGGAGATACTATGTTACAACTACATTGGGGCTTTGGTAACATGGGTTGGCCTGCTATGGGAGTGCAGTTAGCATCTTTTGTTGATAGTAAATACGGCGGTCCAAACAATCCTAGAGTTCCTACTGACTTTGATATTTATGACTTGTTTAGTAATATGAACAATATAGCTATGGATAACTTTTTACCTCTCCCTGTATCCAGGTCTAAACTGACAGATGATCCCGTGTTTTATTTCCTAGATTCTATAGCACCGAGTATAGTTCGACCTTTCATAGAATACACAGCAAATACAAATACTTTTGGCTATCAAATAACTAGACAAAGAGCTACTACTGTTGGAGGAGCCTATGGGGGTTCAATGAATACAGATGAGCTATATAGATTTATAGCAGAGTTTGTAAATCAAAATTCAAGGTTTAATGAAGAAGGTTCATGGAATGTAGACCCCGCCTTACTTGCATTTGGAGCTAATGCATATATAGATGGGTTTGCTAGAATAGTGACTACCCTTGCAGGTTCAGGAGAAATAACTGATTTAGAATCTGCTAAAAATAAAACTTTGTTATTTAAACAATTTTTTACTAAACGAGTTCCTATTGAAAGAGATAGGTATTCAACTGTATCTAAAAAATTAAAAAACATTAGTGCTACTTATGAAGATTTTAAAAGAGATAGTCGATATGTAGATAGTAAAGGAAGAACTCTTTCAGATTTTGAATATGAGAACGCAGCTAATTTACAAAGTATTAATGATTTAAAAGTAACAGAAGCTGAACTAAAAAGGTTATATAAAATACAAAAGTCTTACAAACTAGGATTTAGAGATGACGGAACTAGAATGTCTGAAGAAGAAAGACTAGAAGAAATAGAAAACATCAAAATACAAATTATGGCAGTGATGAGACAATTTACTAACCAAGTAGAAATAAATAATATGGAATAGTTAAGAAAGTCTCCAAGCTCTTACACCTAAGCATTTATTCTTAACAGTTATAAACACCTTAACTTTTACATTAGCCCGTTTAGCCCCTGACTCTATTGCATGCAAAACAGGGGAGGGTTTAGTAGTAGGAATAAAAAAACTTTCACCCCTACTCATATTCTCAAAAGGGAACACCCATTCTAATTCATCATGTAGATTCAGAGTTCTGTTCCTTTAATAAGTCATCTAAAAACTTAGTAGTATCTATTTCTATTGCAGTCACAGGACTAAACCCTGTAGCAGGTTTCCACCCTGTACCCATCCTTAATTTTTTATCTTTTATTGTGTATCCTTTCTCTTTCATTTGAAATACAAACTCATTTGTACTAACACCGTTCTCTGTAAGATATGTTCTAAAGTGTTTCTTCTCTATATAGATTAGTGCTTTGTCTAAATCAGCTCTTACTACTAGATTACTTCTAGGTTCCATAGTTACTTGATTATTTTCTAGTGCAAGTATGCCTGTCTGGTGTGCATTGATATATTCACCTAATACACTTTCGTAGTCTACGCTATTAATTCTAATGACATTATCTCTAATGTTAATCATCTCGCCTACTACACGTTTATATATTCTGTCTAGTTCTAAATCAACTATCTTTGCTTTTAGGGCTATCTCACCTGCCGTGAAAGTAGCTACAATTAAACTCTCATAAAACCTATAGACTGTATCGTCTCCAAAGTCTTCTTTGAATTTTTTAGTCCACTTGTCTGTTAAAGAGATCAGCTCTGTTTCACTATATTTAAAAAGGTTCTGTATGAAGTCTGGACCTGCCCATCCATAATTAGTACGAAAAGTATTAAAGATTTCTATACCACTACTAGGGTTGTCTATAAACAACTGAGGTTTACGCATACTAAACTCAATTAATCTAGCTACTTCACCGTTAGGGTCTTTCTTTATAGTGCTCAACTTATCATAAAGAGAATGATTAGAAGTAAAAATAGCTATCAATGAAGCTGACATCTCATGCTCTCGTTCAGCATTGACTGATGCCTGCATACGAATTTTAGATTTACCTTGAGATATTTTATGAATTAATTGAGACAGAATTCTTCCGTGTGTGTTACCTACTTCATCTAACCCAAATGGTAAATTATGTAGGGCTAAGTATCTACCTGTCATTCCATTTTCAGTTGCTTCTAACACAGATAAATCTTTAGGGTTACCCCATAGAGATAAACTGCCATACAATGCACCTGTTTTAGCAGCTCCTGAATCTCCTGTTAAAGATATAGTAACTCCGCTTGTAGGGGTACGGTTCATAAGCACAGAACCTAGACCTGCTAATAAAGTAAAAGCGTGTAGTTCTAAACTAGGGGTGTTAAGTTTATTAACTGCCTCTTTCCAAGTTTCATATGAACCTACAGGCACTAAGTGTTTAGCTATACTTCTACACAAAGGAGACGTAGGGCTATTTAATACTTCACCTGTTTTAGTTATTTCTTGTGAACCAATAACAAAAGCTTCTTTGTCAGGAGTCCACCCCATTTGCATACGCATAATTTCAGCTCTGTCTTTTGCTATGAGGTATTGTCCCCATTCATATAAATAAGTCATTAAATATTTTCCTTGTTGGTTGTTAGGGTTATATATAATACCCACACTAGTAATAATTTCCCTAAACTTATCTAGTGCATATAGGTTTTTCATGGGTAGCATAAACTCTCTTTCAGGGTCATTAGGTAAGTGAACCTTCATTAATAAACATTCACCATCATGCACACTGTAGATTCTTTTGATAGGATACAAATCATAAGTAGAAACTAATATGGGGTCTTTAGCTTGAGCATTTCCATCTTCGTCATACACTACGGGGGGTTGAAAATATATACCTCCGTTCTTACCATATCTAAATGGACCTAAGTCTTTAGGCAGTCCTACCAGTCCTGTTTTAGTAGATGTAACCATTTCTCCTGTAGTAGGTGCAGGTTTGAATTCTTTTCCTAGAGCTAATGGGTTTGTTATCTTACCTTGATGTTCACACTTATCACAAACTCCTGTTACTAATTCATTAAAGATTTTACATGATTGAGGTTTGTCTTGTGTTTGATTAGCCTTTCTTTCAGTTACTTCTTTATTATAGTCTCTATGTCCTTCAGATAAATTATGTATTGCCGTGTTCCTATCATCACAGTGTTGAGCTATAGATAATCCTGCATACCATAAAGGTTCAGAAATATTATTAGGGTCAGTTATCATTTGTTTTATGTGACCACACCCTTTATCTTTTAAACTTTTTATAGCAATAGTCTTAAAATTAGACTGAAAATTGTCTAACTTTAAAATACTTTTCTGGTCTTCTGTTAGAGGTCCTTTAGCTTCTATTAGTATATTGTCAAGAGATGTTTTGACTTCTCCTAAATATGTTTTAAAGTCTTCTATATCATACGTAGGTATCTCCCGGCTTATAAGTTTAGTTTGAGTAGGGGGATTATCTTTCATGTTTAAAGTATTAGGACATCTCATAATTCTTGCAGGGTCAGCCATAACAGCTCTGTCTATTCGTAAACCTTTGTCTAAACAGTAGTCTCTGAGTTTTTCAGAATATGATACATATTGAGATTTAGCGATCTGTTCATTCAATATCCAGTAAGCATGAATTCCTCTACCTGAATCTAATTTTAGTGCGCGGGGAAAATGATTATCTTCTATAAATTTATCTAAAGCTTCTTCAGCTTCTTGTTTTGTAGAATAGTCTTTTTCTTCACCCACATCTAAATCAATGAATAATGACTTAAAATATAAAGCATTGTCTGCTTTTCTACTATAACCATCAAAACTTCCAAGAGCTATGTATATGTTTTGGTCTTCTTTACTTTTTAGTTCTTCTACCTTAGGTTCTATTTCTTCAACGGATTCAACAAAATAATGTTTAACCCTGTCTTTAATTGTAGCTACACAATAGACACCCTCTGTAGGTAAAACTTTTTTATAGAATTCGTTTATCATTTTGCCATCCAATCACTAGCGTATTGCCGTGCAGTAGCTAAATTTCGTGCAGGTAGCACATCATTATCTAAATCAAGTTGGACTATAGTTATAAATTCTAAAATTAATTTCTGATGTCCTTTCCTGATAGGTTTCCCTCGAAACCAGTTATGCACACTTTGTCTACTAACTTTAAATATATCTGTTAAATACACTGTAGGTAGATTAGACTTGACGCATAGTTGAGCTAGTTGTATGCCTAGTTTACTTTGGTCAGCATACTGTAAACCCAATAAAAATTTATCACTATATGGTCTTGCCATTTTAACTCCCTTGTTTATTTGTCCAACGATTAATAATATCTGTAACTTCTTCATCTCTTTTTAATTGTTGAGAGGAAGGTTCAGGAGGTGTTTCAAGAAACACATCAAATTGTACAGACGGCCTGTTAGTATCTACTTCATTCTGAGGTTTTACATTTAATGTAATAGCCCTAAGCGCGGTAGGTGTTTCTGATATTGATTGGAGTTTTTCTACCTCATGCTCTTTCAACGCAGCGACAGGTGAAAACAATAGTTTAGGTATTTCTACCTTATCATCAAACTCTAGTTTAGTAACCACTCTACCTGCACTTACGCTATTGTTTGCAAGCATTTGAATATAAGGTCTGAAAGACCATTTACCCTCTGCTTCTTTTTTAAAACAAGACATTGCAGGTAATACAAGTTGAATGACATCACCCTCTAAGTCATTAGCTAAAACTACTGCTATTCTCCATGATAGCTTACAAGCCATACCTATACCGTTTGCACCAGAACCTCGTATACTATTTTTACATTGTGAACACGATTGAGCTTGAGCAATAGGCACATCTTTATCTGCTACATTAGAATCAGAAGACCAACAAACAGGACTAGAAATAACTCCCTCTTGATATACTTTATCATAATAAGTACGAGAGGGGGTATGAGCCATCTTAACTATTACAACTTTTAAATGTTGACCAGGAGCAGTAGCAACTTCTTCACCGCCTAACATCTTTCTAAACTTTTTACCATTTAGTGATAGACGATGAAGAGGTTTAGTATCTTCCCCTGATACTGCTAAAGTATCCGCATCTAAAGGTTGTTGGCTATCTTTAAATATATCTTTGAATTCATCTGCCATGACTACCCTAGTCTTTGGTAGACCATTTATCAATAATACCTGATATATCATCAGACTTATCTATACTACTAGGTGCTTCTTTTCTAACAGTAGGTTCTTCTACTTTAGGTGCTTCAGTAGTTGCAACTACTTCTTCAAAAGTTTCAGGAGTTTCTTGTACAAATCCTCCGTCTTCTTCTTCAAAGCCAAATCTTCCTGCACCTTGAGAGCCTTCTACATACTGAATTACTTGAACTGCTCTAAGTCTAAGAGCCACACCTGCACCTACCATACTCGTAAAATAAGGTGCTACATAGCCATTCACTTTAATTTCAGAACCACCCCATATATTACTTTCTTTCATGAGTGTGCCTTTTGAATCAAAGATAGCAGGAGGATAAGCTGCTTTAGATTTGAACTTAAGAATAACATTACCTGTAGGGTTTCCGTCATCATCAAGTTCATCTGCATAAGGTGGGTTAGAAGTTTTCACTTCTTTGCCTTTTGCTTTTTTAGTTTCAGCTTGAACATTTTCTGCAAATATAGTATTGATTGTATCAATCATAGGTTGTGCTTCTTCTTTACCTAATATTACATTTACTTTGTACTCGCCCTCCTCTGAAAATTTAGTATCGGGTTTAGATAACCAAGGGTACTGTGCAATACCTTTGGGTGTAGTAATAGTGTTATCTGTTGTTGCCATAATATATTTCTCCTTTAAGTTATTTACTTGGTTTGCGAACTACGATTTGAAACTCCTTCATACTACTAATTCCTGGAGGAAGTCCCTCATCTGTTCGGTTGCTTAAAAACTCTTTGAAATTAGTCTGATGTAAGCGTTGTTGTAATAATTCGATTGCGTCGTTTTGCATGACGTACTGCTTAAAATTATCCCAATCACCACATACAAAATTCTCTTTCGTAGTTTTTATGATTGTTCCACTGTTAGTTTTTATACTATCAGCTTCTATCTCGTTACATGAGCTCAGCATTACTTGGTCTAACTGTGCAAGTTCCGCTTTTAATTCTGAATCTTTAGCGTTGAACTCTCTTGCATTAGCGTCACGTTTATTACGAATTGCAATATACGCTTTGACTAATTCTTCTAATTTAACTGCCATTTTCTATCTCCCCTCTATATGAATATAATTTTGTATTTAATTTAAGTCCCCAATCATCCAATGTATACTTAATGTCATTTAAAGTCTTTCTACCTAGGTTAGGTGCCCTCAATAACTCCCTTTCGCTCTTTTGAATTAAGCTACCAATAGTATAAATCTGTTCCGCTATAAGACAATTCGACGCTCTAACACCTATGTTTAAAAAATAAATGTCATAAGTTGCAAGTTTATGTCCGAACGGAGTTGTATCATTATTACCATCTTGTAACTCTTTTTTTAACCCCTTTATTTCTTTGCGTTTTTGTTTCCAAATTCTTTGAGCTCGCTGTCGTCGCTCAACTGCTTGTATGATGCAATGAACTCTTGAGCCAGACAAATTATATTTAGCTCCTAGTTTTTTATGTGTAATTTCTCCCCTATCATATTCTTCTTTAATCTGCTCATCTCTTTTTGCCACCAATAATTTTTTCTTTTCGCGCGCATCAAAAGTTGCTTTTCTTTTTACCCACTGTGCTTGTCTTATTTTCTCAGTTATTGCTTTTGTTTCTTCATAATATTTGTTCTTTAAGTCTGTTCTTTCCCTTTCTAATTTCTCTATTTTATTCATGAATCTAACTCCTCTCTGTATAAGTCTACTAATTTTGTGTGGGAATCCACCTTACCCTGAAGCATTCCATACATCCTTTTCTCTACATCAGATCCCTGTAAGTGCACTACAGTCATTTTATTCTTTTGTCCTACTCTATCAATTCGAGCTATACATTGAAGATATACTTCAACAGACATAACAGGAGACCAAAACACAACTACATTAGCTTTAGTTAAAGTTACTCCGTGTGATGCAGACTGAGGTTGAACCACTAACACTCTAGGATTATCGGAAGTTTGAAATCTATTAATTATAGAGGCACGTTCATTTGCCGTAACGTCTCCATGTATTAATTCAGTTGTTATATTTTTATCTGTTAAATAGTTTTGTACTAATTGTATTGTATGACGATAAGGAACAAATACTAATATCTTATGTTCGGTTTCTTCTATAGCTTCTAGTAGAGCATTTAATCTTGGTTTAATATCAAACTCTATAACTTTTCTGTCGTCAGTATAAACTGCTCCACCTGATATTTGTAATAGCTTATTTAATCCTGCCGCAGCATTGACTGCGGTTACAGACTCTCCTCCTGTTTCAATGAGCATTTCTGTTTTAAGTGCTCTATAGTAAGAAAGTGCTTGAGGTGTTAAAGGTATTTCTCTAGTTTGATACATTACATCAGGTAAATCTAAGCAATCATTTTTAGCATATCTAATTGCAGGTTGTAACACATCAAAAACTTTATGTTTAGAATCAGGTCTAGGTATCCATTTAAATCTGGATACTTGGTGCATTACTTTATCTCGCCATGCATTAGTAAATTTGGGAACTCTTTCAGGAGATACTAACTTAGCAATACCATATGCATCCATAGGTGATTGAGATGCAGGTGTTCCTGTCAACATCCATAACCTAGTGTTGTCTGTAAGTATTTTATTTATTATTTTCCATCTAGCTGTACTAGTAGATTTATACGCGTTAGCTTCATCTATGACTATCAAATCAAATTTAGCGTCTTTGATTTCTTTTTTTATTATCCCTACACCATCATAGTTTATAATAGTAAAATCAAAGTCTCCCTCAATAATTGTTTTTCTTTTAGTAGCAGAACCATGACATACGGCTGATGTACGATGCATGCATGTGTTAAATATATCATTTTGCCATGCTGAATGCATAATTGATAAAGGGCATATTACTAAAACTTTTTTAATTAAGCCGAGATTCATTAAATAATCAGCTGACCACAATACAGAGGAAGTTTTTCCTGTGCCTGCTTCATTAAAACAAAACGCTTTAGGATTAATACTTAAAAACTCAGAAGTTATTCTTTGGTGTTTGAAAGGTTTATAAAGACCAGGCCAATCATAATTTTTAGTAATAGGAGAGGGTAAAAAGTTTTTAAACTTAACACATTTATTTAGGGTAGACATTTCTTCAATACCCCAATTAACTATTACATCTACTAATTCATTATCTTTATATTCTTTTATAATTTCAGACTTATCTATATGAGATGTTATTACTAGTCCTACTTGTTTAGAGACAGTAATATGCACTGCCTTATCGTCAATTAACTTCATAGTTCCTCTCTTTAACTTGGAAATCTAGTATAGCTTACTTAACAAATATATGTCAAGTTTTTTTAGTTTTTTTCTTTCTTTCTCTTGTACTTGTTTCAGATACTAGCTTTTTAGAGGAGTTTCTTTTGAATGAACGGTTTTTAGATTTAGACTGAATAGTCACACCGTGTTTGTTTTTACCACCTTTAGATAAAGCTTTTCTATGCGACACATCCTTACCTTCCCGCTTGTCCGCTTTACCGTTACCATTTGCATCTTTACCTGTTTTATCTATCTTACGACGAGCGCGTTGTCTTTCCATACGACGTTCGTGTTCAGACTTACGAGCTTTTTGTTGTTGATATTCTTTTTTGTATGGTCTTTTTTTCTTTGTATATGCCATTTTTAGCTACCCTTTTACACCACTGTATAAATTCTTTTATTGTTAAATCATGTCTGAAAGAGTTTACTGCTCTGCAAACTAACTGAACGTTCTCTATATTATACTCCCCTCCTGCAATTATTCTATCAATACTTGCGTTGGTCTTAACATATTTACCTACAACTTTTTCACAAGTAAGTTTTGTTCCTGATAACGCACACTTACCTTGTTGTTTATTAAGTAGCTCTACTAAATCTTGAGCAGTAACGTTTGTTCTTTTTTTAGATAATAAGTGTTTAAAATATAATATCCAATTACCTGATTCTCTTTTATATCTTGTATCTCTTTTGTGAGTTACCCCACATTGAGCTGAACAACATAAGTATTTAGGGTGGTGAGTTTTAAACTCTTTACCACAAACTACACAGTTTACTTCCATCGTCTAGGTTTCCAATGCTCACAACTGTCAACAGAACACCACCCACATAAAGGAGTAGGGTTGGCTTGCCATGTATCATTATCATAAGACATTTCTAATCTTTTTAATGACTGGTCAAACATACTCCACGACTTGTCCATATCTTTTCTAAAATAAGTTTCTTCTACAATACTGTTATGCATTATAAAAAACAAAGCCCCTTTTATCTTTTGTACATCAGGAAATAAAGTAAATACCATTAGAGACATAAGCCTTAACTGCTTAGGGTCTGGATATTTTTTACTGCCTGTTTTGTAGTCTACTACAAATGCATGTGTACCATCTACTATTAGTAAATCAGCAATACCTCTTACCCATCTATTCTCATCATGAAAGTCACAAGGTTCTTTTGTATGTGTCAAAGCCATTTCATATTCAGGATATTTATCTCCTTTAATCTTAATTAGAGGGTCTACAAATGGTTTAAATCGTTGGTAGTTTTTAGCTAGTTCTTTACCCTCTTTCACATAGAGCTCTAACGCCTCATGCACTTCCTTACCATACATCATGGCTTCATTCTCTTTGACTGTATAATTTTTAAGTACCCGTATTTCGTGGTATTGTTTAGGGCAGTTTGTATATTGTTTTAGTGATGAGTAGCTCCATGTAAAATTAGCCATTATCTTCCTTGTCCACGATATTTTTTAAAATCTTTCTTAAAGTATTTGTTCATAGTAGAAGTCTTGGCTACCCTACCACCTTGACTCGTTCGTTTATGTATGGGTTCTCTTACTTGTTCCGTTTGTTTTATTTTAGCCATTCCATCTTTCCTCATTAAAATTTTGTTTTGCTCTATTCCATGTTGCAGGAACAATCTGTAAGTTATCTAGTGAGTGTGTACCCCCTTTAGATAAAGGCCTAATGTGGTCTACTTCCCACTTAATATCTGTTATTTCTGAAAGCTTTGAGGACATAGTATATACCCATCTCGCCATCTGTTTATCTTCGCTAGAAATAATACAATTGTTTTTTTGTTTATTTGCTTGATATGTCTTTGCATATGCATTTAGTTTACCTCTATTAGCTTCATTATAAGATTTCATATACGTCTTTCTTTTTTCTTTGTTGACTTTTCTATAAGCCATCTTTTTTGCTAATATCTTTTCTCTATTAGCTTTATAGTGCATTTTACTATACGCGCTCGTCCTTTCTTTATTAGCTTCACGATAAGCTTCTATTTTTTCTATATTAGCTCGGTAATAAGCTTTATACTTTTCTTTGTTTCCCTCGTACCAAGCTTTTCTGTATTCTTTACTTTTCACTTTCCATCAATTGTCCTTTATAAAAGTTTTAGGGTCTACTCCGACGAAGCCACAGGATTGTGGTTCGGTTATTTCAAATCCAAATACATCAGGGTGGTCATCAGGAAGATTGCTATACTCTGTTAATAAACAACTCGCCGCCATGTATTCACTACAGTTCTCATGATAGTATTCGATCGCCGTCTGGCAGTCATTAAAATATCCTACAAATTCTAAATCGTCATAGTCGCCACTCAAACTTACTGTTAGAATAAATGCTCCTTCTGTTAAAGTCATTTCTTTTTCTCCTAAAAGAATGCTTCTAGTAACCCATCTCGTCTGACTATATGTCCTTGCAATGTAATTCTGTATTCATTAGGAACATATTCTTTCATACCTGCTATCCTATGAATTGTTTGACCATTATGTATCACTAGGTCTTTCTCATTATACGCTAAGTGTTGTGCTTGATGAAAGTCATCAAAATAGTCCATACCTCCTCCTGATTTAGGTAGCTTGATAACAAGTGTAAATGCATAACTATCTATATTATCTAACCCTAGTGTAACGTGAGGATGGTCCTGGTGCCATTTACCTGATATAGCTAGAAATTTTTTATCTGATGGAAATATATGGAATCCAGGTACTCTTAACTCAGTTGTTAAATAAATATCTTCTGCAAACACACTATTCAATACTATTCCTATCTCTGTATACAAATCAGCAAATACGTGTACCATCATCTCATTTTCTTCTTTTAAATTATTGTAGTATGCGTCAGTCTTACCATCAAGATATGCACATCTACCTAGTGTAAAGAAAGGATACTTATCTGACCTATCAATCCATTTATCTTTCATACTTAATACTTTACAGGCAACAGTGCCTATATCTATATCCATAGGTATAGTAGTAAATGGGGATTCTTGTTTAACTGTTTCTTCTTCCCATTCAATATCTAAGTCCATCAACACTCTCCATAATTATCTGCGTACCCACCCTCACAAGTAATAGGTAAATCTTTACCCCACTTGGGCGGTATTGACATCTCTTTCATCATAAACTCTAGTGCCATGTCTTTTTCTTCTTCAGGTGCAACACAAACTATTGCGTCATGTACGGTAAGTATAGGTTTATATTTATTATTTATAGCTATCATTTGTTCTCCTATAACTATTCTAGCTAACGCTTGAACTACATTCTCAACTATCGAACCGCCCCAAACTGTAACTTTTCCTCGTCTTGACTTATAAACGAACTCACTGCGAGGTCCTGACACGTCTTTCTCAAGGTCAGGGTAGTACAGGTATAGCCCATTTGGTAGTTGAATTCCCTCTTTAGTTACTTTTAAGACGTTGTGTTTACCTATATAGTATGGAGTTTTTCCATCTTGCCATGACGCTATATCACTTATAGCTCTATCGCATTCTGCCCATAAGTCAATAACTTTATGGTTAATCTCTCTATATACTCTCACTAAATTCTGACATTCAAAATCAGGTAACTTAGCACCTGGTGGCTGTGTTTCCAATGTGTGTTGCAGTTTCTTCCAACCTGTACCATATCCTAATCCAAGCACGCAAGTCTTACCCACAAACCTTTCAATCTTATTAGCTTTTGTAATTTCTCTGTTATATACCTTTGACGCAAAATTAGAATAAACATCTTCGCCTTTTCTAAATTGCTCAGTAACATCTTCTTGCCCTGCAAGCCATACCAATATACGAGCCTCAATCTGAGAGGAGTCAACATTTAAAATTACATGATTATCAGGTGGAAGTATTCCATTCTTTAGCGCCCTCTTGTTTGGATCTCTGCTTGGTAAGTTTTGAAAGTTAATTTTATCTTGACCAGACCATCTACCTGTATGAGCCCCATAGTATCTTAATGGTACAGGAAGAAGGCCTTTGTTCCGTGCACCAATGTCTAGAAATCTTTTAATTCGTGATTCTTCCATTGTTGACTTAGTACCAAGCCTTACAGAACATAGCTCTTGAATAAAGCTATCTTCGTGTTCACACAATTCTATAAATCCTAAATCATTTTTAGCTAATGCATAAGTTAGTTTGCCTGTTGCAGGGGATTCTTTTAATGGTACTGTAACTCCTAGTTCTTCTAATAAATCAGCAAATTGGTTGTTACTTGCTAACTTCTTACGTACATCTTCAGAAGTTTCACATTTGAGTTTTTTCATTAGCCCCTGTAAAAGTTCTTCTTTCTCCTTTTCTACATCTTCAAGTCGTGTGATTAATAGTCCATCATCTACTGTTAATGTAGGCTCGGTATACATCCGAGTTGTTATATCTATCAGTTGGAATTCTTCTAAAGGAAATGAAACGTTGAGCGCTGCGAAAAGTTTCGCTGTTAATTTTACATCGTTTTTACAATACTCTCCGTACTGATGTAATTCATGTGATTGGAAATCTTCTAAACGTTTACCTTTAGCGTCCAGAACTTCTGTTCCTTTTACACCTAAATTATATCTTTCAGATAATGCTTTAAGTGAACCCCCTGCATTTGTGCCATGTATTGCTCTAGCCATAGATAACGTATCTATATAGACTTTTGGAACTATTCCAAATATCCACGCAAGGATAGCGCCGTCGAAGTGTATGTTATGACATATCAATCCTGATTCTTTCCAATTAAAAGTATTTAATACCTTTTGTAACTCTTCGTGAGAACCTGTATGCCAAGTGCACGAACCATCATCAACTTTTATTGCAAAGCCTATTACTTGAAATTGAGGGTTCTTAATATATTCTTCAGTAGTAAGGGCTTTTAGTCCATACCCTGTGTCATAGAATGTTTCAAAATCAAGAGTTATTATTTGTTTTATTTTTTCTCTCCTTTTGGCATTCCGTGTACTATTTCTAAATATTTTACAATGTCAGGTAGTTTATCCATTCTGATTGAAGCTATGTCTTTTTCTGTATCAATTTTAATATCAAACAATTGACAGAAGTCAGTAAAAAGTTCGTCTTTATTTAATTGTTCTTCAGTTCGATTGTTTAAATTTTTTTTCTTTGTCATTTTTATTTTTCCTCTCCTTTTTACGTTTTTTTATGCAGTAACCTTTAATATTAAATATTCCCAACTCACTCTCCATACCACAATACCATTTGCCACTATCATTAATTTTTGCGTCATCGCCACACTCACAACAAACAGCAGGTCCGACTCTGTTATCTTCTTTAATTATAGTCATAGCTTATTCGCATAATATTCATGTTCGTTACGACAGATAGGAGAACACCATCTTCTCTTATCATCTATTGGTTTTTCACACCAAAGACATTTACCTGTTTCGTTTTCAGGCACTTCTGTATTAACAGATTTTAAAGTAGCGTCTAACTGCTTTTGTGATTCTTCATTAGCGTTATCAGCTTCATCACTCATACCATATAACCCTTTGTCCATGGACTTTTTCTTATTCTTTGTTTAGCAGTGATGGGTTTAGGTAGGACAACTCCCCACCTTTCTAATACTGAAATAGCTACCCCTGCATAAACTGCTACTTTGTTTCTTGTAGTTTCAGGTTTTCTATTCATATAATCTTCTGCTCTTTCTATAATCTTTTTCTTTTCTTCTTCAGTGTAAGCCACTTTTGGCATTCCTTTTCCTTTCGTTAATTTACCACGCGAGAGTTAGCTTAGTAAGTACCTAAGATAACTGGTTTCAGTCTTCGCAATTACCACCAACACAAAACTTACCATTAAGTATTTCATCGGCTATATCTACATTAGCTTTTTCAATATCTTCGGTAGCTGGTTTGTTTACTGACTCATTTATAAATTCTTCTAGCTTACTTGCGTACCATCTTAATTTACCAGCGTCATTCGACTCGTCTTGTATAGAACCTTTCAATCCTATGCGTGTATTGTATTTCATTATTGTGCCTTTAAGATAACCTTTGTATTCCTCATCAGTTAGTTTAGCACGAATAACTTTTATTGTTTCGATACCTTGCAAATAATGTGGAGGGTTTTCCACAACATCATTCGTATCCATCTGAATTACCTCACTTTAATTTGTGTAACAACGACTCTAACATATGTATATTATGTTCGTCAATTACTATTGAGAATCCTTTTGAAGTTTGAATATCTTTGAGATGTTTCTTTTGAAGTGCAGTAGGTTTACCTCCATTGGCTTTGCACTCTATACCAACGAATAGTCCTTTGTAACAAGCAATGATGTCAGGCACACCACTTGCCCCGTAACCCCCTGTCGAGGGCATACAATGATATGCACCTAGCTTGTCTAATATGTTTTTTACTTTTACTTTAACTTTCTTTTCAGGTGTCATCTAATATAAGTAATGGTTAATTACCCATTCTTTAAATAAAAAAAGGGACTCATAAAGAGTCCCCTTGAGAGATTTATAATGAGTAGAACTATTCTACATCATCTTTCTTATCTTGTGCAACACCTACAACAAATAATGTTGCTCGTTCACAATCCTCATCTAAATTAAAATTAGAACAAACTTCATTCCAATCGTTTTTAAAGTCAGCTTTGTTGATAACAAACATACCCCCTGAGTTGTAAGGTTTCCAACTATTGTCTGCTAACGCTTTCTCTTGTTTCTTAGTTAGTTCAAATGTATTACTCATGTTCACTCTCCTCTAAAGGTTCTTTGTTAAACTTCACAATTACATGGTCAGGCTTGGTTTCAATAAACTCCCAATTGCTATGACCAAATGTATTTCGGCAATACTCGTCCAGTAAATCAGTATCAAATTCCATCTTCACTCTCCTCTATTTGTTTTAAAAGACTTTCGGCACACTCCATTCGCCCTACATGAATGTCGTATGAACCATCGCTCATCTCTTCTGTTCCGTCCACAACAGGGGTGTTGTGTTGTATTTCATTTACTAGCCACTGCTTTATTTGTTCTACTGTCATAACGCTTTCTTCTTTTACTTCTTCAAGATGATTAACAAGCATATCTAAACCATCACACACACCTTTGTATTCAGCTTGTGTGTGGCTATCATTAACCCATTCCTTATCAGCTTTAATATCTATTACTATATTTTTTATTTGTTCTAATGTCATAACGCACCTCCGTATTCATCGTACATAGGTTCTTCACGCATAGCCTCGT
>ERZ807291.3587-NODE-3587-length-21668-cov-23.551798_pt1 | contig 21668 bp, 21 predicted proteins | sample MGYA00521257_ERZ807291 | MGnify/ENA primary metagenome ERZ807291 (study PRJEB31413, sample SAMN03169783) | marine metagenome | biome: Marine; feature: Water; material: Subsurface seawater | place: North Sea | collected 2011-04-28 | depth 1 m m ... | reverse complement strand
CATTTGGATTTTCCCTAAACTGATAAACATCTTGATTAACTGAATTAAAAACCCCCCCTACAAGAATTGGCTTCCAAATAATTTCTACATTTTGTCTTTGAGATAGTGGTAAAATTTCTACGAATGCTAAGTAAGTCCAAGGACTTGAGCAGTCAAAGTAGAATTCTATACAATTAGATTTTTTCATATAACAAATATTTTAAATTAACAATTTTGTCAAAAAACATACAAATCATAGCAATAATCCTGAGTATTTGTATTGGCTGCTCTTCTGAGCCTGAAATAAATATCAAGGCTAGTATTAGTAAATATAACTTAGCAAATGAGATCAATGCAAAGATTGGCGAAGAGCACTTTTTTCAAGATCAAGCTATGAAAAATATTAATCCAAGATTAGGCAAAGCCCTTATCAAGCAATTAGATTCTCAAAAAATTTACTTTACTAAAAATGAGATTTTATATTTTACAAATAAGTTTCAATCTTCAGCTGATGATGTTGAAATCGCTACCAGCTACGAATTAATTAACTTATATTTCAATCGATTGATCGAAGCAACTAAGTATCAAATTAAAGTAACTCAAAAAAAAGATTTTGATTTTAGTGCGGTTGAAAATATCCTTATTGACGATGCTCTCCAAGAATTTCGCGAGACAAACATAGATCTCAGAGAGATCTGGGAAAAGTTAGCAAAAAATGATGTATTAACATCTATGCTCACTGACAAAACTGAAGATGAGGCGGTAGAGCTCATTTCTAAACGCTATAAAAATAGACTGCGCAGAATATTACAGAGAAATGAGGAGGACATTTTTTCTATAGTAATGAATAATCTAACTGGATTGTTTGATCCGCATTCCTCATACATGTCTCCTAAATCAGCTGAAGATTTTGAAATGACCATGAGCTTGAACTTAAAAGGCATAGGTGCGCTGCTTACTACAGAAGATGATTATCCAATTATTGTGAGTGTTGTTCCTGGAGGCCCTGCAGAAAAATCTGGAAAAATTAATCCTGATGACAAAATAGTTAAGGTTAGGCAGATTAAAAAAGTAGAGGTGGACTCTGTAGATGTGGTGGGATGGAGAATTGACGAGGTTGTTCAGCTTATTAGAGGTGAGGCCGGTACTCAGCTAGAGCTAGAAATTATTCCTGCTAAGACTGAAGATCTGAGTGATAGAAAATGGGTTTTACTAACTCGCGAAGAAGTGAAACTGGAGGAGCAGGCTGCCAAATTTCTAATCGTTGATGCGGCTCAAGGAGAGGATAATTTCAAAATAGGTATTATTGATTTGCCTGCATTTTATATTGACTTCAATGCATGGCGGGACAGAGATCCTGATTTTCGAAGTAGCTCAAAAGATGTAGAAGATATTTTAAATAAATTTAAGTTAGCAAATGTTGATGCGGTAATAGTGGACTTAAGAGGTAACTCCGGAGGCTCATTGTATGAGGCTAATAAATTAACTGGTTTATTTGTATCTTCAGGGCCAACCCTGCAAGTCAAAGAAAGCAATGGAGATATTAGGCCATGGGGAGATGGTAGAGCAACTCAAGTGTGGAAAAAACCAATGGCTGTTATGGTTGATAGATATTCTGCATCTGCATCTGAGATTTTTGCAGGTGCAATACAAGATTATCAAAGAGGGCTAATTATCGGGCATAAAACATTTGGTAAGGGCACCGTTCAACAATTGGATGATCTAAGTAGCGGTCAACTAAAATTAACAGAATCAAAATTTTATAGAGTGACTGGCTCAGGCATGCAAAATAGAGGAGTAGAACCAGATATAACTCTTCCTTCAACATGGGATATAGAAGAAAGCGGTGAAAGCTCATTAGACTCTGCCCTGCCCTGGGATCAAATTAGCCCCACTCCATTTAGAAAGTTTAAGATTAATAAAAGTGTATTAAATAGGTTAAAAGTTGCTCATGAGAAGAGGATTCTCGAGAGTCCAGATCTGCAATATATTTTGAATATAAGAAAAAGATATGATGAGCAGAAAGAAAAGACATCTATTTCAATTAATCTTGATACGAGGAGAGCGGAGAAAATCAATCGACAACTCTGGGTACTTGGAACTGAAAACCAAAGAAGGGCCGCTAAAAATTTAGAGACATTTGAGACATTTGAAAGCCTTGAAGAATTTAACAAGGATAAAGAAGATAATGATATTGATATTGATCTTGAAAATGACTATCTTTTAAATGAAGGTATGCTTATTCTTTCAGATTACCTTTACCTAAATACTAATTTGTTACTTTCAGAGGCAGCATAAAATATGAAAATTGTTTCCTTTAATATGAACAGCATTAGGGCTCGACCACATCAATTGATTCATCTAAGAGATACCCTTGATCCAGATATTATTGGAATTCAGGAAACTAAAGTTAATGATCCAGAATTCCCAATAGATGAGATTAAAGAGATTGGTTATCATCCAGAGTATTGGGGCCAAAAGGGCCATTATGGAGTGGCCATTCTTAGTAAAAAGAAACCTATTGAAGTTCAAAAAGGGTTTGTAACGGATACCGCAGAAGATCAGAAAAGATTTATTCAAGCAAAATTTAAGTGGGGCAAGAAAATTATTACGGTTATGAATGGCTATTTTCCCCAAGGAGAGAATAGATCCCATGAAACAAAGTTCCCAAAAAAAATAAAATATTACGCTGATCTTAAAAAACATATTAAAAAGATTCAAAAGACTGAGGATAATTTAATTGTGATGGGTGATTTCAATGTTGCACCCTCTCCATTAGATATTGGTATTGGTGAAATTAATGCAAAAAGATGGTTAAAAGAAGGAAAAACTGCATTCTTGCCCGAGGAAATTGATATGTGGAACAGTATCAAGGACCTTGGCTTTATAGACTCATGGAGAGAGCAAAATCCTGATGAAGATTCAATATACTCATGGTTTGATTATCGCTCTAGAATGTTTGATGACTCCCCAAAAAGAGGGTTGAGGATAGATCATATTATGATATCAAAGAACCTTTTGTCATCAATTATAAAGACTGGAATAGATTATGATGCAAGAGCAATGGAAAAGCCTTCTGATCATTGTCCAGTTTGGATTGCATTAAAATGAAAATTTTTAAAGAATTTACCTTTGAGGCAGCACATAAACTACCGCTAGTTCCAAAAAACCATAAGTGCGCAAATCTTCATGGTCACAGCTTTAGAGTCCGTGTGAATATAGAAGGCCCGCTAGATAAGATGGGCTGGGTTATGGATTTTTCTGAACTAAAGAAAATATGTGCTCCTCATATAAATGCATTAGATCATTCATATTTAAATGAAATTATTGGGCTAGAAAACCCAACTAGTGAAAATATTGCAATTTGGCTATGGAATGGTTTAAAAGATAAATTGCAAAATTTATCTTCGATTGAGGTAATGGAAACTTGCAACTCAGGGTGCGAATATTCTGGTTAATGTCTTCTTAATCGAAAAAATTTTTTTAATAGTTCTGCAGAAGCTCCCTCGCTGTAACCACCGCTATATTTAACTTTATGATTTAAATGATCTTGATCAAAAAAATTATCTATTGATTGTATGGCACCTGACTTAGGCTCCATTGCTCCAAAAAATAGGCAATCTATCCTAGCGTCGACTATTGCTTTCGCGCACATATGGCATGGCTCAAGAGTAGAATAAATTTGGGTGCCTGTTAGCCTATAATTTTTTAGAAACTGGCTTGCATGAAATATAGCAATCATCTCAGCATGGAATAACGATGAATTATTTTTAATGACATTATTAAAACCAGCTCCTATTATCTTTGCGTCTTTGACAATAATAGCTCCAACAGGCACCTCATTATATTGAAATGCTTTCTGAGCCATTCGCAATGCCTCAATCATGAAAGGTTCGTGGTATTTATGCTGAGCGCTATTTTTTTTGCTCATAATTAAAGTCTTAAAAAATTAAGGTTTATCTCCAATGTATGTTAAAAATTTAGAATTAGTAAATAGAATTTTTCCATATTCAATCGCACCATTGAAAGTGAGATGAGCCTTATCATATGAAATTAATTTATTATCGTCTGTAAACAATGGAATGCCGTTCTCAATCTTGCCATCAGATTGCAGCAAAAGAAAGTTGATGAAATTCTCTGGGGGAATTGAATAGGCAACATACTGATTGAACTTAATAATCTTTTCTATTGGCTTGGCTTTAAATCTATACATCTGTCTTCTTAATGGAGCATTCATGTTGTAACCAAAGTCTTTTGGTCCAATTAATAAATATCTTTTGCTAAGAGAGTTTATATATTTAATTTTCTGATTAAGGCATTGTTTTTGGTAGCCATCATCTAAGTATCTATATGTAGTTAATATTAAATCTGCTTGTTTTATTAAAACTGAAGATGCTGGATCTATTTCATCATAATTAAAACAGTTATATTGAGGCTTAACAATTTCATAATCTTGAAGATAATTGTTAACTTTAATCATATTAATTAGATCGCTAGCAAAACTGTCCCCCAAAATTAGTAAATTTTTTAAGTTAGGGTCAGTAAATGTATCGTCAAGGTTACTAGCTGCAGAGATTAGAAAATCTCTATCTGGATTGCTGAATTTATGCTCCCTACTTTTACTGTATGTTGATTTTAATTCTTCATAATTATTGTGGAACCCAAGAGAAGCTGTAAAGCTTATACCTGCAAGTAATACAATAGATACTCCCATACCTAAAGATGTGATTAGGACTTTGAATGATGCTTCTTTTCTAAAAAATTTTTCTAACTTCCATGAGAAAAATGCGATAGGGAATGATATAAAAAAGCACAATATCAAGTAAAAAGTATTTGGCTCGTCTAAACTATTAATTCTTAAAAAGGCATATATCGGCTGATGCCACAAATACAAGCTATAGCTAATCAAGCCGATAAAAACTATTAGACTATTGCTCAAAAATCTCCCTAAAAATGAAAACTGATCTGCAAAAATAATTACCAGAACAGTACCACAACAAACTAGCAAGTTTGGTAATCCAGTAACTCCGATAAATAGATTTAGTAAAAACATCGGAAATAAAATAAGACAGAAACTTAAATATAAAATAATCTCTTTGTTGCGCAGGAAGAAATCTGATGGTCTATGATTAATTAAATATATTGCTGTGCAAGCCCCTAATCCTATCTGCCAAAATCTTGAGGGCAGTAAATAGAACGCAGCTTCTGGGTTACTATGCTGAATCTGAATAAAAAATATAAAACTTAACAAGGTTAAAAAACCCAGTGAGGACAAAAGATTAACTCTTTTAATATAGAGTAAGCCTGAAACTAATAGAGGAAATATAAGATAGTACTGCTCTTCAACTCCTAGACTCCAGGTATGCAACAGAGGCTTGAAACTAGAGGTTAAATCCCAGTAACCAGATGTAATGTACAAAAGAATATTGTTTGACATTAATGCAGTGCTTATAAGGCTCTGACCAAAATTCTCTAAGTCATCAGGCTGCATCATAAAATATGCAAAAGGTATGCAGCAAATCATCACCAACAACAAAGCAGGAATAATTCTTCGAATCCTTCGCTCATAAAAAGAGGTATATGAAAATTGATTTTTAGATTTTTGAACTAAAATCATCGTCGTTATAAGATAACCACTAATTACAAAAAAAATATCCACCCCAAGAAAACCACCATCAAGGAAGTTAAAGCCTGCATGGAAGATCATCACAGGAATAACAGCGAGGGCTCTTAAGCCATCAATTTCACTTCGGTATGAAAAAATTTGCATTTACACTGTTTGATGCTTTTCTAGCTCTAAGTAAATATCTTTTCTTATAAAATTCTTCTCTATTGCTTGATCAATTTCATGACGCACTATAGCTCCATTATTTAAACAATCGGCAAGTTCTTTCATGAAAAAGCTTGTGACAGCTTGCTGGGGATGCTCTCTTCCTATAGTTAAATTTTTTCCAAATAATTTATATATTGGGGCTCTGGGAAAAATATAGAATAAAGGTGTAATTAAAGAATTTAGCTCCAACCCTGCTCGCCACGGCTGTGTTATCTTTTCAGTGGTATGAAGGAGAATGGTGTTTTTTGTAATAGCATCGAATTCATTCCATTTGTTTTCAAGGACAGCAATTTTTTTTTCTTCTGTCTTTAAGTTAATTAAGTCATCATAATCAAGCGTCCCATCATGCATCTGCTCAATAAAATTAATTAATTTCCAGTGATGTAATTGAGCGCAATTTAATAGCATTACACTGGAGCCCCATACTCCATTAGCATGACCTTTTCTTGCATATATAGGATAATCTTCCATGGGAAAATCCTGAAGTTCTTCCAACCCCTGGCGAATTAAAAATATATCAGGGTCTATGACTAACGCCCTGCCTTTATAATTCATTAACTGAGGGACAAGAAATCTCAATAAAGTAAAAGATTGCATATCGTTTTTTTCATGGTCAATCATTTTGCCTTTGCGCTTGTAAGGCAATGAAAAAAATTTTTTTAACTCGGGAAAATCTGATTCATTGATAATAGTAATATCGCTCTCTTTAAAAATAGATCTATTAATAATCGACTGTTTGGAAACTTGAGCACCAATTGATTGATTATCATTAGTGCAAATAAATATTTTCATTTTTTAGTAATAGAATTATCAAAAATTTTATTTTAATTTTCTTCTTTCTGATTGTGAGACCTTAGAAAAACTGTGCCCAGCTATCAATAGGTCTTCTATCAGAATCTAGTTGATTGATAATAGCCTCTGAATCTCTAATGCCTATTGCCATGCCGCAAAACAGCATCTCAGAGTCAGAAATATTAAAAAAATTTTGGATGCTATCACTTTTTAATGACCATGCCTCTTGCGCGCAAGTATCTATACCTTCCTCTTGAGCTAATAACATAAAGGTTTGCAAGAACATGCCTAAATCAGACCATTGAGGAGGACCCATATCTTTATCAATAAAACAAAATAATGCTGCTGGTGCTCCAAAGAAATTAAAATTCTTTAAAACTTGCTCAATTCGAGCAGCTTTATTATCTCTTTCGATATCAAGCAAATAATACATTTGCTCGCCCAGCTCATATCTTGAGGTGCGATAAGGCTCTTTAAGATTTGGAGGGTAAATCTCATAACCAGGTTTTTCTGGAGTATCCCAGGCTGATTGAAAATCTAAAAAATTTTGCATGGACTTATCATTAATTACACACACTCTCCATGGCTGAAGATTTCCTCCAGATGGAGATCTAGATGCACGAATTAGCAGCTCTTTAATCAATGAATTTGAAATACTTTTCTTTGTAAAAGCTCGGATGGATTTTCTAGCCAAAACTGCTTCTGAGACTTTCATTTAGTAAATAGTGTGAATTATGGTTCAAGTATATAACAAAATTTCTAGAAAAATTTATAGAGCTATTCACCATAGATTAGTAATGGTGATAGTTTTGTTATTAGGCTTATCTGCTAGGATGTATAATTTCTAACATGATCAAAAAAAAAATTGCCGTAATTTGCCATAACGATCATCACATTGAAAAATCACTATTAGTTAAACAGAGATTTCGGTCTGATGTAGAAATTTATTGTTTTAAAAATAAGTTACTAAAAAAATTTAAGGATAAATCCTCGCAAGAGATTAATATCAAATTTATAGCAAGCTTCGATGTATTCATATTTTTTACACTGCAAACAGATAAAACCAACATCATTTTGTATGAGTTAATACGTAAATCTCAAAAAATCATTGTCGCTTTTCAAGAAAGTCATCAGCTTGGAATGCATGGTGGAGATGTAAATAATTTAATTCTTCAAGCTGATATGATTTTTGCAGCATCTTCTGATGAGAAAGATGAGCTGGAATCTAGTTTTTTTTACCAGGAGGACCAGGTAAAAAGCTATGGATGGCTATTCAGTGACGATAAGATCGCTAAAAAGAGATATTTAGTTAAGAATAAAAAAGATGTCCTCTTGATTTTGAGCGCACCAGAATCAATAACCTCGTCCAGCTATGAAACCCTAAGCTTAAGAGAAGATCTAATTGGCTCGATTATCGAGCTTAATCCCAAAAACAAGTTATATATAAAACCGCATCCCCTAGAAGATCTCTCTAATTTAGAATCTATTATCAGCGTTTTTACAAAAAAAAATCATCAGATTGCTTTGGTTCAATCTCCACAAGAGTTCAATAATGTAATTCAAAACTCAGATGTAATCTATTCATCAAATAGAACACAAAGCTGCGTTGATATGATTGGGACGAGAAAATTAGTTATATATTTTCTTGGCCCAGATAATTTTATTACGTCCCATATCAAAAAATTTAATGTTGGTTTTAAAAGGAACTCAATAAATTTTATGGAATTTTGTTCAGAAGAATCTATAGAGTCTTTTCAGTCACGGTATATTAATCGAGATACTAAGAATTTTCTTAATATTGAAAACTTAATATTAAGCCTTCCACGCCCAAAAGAAACTAAACCTGACCACAATATAGAAATTATCTTGTGGCAGTACATTTATGGATTGCTAAACAAACAATCATTGCTTAATTATCTGATAGATAATTCATTGATCAATCTAATTCAAATATTTGAGTCTCCTGAAAAAGTCACTCAAAATGAATTAGATATACTAAGTTCAAATCTTTCGATCAAAACATCAATTTTTTTAATCTACCTTAGAGAGATAATGAGAAGTGAAGTTCCATTAAATGAAAATATTATTGAGATAGTTAAAAAAAATGTATCAAGATGGTTCGCTCAATATTACTCCTTAGATGTAATTCATTTATTTTTCTATTTAAAAAATAAACATCCGGAGGTGCAAGTGATGGAAGAGAAATCCACATCATTAATTTTAAATTCAATACAAATATTGCAAAAAAAATCCTTGATATTAAATTTATTTATTATGTTAACCACTCAAATTACTTTTATTAAAAATGCTAAAGTAAGATCTCAAATTTTTAAGTATGTAAATCTAGTATGGGGTTTGATAAAAAAATAAAATGTATAAAAAATGCTCTTGCTTTAAGATTCATTCTCGATAAACTACTTTTTTTAAATTTTTGATGTATCAAGATAATTTAAAGATCAGCGTTATTCTCTCTGTATATGGTAATGACGGTGATTTATTGCGAATGCTAAATTGCATCAGCGCTCAAACAAAAATTCCAGATGAGCTATTGATTATTAATTCTCTTGAAAGTATAGAGGTTCTTAATATAATAGATCAGTTTCAAGGTATTTTGAACATTAATTATTTTTTTAGTAATAAACGATTGCTTCCAGGAGGCAGTAGAAATCTAGGTATTCTTAAGTCAACCTTTCCACTTATTGCATTTCTTGACTCAAAAACATTCCCAATAAAATCCTGGCTGCAAGACTCTATCCAGCAACTTAATTCATCTAATGCATCGGTTATCTATGGAAAAACTCAATATCAAGCAAAAACTGAAATACAACACATTTTTATTCTTTCGACATATGGAAAAAAACCAGTTTCCAGTGTTCCTGGCACTGTTTTACTCAAGGATATTATCGAGGGCATAGGAGGATTTAACTCGCATGTTCGAGCGGGTGAAGATTTAGAATGGAAAAATAGGATTAATAATAATAAGACTATAAAAGTCGAGCATTCTTTAAAAGCAAATATGCTTTATGACAATATGTCTGAAAATGTTTTTCAAGAATTTTTTCGTAGCGCTAGAAATAGCTGGGCAGCATCTTCAATAAATGCTCAATTAAACACGAGAATATTAATTTTTGGATTAACCTGTCTCTCATTTTTAATGATAGTACCAAACTGGAATAGATTTTTAGGCGGATTGATATATCTACCAAATGTCACAAAAATATATTTTATAATTATCACCATTTTATTAGTGGGAATATACTTAATAAAACCCAAAATAATAAAATACTTTTTGCAAATTTTTTCTCTTCCTTTGATTGTAACTTCATTGATATTGCAAGAAACCAATCCTGCTTTATTCAGTATGACAATTAATGAAGAAATAAGAAATTTAAACTATCTCTTCTTTGGTGGCTTATTGATCATTAGCTTTATATTTAGAGCATTCATTGCTCCAATAAGATTGGGTGCTAAATGGGATGAATTGATGCCTATAAGATGGGTATATATGGGTTTTTTCGGCCTAATTAACGACCTAGTAAAAGTTCCGGGATACTTATTAGGAGCAATCCTTTCTCTTAAATCAATAGCAAGCAAATAATAATATCATAGGCATATAACGCATTAAATTTTATATCCTACGCATATCCAACCAGGCTCAGGATCATTAAATTCTATATCCCTAAATCCGGCGCTCTCCATCATTTCAATAATCTCAGACTTTAAAAAACGATGCTCTAGTCTAGTCCCAAATCTATCCAATGCATCAGTTACCAAGGTATAAAAAGGCTGGGCTCTATATGCTGAAAGTGGAATGTTTTTCACATCAATATTAACTTTATCAAGGATCATGGAAAGCCGGGATAATGGCCAATAAACTGCACAAGCTAGTAAAAAGCAGACCATCTTTTTTATTTTAAAAGGTAGTCTTGAAATACCTACTCTTAAGATATCTGAAAGCTTCCATATCATGCGAAACCAGAAAGGCTTGTCATCAAATCTATAATACAGATATAAGATGAAAGGTGCCCCAGATTTTAGAAGATCACTGCATGCCCTCAAACCAGATGCTGTATCGGGAATATGATGCAAGACACCTAAAGAATAACCAAAATCTTGAGATGCCTTCTCTAAGCTGACCTCATTGACACCCGAGCACTCAAATTCACAATTAGAAAATTTTGCAAGATTTAGTTTAGCAACAGAAAGAGCTTTTTCGCTGGGATCTATGCAATTGAGCTTCTTTACATTGGGGGCAATAAATTTCGCCCATCTTCCCGAGCCGCAACCCATATCAAATCCCTCATGAGAATCGTTGATTTGGCTGAAAGGAAAGAGTTTAAAATAAGTATTAGCAAGATCTTCGAATGCAGCTCCATCAAAGTTTTTTTGGTCAAAAAGCTCCCACTCCTCCCCAAAACCTTCTACTGTTTTTTTATCAATATTTGCCATTTTTAAATTTTTTTTTCAAATCTTACCATCTCTGCATACAGAAGATAGTTGAAACTTAATTAAAAGAGAATGCTTATTCAAAATAATCTGAGGTGAACTTTTTAAATTTTTGCACATAATTTTTTCTTAAGTTTGATAGTCTTTTTTGAGTTTTTGTATGTTTCTCAAAAATATCATAGGGAAGCTCTCCAATTAAATTCATAAATGTTCGCGTGTGCTCAGTTATCTCTCTTGGGGTAACGCAATGCAAAGCATCCAAGGAATTCAAAAAAAGTACTGCAACATTATTTGCATATGGAATTTCATCAAAAACTTCATAATGCCTGGGTAATAAACTTTCTTTGTAAGTTTGTAGTTTTTTTCTATTGGAATAGCCGCGGTTCCATTTGCATAATTGAAGATTTCCCCCTGAAGAACTATCAATATCTTGTCTCAAATAAAATAGGCCACTAAAAAGTTTATTAGTATTATCTGTGTGAGCCTTTCTAACCGAGGTTTTCTTTATGACTGGCGTATTGATTGAAATTTGTGCATCAAGCAAGCAATCCTTATTATCAAAGGTATCTTGAAATCGAATGCCTGTATTTAAATTCTTTAATCTTGCAAGATTAATTTTTTTATTGCTGAGCAAGCAATGCTCAAATAAAGCTAATACTTCTTGAAAAAATTCTTTTGATGAATGATAGGCTATAAACTGCTTCCATTCTTGCGGGATATGCGGTGAATTTATTGCATGAGAGGCAGAAATATCAACTCTTTGATTATTGGGTGTCAAGTCAAATAAATCTTTCGGAAAAGATTTTGTTAAGCTCATTGCAAACTCTGAGGGGAGCGCATCCACTAATACAATGTGTGGAAATGGATCCATCTTAACCATTGAAGGATTTGCTTTCGAAAGAATAGATATAGGTAGCTGCATTTTATGAGAGTTTTTATAGAACTAATAATACAGGATTTTTTATTAGGGTTAGTGTATTTGAGTGCTCTCAAAATATTCGACCTTAAATTAATATCAGAAATTTTTCATTTTTATTTTAGTGATAATATAGATAATAAATTTTATATTTAGTTAAAAGGTTGGAAACAAACTAATGCAAAAGCATAATTTTACAGTTGTAACAACATGCTCTCAAAAGGGATATTTAGAGTATGGAAAAAAATTTCTGGAATCATTTCATCTATATAACGCAGAAATTCCTATTATTTTTGTCCAAGATGAGCAAAATACTCAAATTCAAAAAAAAGATAATCTTGAAGTTATCAGTAATAACTTTTGTTCAGAAATTAAGATTTTTCATAAGAAATTTAGCCACTCTTTCTCTGAGAGTGAATTCAAATTCTCACCAAATCGCTTTATTTACAAGCCAACTGCTATTGTGTCCGCGAATAACTTTTTGGCTAACACTAGTAATAAATACCTAGTCTGGATTGATGCAGACACAATTTTTAAAAAGTCGGGGTTGCTAGAATCTTTTGAGAGAATCGCACCAAATGACAGTCAAATTACCTCTGTGTTTGAACGATTTCAAAGCCTAAATTACTTAGAAGCTGGACTAATGATTTTCAATAGAGACCATTCTCATTTCAACGAATATATTGAGAATTGCTGCAATATTTTTATTTCTGGAAAAATTTTTAATTACATGGAGTGGCATGATGCTTTCATATGGACTCAGTTGATGAATGCATATCCCCCTGGCTCATTTAGATTATTATGTGAAGAATTTCAGATTCCTGGATCTCATCCTATTTCAGGCTTCGATCTTCTTAAAGACAAGATGGATCATCTAAAAGGAAACAATAAATTTCTAGGTTTTTCACCAGAAGGGCGCTCTATTTTAAAAAATCTTCAGAGTTATTTAATCAATAGAATCCAGAACAGATAATATAGATTGTCCTTAAATTTTTAGTATTGTAATGGTACTAGAGCCATGCAAAAATTTTACCACTCGATTATTCCCACTCGATCGTAGCTGGTGGCTTGCTAGAAATATCATAAACAACACGACTAATTTCTTCTATCTCATTAACAATCCTATTTGAAACATGTCCAAGGAAATCATAAGGAAGTTTAGCCCAAGTAGCAGTCATAAAATCCACTGTTTCAACTGCTCTAATTGCAATTACATCAGCATATCTTCTCTCGTCCCCAACAACACCAACAGATTTAACTGGCAGATAAGCGCAAAACGCTTGGCTTACTTGTTTATATAGATCAGCTTTAATAAGTTCTTCAATAAATATTGCATCTGCATTTTGCAGGATAATAACTTTTTCAGGCGTGATTTCTTCTAAGATCCTTACTCCTAAGCCAGGCCCTGGAAAGGGGTGGCGATTTAGCATCTCAAGGGGAAGACCAAGCTCAGATCCCATTCTTCTTACCTCATCTTTAAAGAGATCTCTAAGAGGCTCTACAAGTTCCATCTTCATATCATCAGGAAGGCCACCAACATTATGATGAGATTTAATAACTCGCGCTTCCTTGGACTCTGATTCAGAGGATTCAATTACATCTGGATAAATAGTTCCCTGTGCTAAAAAATTGATTTCATCTTTTAGCTTTGAAGCCTCGTTATCAAAAATATCAATAAATGTTCTGCCAATGACTTTTCTTTTTTGCTCAGGATCAGATACACCCTTTAAATGCCTATAAAATATCTTTTTTGCATCTACCACAAGTAAATTTAAATCCATTTTTTCTTTAAATAAATTTTCTACTTCCTCTGCTTCATTTTTTCTCAGCAATCCATTATCGACAAATACACATATAAGTTTTTTGCCAATAGCACGATCTAACAACATAGCTGTAACTGATGAGTCAACACCACCTGATAAACCTAACAATACTTTTTGATCTCCCACTCGCTCTTTAATATCAAGAATTCGCTGCTCAATTAGATTTTCCATCTTCCATTGAGCTTTGCAGTTGCAGATCTTAGATACAAAGTTTTCTAAAACAACACTACCCTCTTTTGTGTGAGTTACTTCTGGATGAAATTGAAGTGCATATATAGGTTTGGTAGAGTGACCCATAGCGGTAATTGGAGCTGATGGAGTTGAGGCAATAAGGTTAAATTGATCTGGTAAGGTGGAAACATGATCGCCATGGCTCATCCAAACATCTATGGACGATCCTGCATCAAAGCCATCAAATAGGATAGAGGTTTTCTCGAGAGTGATGGATGCATGCCCGAATTCTTTGGTCTTAGCAGTTGTCACTTGACCTCCAAATTGCTCAGCCAATGTTTGCATGCCATAGCAGATACCAAGAATTGGAATCTCTAGTTCAAAAATAATCTCAGGAATCCTAGGGGTATTATTTTTGGTCACAGATTCTGGGCCGCCGGAAAGGATAATGCCGGCCGGATTAAGTGAAGCTATTTTTTCTTTAGAGATATCCCAGGGTAAAATTATAGAGAAAACATCGAGCTCTCTAACTCTTCTTGCTATCAGTTGAGTATATTGAGAGCCAAAATCTAATACTAAAATTGTATCAATATTTTTTTTATCCAAAGCTAAGTGGTCAGAATTTGTCATAGTCAATAATTAACTTCTTTGATAGTTGGGGGCTTCTTTTGTGATCATCACATCATGAACATGGCTTTCCATCATTCCAGCATTAGTAATTTCTACAAATTGAGTATCTGTTTGCATTTGAAGGATAGTCTTGCATCCAACATAACCCATGCTTTGTCTAATACCGCCAGTTAGCTGATCAATAACGCTAACAACCCATCCCTTAAAAGGAACTCTTCCTTCAACACCTTCTGGAACCATTTTTTCTTTTTCGACACCGTCTTGGGAATATCGATTAACGTCATTTCTTTCTGACATAGCACCCAATGAACCCATCCCACGATAGGTCTTAAAGCTTCTGCCTTGATAAAGCTCAACTTCTCCAGGAGCCTCTTCTGTACCAGCAAAAATTCCCCCTAACATAACTGCATCAGCTCCTGCTGCAAGAGCCTTAGAAATGTCTCCAGAAAATCTAATCCCTCCATCTGCTATCAGTGGAACATCGTTAGATTTAAATTTTTCTTTGATTGAAAGAATAGCTGTAATTTGAGGCACACCCATCCCAGCAATTATTCTTGTTGTACAAATAGATCCTGGGCCCATTCCAATTTTAATTGCATCAGCACCTGCATCTCTTAGAGCGATGGCTCCTTCAGGCGTGGCTACATTCCCTCCCATTACATCAATATCTTTAAATTCTTTCTTGATGAGCTTAATTGTTTCCACAACATTTTTTGAATGGCCATGCGCGCTATCCACAACAAATAAATCAACCCCTGCTATCGATAGTGCTTTGGCTCTTTCAAGAGTATCTTCACCAGTGCCAAGCGCTGCTCCAACTCGTAATTGACCCCTTGAATCCTTAGTTGCAAATGGGTGTTCAGCAGATTTTTCGATATCCTTCATCGTCACAAGACCTGTCAAAGAACCAATAGAATCAATAACAAGAATTTTTTCAATTCTATTGTTATACATCAATCTCTTCACCTCCTCTTGATTGGTGCCCTCTATGACTGTAATTAATTTTTCTTTAGGCGTCATAATTGTAGACACTGGATCTGAAGGATTATCTGCATATCTAAAATCTCTGCTTGTAACAATACCCATTAACTCTCCATCATCAACAACCGGCATTCCAGAGATACTTAATTCATTTGTTAACTGCATTAACTCTTCAATGGTTTTAGTTGACTTGATGGTTGTTGGGTCTCGAACAACACCACTCTCATATTTTTTTACAGCTTTAACTAACTTCGCCTGCTCTTCAATAGAATTATTCTTGTGAATAATCCCTATGCCGCCATTTTCAGCTAGGGCTATGGCCATTCTAGCTTCAGTTACAGTATCCATAGCAGCAGATACCAAAGGTATCTTTAGGGTAATATTTCGAGAGATTCTAGTTGCAAGATCTGCTTCTGCAGGCAAGAAATCGGTATAGCGAGGGAGGAGCAAGACGTCATCAAACGTTAATGCTTTTAATTTGATCTTTTCCATAAGGGATTATAGCCCAAGCTGAAATTGAAAAAAAGATATTTTACGGCATACCTAGGAGCTTATGCTGTTGAATGCTCAGTTTCCATTCCGGATGCTCTAAACAGTATTGAATAGTCTTGGTGGTATTTTCTTTTCCATCGATGCCATCCATTGGCTGGAGATATAAATGCTCAAAGTCCAAATCTAAAAAATTATCTAAGTTCTGACCTTCTTGAGGGAAAACAGTCTTTAATTCATTTCCATGTTTTACAACTAATTTAGATCCATGTTTAGGAGACACGCAAACCCAATCAAGGTCAAAATCTATAGGAATTGTCCCATTTGTTTCTATTGCTGTTTCAAAAGCATTATTTTTGCATTCTTCAATCAGCTCCCCATCTAGTTGGAGCATTGGCTCACCGCCTGTAAATACAATTAGCTTATTCTCTAATTCTCCCCATAAAGCATTAAGCTTTAATACCAGGTCTTTAGCGGAATAGGTTCCGCCATTAACACCGTTAGTGCCAACAAAATCTGTGTCACAAAATTTACATACAGCACTTGCCCGATGTTTTTCTTTACCAGACCAAAGATTACAGCCTGTAAACCTTACAAATAATGCAGTTCTGCCAGCTTGAGCGCCCTCTCCTTGAATTGTTTTGTAGATCTCTTTAATTGCGTACATTAATTTTTGTAAAGAAGTGGGTCGATGGAATTATTAAGCGCAAATGCTTCTAGTCTTTCATTGCAGGATCCACATTGCCCGCATGCTCGCTCTTGACCTTCATAGCAAGTCCATGTTTTTGAGTAGTCAACCCCAAGCTCTATGCCTTTTTTGATGATCTCTGCCTTTGTAAAATTTAAAAAAGGTGCTTCTACACTAATGGGGAATGTATGGCATGTTTGCGCAACTGCATTCATTGCAGATAAAAATTCTGGCCTACAATCTGGGTAGATAAAGTGATCGCCAGCATGAGCTCCATACCAGACTCTATCTATATTTTGAGATATTGCGAATGCAATGGCATGAGAAATAAACAACATGTTTCTATTTGGAACAATGGTTGTTTGCATGCTTTCTGCCTGATAGCTTCCATGAGGCATCTCAATGTCGCCAGATGTTAAGGCAGACTTGGCAAAAATAGATTCTACATTAGCTATCTCAATCAGCAGATTTGTAAGATTATTTTCTTTGCATATTAAACGAGCGCATTCTATTTCTTTGATATGTCTCTGGCCATAATCAAAGGTAATGCAATCGACATGATAGCCTTGATCTAGGGCGTAATGCAGCAATGTAAATGAATCCATTCCACCTGAAAGAACGAGAACAATTTTATCTTTCAAAGTGATTGAAACAGTTTGTTAGATTTAGCGGCACAGATAAAATCATTCATATGAAGTCCCTTGATTTTATGAGACCACCACTCCAAATGAACCAAACCCCATTCCAAAGTTATTTTAGGATGGTGGTCTTCAGATTCAGCTAAATCAACGATGAGATTTACAAATGTTGATGCTTCTTTATATGAAAGAAATTTATATTTTTTAACTAATTTTGATATTTCAGTGCTATCTATTTCCCACCCATCTAATCCTTCTAATAACTTGACTTGATCAACCTCAGGTACAAGCGGAGCTCCAATCTCACAAGCTTCGCAAGTTTGATTGATTAGATTGCTCACACACCACCTTTTGTTAGTTTTGATGGATCTAGAAGAAGCTTTAATTTATTAATATGTAAGCCTGTTTCTTCATGGGCCACATCAATAATTGCTCGTTTTTCTTTGTAAGCTTTTTTGGCAATTTGAGCCGCTTTTTCATAACCAATCTCTCTATTTAATGCGGTGACTAGTATGGGATTTTTTCCAAGTGACTCAGAAATCTTTGCATCATTAACTTTAAAAGTTTTAATAGCCTTGTTTGCAAGAAGCGGCATGGAAGTTGACATTAAGTTAATACTTTTAAGAAGGTTATAGGCAATTACTGGCAACATAACATTTAGCTGAAAATTTCCAGATTGGGTGCCAATAGATACACTGACATCATTACCAATGACATCCGCACAAGCCATCGCAACAGCCTCTGGAATCACTGGATTAACCTTGCCTGGCATAATGCTGCTTCCAGGCTGCAGGGCTTCTAGTTCTATCTCTCCCAAACCAGTCAAAGGGCCACTGTTCATCCATCTTAGATCATTTGATATCTTCATAAGAATGAGGCTTAGATTTTTAACGCTTGAAGATAATTGTGCTGCTGCATCCTGAGAGCTGAGAGATTTATAGTAGTTTCCAGAAGTCTTTACATCTAATTTAGATAGTTTTTTAACTTCCAATGCAAATATCTTACCAAAATCTTTATGGGCATTGATTCCAGTTCCAATTGCTGTTCCACCTTGAGGCAGGCTTAACAATTCTTTAGATGCTGAGATAAGTGACTTGCGTACAGATTGCAACTGAGCACTCCAGCCAGAAAGTTCTTGTGAAAAATCTATGGGCATTGCATCCATTAAGTGTGTTCTGCCTGTTTTTACTTTTCCCCTAAGAGATATGCCTTTCTTATCAATTGTTTTGATTAGGTGCTCTAGAGCTGGCATCAATAATCTTTGAGTGTCTAGAAGCGCAGAAATACATATTGCGGTAGGTATAACATCATTACTACTCTGGCTCATATTCACATGGTCATTTGGATTAATTTTGATTCGAGCTTTTTTTGATGCAAGATTAGCAATCACTTCATTTGCATTCATGTTAGTGCTTGTTCCTGAACCCGTTTGAAAGATATCTAATGGAAATTGTGAATCGAACTTTCCTGAAATTATCTCCTTAGCAGAAAGTTTAATGGCATTAGCCTTTTTGGGCTCGAGTAACTTTAATTTTTGATTAGCTGACGCAGCTGAAAATTTAATTATGCCCAAAGCTTCAATAAAACTCCTTCCAAATGGGAAAGCAAACTTAATCCCGCTGATTTGAAAGTTTTCTAATGCACGTTGAGTTTGGGCTCCCCATAGAGCATCAGCAGGAACCTGAACCTCACCCATTGTGTCTTTTTCAATTCTATATTTCATATTCACTCCGTTATTGGGTAAACTATTTTACACTTTAAGGAATTCATTATGGCAAAAGTTGTACCAATTAGCATAGATATTAGTAAAGGAAAGCTCCCTAGCAAGCCAAAAGGCATTGAAATGGTTGAATGTAAGACTATGGAAGAGATCAGAAGAGATCAACTTCAAAGATTAACTGCCGGGTTCAGGCTATTTTCTTACTTTGGTTATGATGAGGGTGTTGCTGGACATATCACTTTAAGAGATCCTGAATTTAGTGACCATTTTTGGGTAAATCCGCTTGGGGTTCACTTTAGTCAAATTAAAGTCTCTGACTTATTGCTTGTGAATCATGACGGAGAGGTAGTTCAGGGAGATAGGCCTGTAAATATTGCGGCATTTGCCATTCATTCAAGACTGCACAAAGCAAGACCAGATGTTAATGCGGCAGCCCACTCTCATTCGATGTTCGGAAAAACATTTTCAACATTAGGTAAGTTGCTGGACCCAATTTCGCAAGACTCCTGTGCATTTTATGAGAGGCAAGCAATTCATAATCATTTTTCAGGTGTTGTAGAAGAAACAGAAGAAGGAGATAAGATTGCAAATGCACTAGGTGATAAAACAGTTCTTTTTATGCAAAATCATGGAATCTTATCTACAGGACCCTCAATTGATATTGCGCTTTGGTATTATTTTTCCCTAGAAAGATGTTGTCAATCTCAACTCATGGCAGATGCTGCTGGAAAAACAACATTAATTCCTCATGAAACGGCAATCAAAACAAGAGAATTTATAGCCAATGATCTTGCAGCTTGGGCGAGTTTTCAGCCTCTGTTCGATATGATTTCTGAAAAAGAACCTGATTTACTGGATTAAATTAATTACCAATAATTGCCTTAGTTTCTAGGCATTCATGCATGCCTGCCAAGCCATGCTCTCTTCCATTGCCTGAGGTTTTGAAGCCACCAAACGGTGCTGCAGGGCCCCTGCTGCCTCCATTAATGCTAATCTGGCCTGCACGAATTTTTCTAGCCACAGCCTTTGCATGATCTTCATCCCCTGATTGAACATATCCTGCAAGACCATACGGAGTGTCATTAGCAATTTCTATCGCCTCATCTTCAGATTCATATTTTAGAATACATAGTACAGGTCCAAAAATTTCTTCTCTGGCAATAGTCATATCATTAGTGACGTTGCCAAAAACAGTTGGCTTAACAAAATAACCTTCAGTCAAACCATCTGGCTTGCCTGGGCCACCAGCGACAAGAGTTGCTCCTTCATCAATCCCCAGTTGAATCATTCTTTGCACTTTCTCGTATTGAGTCTTATTGGAAATAGGGCCGATTCTTACACCCTCCATTTCTGGAGGGCCAACTACTATTGCATTAGCTGCAGTGGCGGCGGCTTGAAGAGCAGCATCATAATTTTGAGAGGACACAAGCATCCTAGTCGGTGCATTGCATGATTGGCCGGTATTCATAAAACAATGATTAGCCCCTGCAGTAACAGCTTTTTCTATGTCGGCATCATCCAAAACAATATTTGCTGATTTGCCACCTAATTCCTGAGATACTCTTTTTACAGTTGGAGCGGATGCAATTGCAACTGCAACACCTGCACGCGTGGATCCTGTGAAGTGCATCATATCAATATCTGAATGTTCAGATAGAGCAGCCCCAACAATAGGGCCCATGCCATTAATTAAGTTAAATACACCAGCTGGTACTTTTGCATCATGTAAAATTTCAGCAAAAATAATTCCACACAAAGGTGTGATTTCACTTGGCTTTAAAACCATGGTGCAGCCAGCAGCAATAGCAGATGCAACCTTGGTGCACATTTGATTCATTGGCCAGTTCCAAGGTGTGATCATGCCAATAACACCAATAGGCTCTTTTCTAATTAGATAATTATTTTCTGTGCCTTCAAATTCAAAAGATTTTAAAACCTCTAATGTATCTTTAAAATGTGAGAGCCCAGCAGTAACTTGTGCCATTTGAGACAACCACAAAGGTGCTCCCATTTCATTAGAAATGGTTTGAGCTAATTCCTCAGAGCGCTTTTCATACTCGGTAATAATATCTTCAATGATTTTAATTCTGTCTTCTTTGCTAGAAAAGCCAAATGAATTAAATGCACTGCTAGCAGCAGCTACAGCTGCATCTATATCTTCTTTAGTACCAGCCGCAATAGTGCCGATCACAGATTCATTTGAAGGATTAATCACTTCAATAGTCTCTGAGCCCATAGGGTTCACCCATGCTCCATTAATATAAAACTTTGATTGATTTTCCATCTTATTAACTCCCTTAAAAATTGAATTTAATTATAGCCGAACTAATTACGACATAACTAGCCTTTATTTATAAAATAAACAATGGTTATAGGGCCTGAGCATCTCTTGTTTCCTTGAACGCAAGGATGGCTCTTTGGCGAGATTCTTTTAGATCCAAAATAGGTTTTGGATAATTTAACTTACTAAATAAATCTTGGGTAGGTTGATGAATGTTTTTTAAAGAAGTGTCTGAAAGCTCTGGTATAAATTTTTTAATGAATTCGCCTGTGGGATCAAAA
>ERZ807291.3575-NODE-3575-length-21703-cov-18.400129_pt1 | contig 21703 bp, 20 predicted proteins | sample MGYA00521257_ERZ807291 | MGnify/ENA primary metagenome ERZ807291 (study PRJEB31413, sample SAMN03169783) | marine metagenome | biome: Marine; feature: Water; material: Subsurface seawater | place: North Sea | collected 2011-04-28 | depth 1 m m ... | reverse complement strand
CCAGAGCCAGAGCCAGAGCCAGAACCAGAACCAGAACCAGAACCAGAACCAGAACCAGCTCCGTCCACTCCCGAACCAAAACCAAAACCAGCACCAGTTCCAGCTCCAATTAGTCCAATTTCAGTGATTAGCGATGATGATACAGATGAAGACATTGACGTCGGCATGGAAGAAAAAAAGAAACCTGATGTCTTCCCTGAAGTTCCTGGGTCGCCTAGTCAACTGGATATCACCGACCCCGAATCACGAACTCCCAGTCCACCGGTATCGGTGAGGCAAGTGACCGATGAAACAGAAGAAGAAAAAGAGGAGAGAAAAAAAAGGGAAGAGCGAAGACAACCAACACGCCAAACCTTTCTTGATTACATGCCTCTCGAAATTCTCAGCTATATAACAAGTTTCGCAGCCGAAAGGCCTCAGCCTGGAGACGTTTTGTACGATCAATTGGAAACGATATTCATTCAACAGGCGGCCAGAGGATTCTACACCTCTGAACAAACACGCAAACTTTTTCAAATCGAGAAAAACAGTGAAACGGGAAAACCTCAAGTTGTTGGAGTTGCCAAGGTTAATCCCAACACAAACAAGCCTCCTGGTCTTGCCGACCAATTAAAAACATGGGGTATCAACGAAAACGACGGAAAAGGCGATTGTTTGTTCTTGGCAATTTCACAATTGCTTAACGGCAACACAACAACGGTGGACGGAAAAGAGTACTCGAGCGTAGTGCCAAGAATCGCCAAGAGAAGGAGGAACGGTGACCTGAGCTTGGTAACGCACAATTCCGTCAAAACCAACCCCTATCTGTATGACGGATTCTATACTGCCCAGACGGTTCGCAGAGCATTAGGAGATTATCTCCGAGTAGACACAGACCAATTTACGATCTACCTTGAACGCGTGGATTCAGATCTACCCAGATTGGTACAGAGACAGGACGCAGGCGAGTCTCTTTCACAAGAGGATAAAACCACAATTATGGAGTACAAATTCATGTTGAACGACGACAATACCAAAATAGAAGATCCTGACACCATTCTTGATATTATGATGGAACCTGCCGACGAGAAAAATGTAGTCGACGCAGAAAAGTCCAACCCCAGTTTACGTGCGAAAAGAACGGCGGACAAATACTATTGGGGCGAAGATCTGACGCTTCTTTGTCTTGAAATCGTGTTCAATACCAAGTTGATGGTGATTCAAGTTCCTGAAAAGAACCAATCTATTTCGCTGAATACACGAGTAGAATTCAAGGAGAGCGGTGAGGTCCACTACGGAACTGTACGCAAGATAGTGGACAATGTATGTGAGGTGATCACGAACGATTATACCAGTTATCAAAAACAAAAAACAGAGCTGACGGCCGCCAACTTGTATTCACTTTCCCATTTCCCGTCATTGTTGACGAGAAATACAACGACGGTGTTAGGATATCTTCTGTTCCACCAAAACGGATCGCAAGGGCATTACGAGGCGATTTATAGGAACATGAGCGTCAGAAAGAAAGAAGAGGGGCGGCGAGTTCCGCGTCGATACCTTTTTAGCATAGATACCAAAAGCATACCTTCATACATGGTCTATTTAATGTTCCAATCGGTCTGTCAATTTAACGAAAAAGGGAATTTCATGGATGTGGCAACGGATCCGGTGTATTATCCCGTCACAACCGAAATGACGGTAGAATTCAAACGGTTTCAGAAACTCGATAAAGAAGTAGCCACTGGAAAAATAACCCCCAAAGATTCCCCCAGCGAGTACCAGGAATACCAGAACCTTCTCGAAAGATTCCCAAAAAAGAATCTGCCCCCAATGGGGGGAGTGGGGTCGGCGATTAATAGAATGTACCAGAATTACCAAGACAGGTTGTCGGGCGTTGAGCCTCCTGAAAGTAAAAAAATCAGAGTGCAGTTCGGAGGACAGGTGAAACAGTATGTTACCACCTATCTCCAGAACTCCATGAACACAGACACCAAAAACACGTATTATGTGGTCATCGACCTGGACTTGTATCCAGGCACGTCGCTAACCAGTGGACAGAGGTATAGAATGAGTTGTGCGAACAACTACGACCGTATGCGTTCTGCATGGGCGGACATCTGGGGTCTGACATATGAACCAGGAGAACTTGATGCCTCCAGTGTTCAGGCGATACCAATGGTAGAGGCCGAACCAGTGACGTCTAAAATTGGCGGGCGTAGACGCACATTAAAGCATCCCGCGATACAACACGTTACGCGTCGAAGATACGCAAAGGGATCTGACATTGTAACGAGTAAGAAAAATACAATCAAACGGGCGTTCAAAATGAAACACACAACCAGACGGGCGAGGTCACCGCGTTAGATGAAACTATCGAACATATTATTTAGGACACCAAATAATATGTTGTGGTAATATATATGAACACAGAAAAATTAGGTCAACTGAAACAGCAAATTCGTGAGTTAATGACCATTAACAACGCTAAAAATCTCATCAACCAGGCAAAGGACAATATACCATCCAAGGAACAGTTAGACACCTCCATCAAGACACTTCAAGAGGTACTTCACAACGTCTACGAGAAATCGGTTCAGGGTGCGTCAAGCGTGAGCACCGTGTACCAGAAGACGGTGAATTCGTCGCAGGTGGAGGAGGTGGTGGCGATGGTGTACAACGAACAAACGCCCGAGAAAAGACAGCTTCAACTCGAGAAGGTTCTGTACTTGTACATGCTCAATTTCGGCGTCCAGCAGTTTACGCCTCCCATCGACCTACAGACGCTATCCGAGTCGGACAAACGCCGATTTTTCAGCGAACTTCTCAAAGACAATTCAGGATCGCTTAGCGACATTCGACGCATGGTACGCGATCTCCTCTTGCTCTTCAATAACGATAGACTGGGTATCTCTGCCGTAGAGTACAGCAACGAGTTTGCGGAAGGTGAATTGAAGGAGATGTATGCCAAGATCATCGACCAGGGGCGGTCGCGTGATATCATGGACAAGGTGAACGGACAGGTCGACGACAAAGAGTTCCTGAAGCATTTCCTTGGCGAGATTATTGAAGACGTTCCGAACGGCGTCGCCAACGATACAAAGTATTTCGGCCAAGGCACTGACTATGTCTCGGGCGTGAAGATGCGTCTCGGTAATTTCGTCAAGGGACACAATGTCTACATCAAAGAGTACATCAAGGACGGCAACTCGCTGAAAAAGGAGATTCCTAAGATAGACCGCATTCTGTCGTCTATCGACGAGGGATACGACCTCACGGAGGACAAGGACAAACCCAACATGGACAAGTTGAAATCTGTAGCCAATAAATTGAAGACAACTGTCCAGCAAATGGTAACTGCGTCTTCGGGGAATGATATACGCGTATACGAGTTGGAAACAGTGGACACTCTGATGAAAAATCCCAGCAAGGATCCCAAGAAGGGGACCGAGATTCAAAAGAAGGCGTCCTCCTCTTCTTCTTCTTCCTCATCTTCCTCTTCTTCCTCTTCCTCTTCCTCCTCCTCGTCCAACAAGCGTCGCGTCAATGAGATGGCAGATAGTCCAGAAGACGACAGAGAGGTGCGACAACGCACAGGAACACCGGTTCTCGAAGAGAACGACATGGACGGTGGTCGACGACGCAGAACTCGTCGCGCCAAATCTCGTCGTGGTCGCACTTACCGCAAACGCAAGACAATGAAGCGGGGCGGGAAAAAGGCGAAATCCGCCAAATCCGCGAAATCACGCAAGACCCGGAGACGCATGAAACGCGGTCGCAAGAACAAGAGAAAAACACGCAGGTGAGTTGAGATCCTGATTATTTATTAGTTTATTAGTTTATTAGTTTCTTAGTTTATTATTTAATGATGTATCGTGCATATATACATACATGATTAGATGTTCAACTTGTACCACCGCTCTTTGCTGACGACGAAATTGATCCTCTTCAGATCCAAGGAGAGCTGATTGTATGTATATCGATGTCGAGAGCGACTGAGCTTTTTTTGTATCTCATCTTCCTCTCTATCTTCCTTTCCAGTCATCCGGAAATTTCTTATCGATTCCGACGTGTCTTCATATCGATCATCTGCGTCATATCCCCGTCTATGAAAGTTCAAACGTCCCAGGATGGTATTGTATTTTTCGCTGGTTATAATTCTACGCGGGATCTTCAAATAATCGGTACAATCAACATCGTCGAACGAATTGATGTCGCCGATACTCAATACATGATACAACACTGTGGGTGATACAAAGGACAGGATCTCCTTCTGCATGTCCAGACACAGATTATTTACAATACGTAAGGCAACTCGTTCCGCCTGGTTCTCGTGATGATCTGTCGATAAAGAATTCATTATTGGTTTGTAATAAACGTACACACGCATATTATAAATCATTTTTATCCAATACTATTATCGTCACTCAACCATACAATATTTATTGATACCCGCACAATTCGCAATAGTGATACCTTTCCCCGTAAGGCCCCTCTTCAATCTCCCAGGCCATCTTGTGTCCTATCCTTCCACACTCGTTTTGGATATCCTTATCGATGTCAGATATACACTGTTGAAGGTTGTGTAGTCTACACTTAATCTCCTCCTTGTCTCGAATCATTCTCTCTTTGAGTCCAATCAATATCTGGAGCGGAGTTGTTGTTTCGGACACAGTCTTCTCTTGTTCGGGCTCTGACATAGTTGTTCTATATAACTGATTGAATATATATTTAATCGGTTATATTATATCTATTATATGGTATCATTGGACCTATCGAACAAGGACGGTATACACATACAACGCACCCAGTGCGCCTATAATCTGCGCCGAACACTCCACCATAAACTGCGTAAGCGGAGTCTTGTTGGCGGCTAAAAACATGAAAGACACCGCGGGGTTGAATTTCCCGCCACTCACGCTTCCCATGAGTAAAATGGCAACCGACAACGCAAGTCCTATCTTCAACCACGCCATGTCCTCTCCCTTGCTCACCACGTGTATGATCACGCCTAAAAACACGAAGGTACCAATCAACTCGGCTGCGAACACTTTGCCCAGATTTCCCATATTCTCTATAATGTAACGCTATATTTTTTGATCAGAAAAATCAATACCACGCAATCCGGACTATTTCACCACATTCTTGAAGTTGATGCGTCCAAACTTCTTGGAGAAATTTTTCCCCGCATTGGCCATCTTGGTCTCCATCTGCTTCGTCTTCCCCTTCACGTTAAACTTGTAACACTTTCTGTCGACCTCCCGCTGCCACGCGTCCACGTCAATTCCAATCAGTTTGAGCACCGGTTTGAGTAGATTGAGCACCCCCATCCACAGCTTGTGGAAGAACATGATTGTTTTGTATAACCATTCAGGCAAAAACTGTTTCGTCATACCTTTTCCAGCAGACATCGAATAGTAAGGAACGCAGTCAGGGAGAGAAACAATCTTGTCGATGATCATCTGGAGAATTTCGCCGAGAAGTTTGAATACGCTCCCGATGGCCGCAAACAGTCTATCAGTTGGGTCAACAAAGGCACGCTTCATCTCCTTGCCCAGTTTCGTGAAAAAGCTCTTCAGTTTGTTGTCGACGATGTCCTTGATCGTCTTCACAAAATCCTTGAGTTTGTTGTCGATGGCCTTGGTAATCTTGTTCCCCTCGTCCCGCACCTGCTCGACTCCTTTATCTACCGCACCGGTTATCTTCTTCATCTCGTTGGTTGCCTGTTTGGATACAGAACCAACCTCCCGTTTGATATCTTGTGGAATTCGCCCGACTTGGCGCCCCACGTTACTTATGTCATTGGGTATTTTCTTGACCTGGTTGCCTACATTTTTGATGTCGCGAATGGCAGCGTTGATTTGGTTCACCACGCCCTCCCGCTTGACGAAATATTTGCGGTATGCGATATACACCAACAATATGGTCATTACGCAAATGAGAAATGTATTCACCAATGCCGATGGATTTTTTGGATACATATGAGTCACATACGATGGAGTTTTTATTTTCATTAAGTCTACTATATCTAAATATTAGTTTTTCTACCAAACAGTAGTATATCAGTTCTGTATCCGCATTAATACCATGTCCCCGCTCTGGATCTGGGTTGGGGACGTACGCGTCCCGTTGTGCGAATGTTGGTGCGTAGTAAAAACCGGTTTGATGCGTTACGGGTAGTATTAACATTCCGAGCGTTTCGCATTCCTTCGAACGCTCGACGGATTGCCTTTGTTCCAAGAGACTTGTCGATAGCCGCAATGATGTACTTCGTGGGCAACGCGAATCCTTTACTGATGCTACGTTTCACGTCGTCCGCCGTTTTACGAAAGATACCGACCACCGATCCAACCTCCTTCTTTACCACGTTGGGTATTCCAGTCACCTGTTTGCTCAAGGTACCAACGCTCTTAACAACGTTGTTCAAATCGTTCCGCACATTTCCAACGGTCTTTCCCAACTCGGACGCCTTTTCTGTTTGGTCACGAAGCCTCTGTCTTGCCGCATCCGCCGCTTTTTTGGCGGCCTCTGCTGCCTTACTTATTCCTTTACTGACCGTATTTGCCGCCTTATTTATTCCTTTACCGACCACCTTTGCCGCCTTTTTGAATGGCTTAGGCTTAGGCTTAGGCTTAGGCTTAGACTTCTTCTTAGGCTTAGACTTCTTCTTAGGCTTAGACTTCTTCCTGTTCTTGGCTCCCTCTATGATAGGGTTACGAATGAACGATTTGTATGCCATTACCAACAACAATGTCGTCGCAAGTAGTCCGAAAAAAACAAGCAACTGGTTGTTGTGTATCAGTGTTCTCTTCATAATAGTGTAGTACATATTATGAATATTTTATTGTCAGCTAATCGGTACTGAGCGAATACTTCGCATTGAAATCTTTCTTGGTAAGTACGTACCCCCAATGTTGTAGCGTTTGTCGCACTTTTGGACTTATCGTAAAGTCGTTGTAGTCTGCGCCCTTCCGCTTAAGCAAATTAATCAGGGCACGTCGAAACCTGCTTCTCGGTCCAGCCGTCTTCTTCCACCTGTCGATTTGGCGTTGGTCGTCGGGTCCTCGTTTCCCCGTATAAAAGTCACAATACCACTGCATCCACCCATACGGGTTTTGTTCGTGGATCCACTTTTTACACTCCCAGAATTCAAGGGTGGTTCCCACCTTGACACCATATTTGTTGATGGACGTGTCGTAGTCGTCCCAGTCCCGCGTCAACCAATCGTTGGGTATGCCCTTCCACCAGGAAGCAGGATACGCCTTGTGTTTGTTCTTGTAGTGTTTTTTGGTGACGGACGAGTAGATAGGTCGCCAATAGGTGCCTCCAAAACTACCCCGTTTGAATATTTCCTGGGGCGTGAGATTCGGTCGGAACTCAGGATAGTCGTCAAATACAATATTTCCGCTGCTGTTCTTTTTACCCGTCTTTCGACCCTTTTTGCGGGTCCCGTTGGCTGACTTCCCCCGTTTACGGGTTGCTCGTTTGCCGCCACGGGTCAGTGTAACGTCGTTCCCTGGATCGGAAGAGTTGTTCATTGGCAATATATACTATGTAGACAAGTTATTGGCACGACTATGCTGAAAAAAAGGCACCATGTAGAATACGCAAGAATATATTCTTCGTGTAGAGTAACAGCAATGATCCGTCTCGACTTCATATTTTCTTATTGGCTGGTCGCATGGTACGCAATCTACATGTTCAACGGAACCTCTTTCAACCCGAAGGTGGGGCTCCTCGTGGGACTCATTGAGAACGTGGTCATGCTCGGAACCATGCTTTTCTTCGCGACCTTCGAGAACATTGTCTACTTTCTCGTTGTCAACTTTTTCATCAAAATCCTGCCTCTATACAGTCTGCGCAACTCGTCGCTCACGCTGCGCGACACATATGCGTTTTTCGGACTTTTTGGCATCTATTTAGTGTGGATATACGCAAACAGCGTGTATTTTGGAGAATCTGTCCAGGCAATGACGGTCGAATCACTGCTTCAGAACAAGAACGAGACGCCGGGCATTCAGCTTCTACACATGGCCAAAAACAGGTTGATGAATGTATTATAAATGACAACCATCCTGGATGATTCTCATTTACACAATAGCTCCCTGCGTGACTCGAACACGCGGCCTTCACATTACAAGTGTGATGCTCTACCACTGAGCTAAAGGAGCATAAATGGATAGATATGTATCTATCTTTCCACCTCTCTACCTATCCAAACAAGTCGTTCTAAACATCATCGAAGTAACCAGATAAGGGTCGCAATTAGAACTTGGACGTCTATCTTCGAAATACCCCCGTCCGTTTTTGTAATTGGTGTTTCCAATTCTCACAGAGGCACCTCGATTCGCTATCCCGTGACTAAACCTATCAAACGACGCCGTTTCATGAACACCTGTCATTCTTTCTTCGTTTCCAGAACCATACACACTCATATGCTCTGCATGTTTATGCGACAACTTCTCAATTGCCTCATTGATGAATTCCAATCCCGATTTTCCAGACACCCCCTCTCGCATACTTTTTGTGCTATAATTCACATGACATCCAGAACCGTTCCATTCGCCTTTGAGAGGTTTGGGTTCAATGTTTACCGACACTCTGTGCCTTTCAGCAACTCGTTGTAGTATGTATCTGGCCATCCACAAATGGTCGCCTTCCTCGATACCCACACAAGGACCGACTTGAAATTCCCATTGTCCAGGGGCTACCTCCGCATTTATGCCAGATAGGCGAACACCAGCATATATACAAGCATGTAAATGCTCCTCCGCAATTGCTCTTCCAAACGCATTTTCGGCACCGACGCTACAGTAAAACTGACCCTGTTTCTTCTCTTCGCTGAATCCAAGAGGAAGTCCTGTTTTTGGGTCGACTAAAAAATATTCCTGCTCCAATCCAAACCAGGGCTCTTGTTGTGTATCAAGATCGAATATAGCCTTTGCTTGTTGTCTATGATTATTCGACAAAGGCTTGTCGTCAGGGGTGTAAGTATCACACAACACAAGTTTGTGATGGTTTCCTCTGAACGGATCATTGAACAAAGCAACTGGTTTCATGATGATTTCCGAATCTTCGCCACTGGACTGTGCCGTTGAACTTCCATCATAATTCCAAAGAGACAATTTGTCTACATGGTCGACTACATCGTTAACTACCTTCGTTTTACTTCGCAACTCGTTGTTTCCACCAATCCATACATATTCCACAATTGTGATCGGAATGTTAGAACTCATACAATACTACGATTATAATACTATACGTTTATATTTAAATAGGTTCGTGTTGAAAAACTATCCAATTTATCAAGTAGTGTCTCTGGGGTCGCACCACATACATCGTTTGTTTGTTAGTGAACAATCTATACATACACATGGGACCAGAAACAGATACCCGAAAGGGTTGGAGACATGGTCCGGGTTGGTATATCCATGAACCTTCTTTTTTTTACACAATTTACACATAAATCTACACGGCGACTGCGGAACTTCTTTTTTTACATTTTCGTGGTTTTCACAAATTAACCCTACAATAATGGGATCATTTTTTATACCATGATACGGGTCATGTTTTTCTTTTTCTTTTTCTTCTTCTTCTTCTATAAGTGGCGGCGTGTGTGATAATACAGTATCACCCCCCTGCTCGTTCATCGCTTGACGCATATCTTCGTCAGAAAGATGTTTCTGAAATTCTATAATATAACACACGTCAAAAATATACGACTCTTCGCCGCCATGATCAATGTCCAGGTCCAATATGTATTTCACACAGAATTCTGCCGTCAACGTCTGAGTAGCCAGCATTATTTTGTGGTCCAGATGAGATACATTTTCCTCAATTTCTTGGACTGTATATTTGTATTTATTGTTTAATAAATCGGTATCTGTGAGATACATATACTAATAACGACAATGTCTTTAAATATCCAAACTAATCGTGTTTTTGGCAGAACCCTGGCGACGTTTGCTCTTCTTGGGGAGGGCTCCGTCAGTCTGTAACTCTTTCAGGTCGGCAATACTGATGGTGCTGCTCTCGTTCTGATTGGACATGTCAGGACCACTCGATGACTCAGGCATCTGTGCCTCTTGGATATTGATCGTCTTGGTCTTCAAGCCCGACAAAATGTCGTTGATGTCCGTAGGTCCCTTCATCTCGGGGCGTGTGGAACGCTGAGGCAGCTCTTCGGCTGGTCTCCTCGAGCTTCGCTCAGCACCCTGGCTGGATTCGCGAATGTTGATTCCGTCGTTGACCACACTACTGCGTCCAAAACTGGAGCTGTTGTTGCCGGGTCTGGCACGACTGTTGTTAATGTACTCGGGAGACTGGGACTGGGTGGCCATAGGAGGAGGAGGTCCTCCTTGGGGTTCGGGGTCCATCATACCGTTCATGAACCCGGCGAATCCAGGATTGCTTTGACCCATGGAGTTCACCGCCGCACTTTGGAATTGGCTCATTAGGTCGGGGTTCTGTCGCATGATATCGTCCATATTGGGCAACGCCGACTTGAACATGGTATTGGTCATATGAACCATCATTGCGCTTCCTCCCAACTGAAACAGAAGCTTCAGTTCAGGTGCCATGGTAGCCTTCGATTTGTATTTATCGTGTAGCTCGGCGAACACGTCGTCATAGTCGTTGATGTTCTCGTTGATCTGTTCACCCCAACCATCAAGTTTGATGTCAAAGGGGTCAAATCGGTTGTTCAAAAACTCAATGCCGTTGATCATGGCCATCATCATGTTTCCCTGGAATTTCACGGAATTTGCCTTCGCCTTCTCATCCATGATCGTCTCATACTCCCCCTGCATCTCCATCAGCGACGACTCCATCGTGTATTTCTTGGAGAGTTCTACCCCCTTTTTCTCAAGCGCCTCAAGTTTTCGCAAGATAGCAAACTTTTCGCGAAGCAGTTCCTCCTTCGACATCTGAGGTTGAGGAGGAGCACTCGAACCAGCATCTGGGTCAACAGGTATATCGTTGAATTTTTTAAATCCATCCCAGGTTTTTTGCTCGTCGCCGATATTCGCAGTCTCCACACCTATCTTAATAGGTTCACCATCGCTGAATTTAACAGAAGGCGCATCTTCATAATCGCTTTGAAACATATCAGATTTAGCTCTGAATGAATTATCAATTCCCACATCATCGGTTAAATTATTCAGTTCGTTTTCAAGGTCGTTCAGATCTCCGATGTCAATATCATCCGATTTAGAACGGGGAGTAGTGTCCTTCACTCTATCATTCATTAACAGTTCAATGCCGCCACCAAAATTAGATGACGATTTTGGTGGTCCAAATGAATCACCCATCCCTCCTAAAGATATGTCTATTGTTTCAGGCTCCATGATACTTAATAAGAACTTATAATTTTAAGTAATACGAATAATATATATATAGTGGAGTTACGTCTTGTTGTGGTGTATATACCATATTCCTTGAAGGAATGCGTCAGACAAGTCGTCCTTCTTTTTGCTGTTCAAGAAAAACTGATACCACTCAGTGTAGTTGTTGTGTCGGATCATCTGACCACACCGTTCCACACCCAATTTTTTGCGCTGGTTATACGTGAGGCTTTCTGGTTTCGACACAGACTCAGAGGAATCTCTACAAGACTTGTCTATAGCAACGTTATCACATACTCCCTTTAATTTGTTACTGGCCGAAACAAAATCAATGGGAATGTTGATATCCTTCATAATAAAATACTGTGCAATCATTCCTTGTAGGGTTTTCATGCGATTGGCTATCGGACTAATTTGGTTCTCGATAACAACGCGATGTATGACACACTCTTCGGTAAATATGTCATCGAAAGTACGTTTCAATGAACGACCAATCGTAATCAAATCAACGTCGCATGCGCTGACATTCTCAATCACTTCGAAGGAATGGGATGTAAAAAAATCAAGAACTTCGCCAACCAGATCCTTCTTTTTGAGATTGGGACTATGGTCAATGCTGTACTTGTCTGCAAGCGCCTTGAGTTTGAGGATATCCAGCTTCTTGATAGTAGATGGTTTGACTTCGGGGTTGGGTATGATATATTCCTCTTTCTTTGCGTGTTTCAAGCAGTAACATTTGGAATTCTTCACAAGCTTTGCCTCGTTTGTACACGTTGATCCCTTCACATCCGCCCCACATGTTTTTTTATCGGTTTCAATGAGACTTACCACCCCCCACTTGTAAATAGTATGTTCGTCAAGCAAGCAGTATGCTAAATTTTTAATTCCCACATCTATGCTCAATGTGGTCATTCTATATATAGACGTTTTAATATTATGTTTCTATGTTTCTGTTACACAAGTGAAATACTTATGTAGGAATACACCCGTATCGTCGACATCAGAGCGAGAATGATAAGTTATTGAACATTTGTTCTATAACTTAACACCGATTGTAGAACTATTTACTTACGGGACGGAGGAACAATGTGGGGAGAAATCATTCTCGCTTGTAGTTCCACTCTGGATAGATACGGACTTTTCAAATCACTGTTGCTATATCCGAAACCAGGATTGGTGGTATCAAAGGTCGACTTGTATACAAATGGCACATTGGATGACGGAGTAGCATCACTTGTAACATGCGGAGAAAGCCCCAACGTGTAACACGCCTCTTGAGTATTAAAGTTAATGATATCGCTGGCATTCTTTGTTAAGAATTGACGATATTTCCAGTTTGTGTTGATGTTGTTTTGTTGTTGAATTCTCTCGTTGATTACCGCCTCTGGTTGATAGGAAGCGTAGTTGCGTCCATCGTCCATAATAGGAGGAAAATTGAAATGAATATTATTTGACCCAGAAAAACATGTAGCCCAAGACATTACGTAATATATTATACTTGAGAAAATAGTATTTCCAACTTACTCACTATCAAGAACCTTTAAGATATCAGCCTTCTTCATTTTTGATGCGTCGCTAATAATCCCCTTTCCCTCGACGATCTCGCGCAGCTTACCAAGGCTTGCCTTTTTGTAGTCCATGACCACGTCTACATTTTTGACGTTAACCTCAGAATATTCTTCAGATTCGTTGCGGTCTTCGCTGGAAACATCACTTGGAACATTCATGACGACCTCATCCTCCTCCAACAAAAGTTCAGGTATCACTAATTCGTCGTCTAGACCCATATTTTCATCAGAAGACTTGGTGGAGGAGACATTGCCAATATCAATGTCTGCGTCCTCGATGTCACTGTCACGATTACCGTCGTTGCGGGCATCATCTTCAGGTCCACTATCTTGACTGTCGTCATCGTCATCGTCGTCCTCGTCATCATCGTCGTCCTCGTCATCATCGTCGTCATCGTCGTCATCATCGTCATCATCATCGTCATCGTCATCGTATTCGACATCACTGTCGCTATCTTCTCCGTCGGATACATTTATCATATTTACTGTATGAACATCGTGCTTCATTGATTCATTGGATCCGATGTTCTGACCAATATGTATAGCATTGGCGTCCATACCGCCTCCATGAAGAGGAACACCACCAGGCAAAGGATATACTGAACGTATGGTATTCATCTGCTCGCTCAAGGTGGAAACCAAATCGACCATCGTGTTTATTTTATGGTTCTGCTGGTTTATTTTTTGAATAAAATACAATCCCAACACGCTTATCAAAATCAAACACACTGCTAAAGTAATTAAAATAGAAGGAGTAAAAAATACGTCTACAAGTGCCATTAATACAATTACTCTACATATTTTTATCAGTTTAACAACGAATAGTGCTAAAATAATAATGGTCTGGTTTACAAATATCATAACAACGACACGGAAAATGGTTACACTCTATTCGTATTTTTCCTGCTACTATCAAGAATCTCCGCGGGGTAATTCATATCACTTAATATTTTTAGCCCTCCACGTATCTCCGAAATACCTGGTTTCAGCGAATAGGTATATTCAAAGCCGCTATCGTGCTCTTTTGTGTCCATTTTATAGTTGTCTATTTCCTTGTGGTCGTCCAATTGTTTACATACGGACACGTAGTGTGTAGTTAAAATACATTTAACATGTTTATTCTGAAGCAAATATTTCATAAATGCCGCAGCACTTACGATTGCTTCGTCGGGATTCGTACCAGAATAAAGCTCGTCAAACACACAAAAGTGGCGGTCGCGTTTGTTCTTCTGAATAAAATCAAGTATCTCTTTACACCGCCGGGCTTCTGCCTGAAAGAGACTATCGCGACCACTTGTATCTGGTATGTTCAGATAACAATGGACATGGTCAAATGGACGCAGATTTGCGGATTTATAATATCCACACCCAAACTGCTGGGTAATAAGAATGTTGATTAGCGTTGTTTTTAAGGTAGTCGTTTTACCAGATGCGTTAGGACCGGTAATAATCATACTCTTGTCCAACTTAACATCGTTGGTGGTTTTGGTAACGTTGATATGAGATCCATAATATGACTTTTTAAACACGGTTTTCTTTTTGGTATGAAACGTGGAGAATCCAATCTTCTTGTCGCGAATATGAGAAATGAGACCACTCATGTTCTCAATAAACCCGTGAAAGCCAAATGAATACAAAAACATGCTGTTGATGTCGTCATTTGCGTACATCTCGTAAAAATGTTTCATCAGTTTACCTATTTGTCCAAGATTCTTGTAGCTAAGTTGTTCGCTATTTAGATGATCAAGCGTCTTCTTGAACCGCGCCAGCTTGTCTCTATTTTCCCTAACCGACTCGTTGAATCGAGTATACCCCACGAGTTCAGTCGAACAGTCTAAGAACTTGTCCATTTCATTCATTGTCGTATCAATGTAGGTTCTCACGCGAATCAACTCGGTGTGGATTTTTTTCATATTATTGTAAAACCGCAAACATGTTAAAAAGTTTTGGTATATGGAAAACAAATAGAGTCCCGTTGAAAAGAGCAAATATAATTTTTGATCGGCAGATACGCTGCCAAAATTAGTAAACAGTCTACATAGGGCATGATTTGCCGCAACAACCTTGAGAACCTGTAGATATTCTTCTGTCGTCACTTGAATCCCTCTGGCTTTCAAGATGAACAACGGTATGATGACAATAATAACCGGAACAAGAAGAGATAAAAAAGGCGATGCCAGACTATACATGCTAATGAACTGTAAAACAGACTCAGAGTAGTTGTATTTTTCCCAGTATCCCCATTCAATGTAATGGTATTTGCTCTTGAACCCCAAATCGCCTTTTATTTCTTTCCAGATGCGAATGGTGTCAGACACTATATCGTGGTCTTTTTCCGATTCAATCGAATACGTTCGAAGCAGCGCTTGCGTATCCTTCAGATATGCCGTGTCTGAGGTATAATTCTTTGGAATATCGCGCAAAATAATAGACCCCGCCTCGGTAACGGGAGAGAATGTTTGATTGTAAATAGGCTCACATGTATCATCTATTGTATCAATTAATTCGAGGTCGGTAACAATATCTGGCTGTAGTATTTTCTTGTTGTCCAAGCACGCCACCGGTAGCTTGAAGTGGGTTGAAATATCGAGGGTGTATTGAAGAAATTCTTCGTTGGGGTCTTTATCATTCTCACGCCCATCTTTGTTCTCAGTATCAGTATCAGTATCAGTATCAGTATCAGTCCCAGTCCCAGTCCCAGTCCCAGTCCCAGCATCACAAGAACTTGGACCGATAGAACAGGGCTCATGGCGTTTGGGCGAAAATAAGAACATACGAATATAACAGATCCAGAAAAAAATAAAAGAGTATATACGAATCAATCACTAAAGACTCGTATACACATTTACATACACCGCTACGTCTAATCAATATGTGACATAAAGGATGACGGCAACTCGCAGATTTGAGTTGAATAATACTGTTCTATTTTTCTTAACTTATCTACGTCTCTACGTGTAATAAAATTGATACCGACACCCTTTCTTCCCCACCGCCCACTTCTACCAATACGATGTAAATAGGTATGGACCGATTTCGATACATCAAAGTTGATCACGATACTGACCTGTTGAATGTCGATTCCGCGAGCGGTGACATCCGACGATATCAGCACCCTGTTTATTCCCTTTCTAAAACTTGAAATGGCGTCTTCGCGCATAGTTTTGTTCATATCACTATGTATACAACAAACAGGGAACCCATCCTCCTTCATACAAGTTGTCAACTCTTTTACCGTATTTACACTATTACAATAAATAATACAGTGCGACATAGAAACCGACGAATACAGGTCCTTTAATGTGTGATATTTGTGTTGCTCATTATCTAACGCAATGTAGTATTGACTAATTCCTTCCAGAGTAAGGGTTTCCCTCTTAACCACAATGTATTCTGGCGAACGGGTAATCTCCTCCAGTTGGTATATTACGTCCTTCGACATAGTTGCTGAAAACACAACCACCTGGCGGTCGTCTGGCAACCGTTGAATAATATCGTACACACTGTCGCGAAACCCATCGGACAACATTTCGTCCGCTTCGTCTATCACAAGCAGTCGCATATGACGAAGAACAAGAGCTCGTCGTTTGATCATATCACACACTCTTCCAATACAACCAATAACAATGTGAGGGGTCTCGTGCTTCAATGCGGAAACACTCCGTTCTACGCTGCTTCCTCCAACGAGAACCTGTGTTTTCAGTGCGTCAATCCCCATACCAAGAGATGTCACTACAGTCTCGATTTGACTCGCCAGTTCGCGGGTCGGTACAAGAATGACTACCTGTGTAGTCCTTTCTGTAAAATCCACCCGCGATAATGCACCTATTACAAACGTGGCCGTCTTACCCGTTCCAGATTGAGATTGTGCTATCACGTCCTTTCCGTTTATAATTGGCAAAATACCCTTGGCCTGAATGGGACTGGGGGTTTCAAACCCATGGGAATATACTCCTCGCAGGATAGTGGGGTCCAGATTTAAATCGTCCCATGTTTTAACAATCGGGATGTCTGAATTTTCATTATCCTCCGTTTTTTTTGCACTTTCCGCTGGTTCAATCTTTGTTGTTTGCTGATTATCATTCATATACAGACTCAGAAATTGTATTTAAGTCGTTCGATATAGTATGTTTCTTCTAAGTTTTATTTTACCGAAAACATACATAAACAAGTACCCAGTAGTAGTATATGACAGTAAAATATACATTAAAAGACTTTTACGTCATAAACGAAAAGGGATTTGATGTTATTCTTACCGACGACATCGTGTCGCAAATTAACAATATTGTCAAACAGGTGGGTTCTCCCAATTACATTCGGACCCCTATTTTTCACAAGGCCCCGAAACATTCACAATCCTCTGCCAAAAAGAAGCGCGATTTAAAGCCCACCGCCGAAAGCCAGCAATTGTGGGATAGTATGACAAAACACCCAGTTCCCACCAATAGCGACAGCGACCAACCCACAGTGTCCCTCCAGACAATTCGCTCCTATTTAAACAAACTTACCGATAAAAATGTAGAAGAGATCAGCGAAAAAATCATCACCATCATTGACAAGGTGGTGGAAAAAAACGACTCTGAAATGATAGACTCTATCGCAAATGCGATTTTCGATATCGCTTCCTCAAACAGATTCTTCTCCGCAGTATATGCAGAATTGTATAGTTTGTTGATCACAAAATACGAGAATATCCAGAGTATCCTCGAGTCAAACTACTCATCTTTCCTTGACAAATTCGAAGAGATACAATACGTGTCGCCCGACGTAGACTACGACGCATTCTGTAGAATTAACAAGGAAAACGACAAACGACGAGCAATGAGTGCGTTCTATTTAAATCTATATTGTATCGGCGTGCTTCCTATCGAGAAAATAGAATTCCTATTAACGCATATCATGAACAAGTTGCTGGAAACGATTCACATCGAAGACAAATGCGCGGAAATTAGCGAGTACACCGAAAACATCGCTGTTTTCTACAACAGCGATATGGAATACAACAAGGGTATCCGCCTGTCCAACGGACTGAGCATACACGAATCAATCCTGTTTCTTGCAAAAACGAAGAACAAAACGTATCCAAGCTTAACGAGCAAATGTATTTTTAAATTTATGGGATTGTGTAACATGTAACAATCGTATATTGCGTAACTACATTATATAATATTTAACATGATACTATACAATATCATGGTTGACAAGATTGACGGTATTTTCTACATAAATTTAGAAAAACGCACAGACAGACGCGACTTGATTGAACTGGACTTAAACAAAGTGAATATAGACACAGCAGAACGGTTTGTCGGAATCCCATTTGAACCTGGAATTGTCGGCTGCGGGAAATCTCACCTGGCTGTTATGAAATTGGCAAGGGAGAGAGGATACAAGAATGTGTTGATTCTCGAAGACGATTTCACGTTCTTAGTTGACAGGAATGCGTTAGATGAGGCACTCAACATGTTTTTCAACGACGTTGGCGACGACTATGACGTATGTATGCTTTGTTGCCAAAATTTGGAAGAAAAGGGCGACAAACCGTATTCCTATCTAAGCAGAATTCACAAGGCAAACAACGCGTCTGCTTATTTGATCCATGGTGACTATTTGGACACAATCATCGAGTTGTATGACTGGGCAATGCCTCTGTTGGAATCGACTGGAGAGCACTGGAATTACGCCAACGACCAGGTGTGGAACAGATTACAGGAAGAGGACAGGTGGGTCTGCTTCTCCCCGCGTTTGGGGAAACAGCGGTCTGGGTACAGTGATAACGCAAAAAGATTTATGGACTACGATACATAATATGCTGAGACCTGTCTCTTGTTTGTTTTCATATATAATATCCCGTTATATATATGAAAAAATGTGTATGCGTAGACGAATGGAGGTGGGGAACACTTGATAAACAACTGTTGTATGCTCTTGCTGCTATGTTCTTCTCACTTGGTATATTACTCGACGCAAGAACTAATTGGGATATACCTACAGACAGAACGCGTATGTCGATTGTGGCGTTCAACTATATAGGGTTTCTCACCATACTCATGTATCAAATACGAAACAAATGGAAGGCCGGTGTCGTGATTGTATCGTTAACGTTACTTATATCGACTATACCCTTATACAGAGTATTGACTATGTATCCATCCGCATAAAACAATACGTGTTTAGCAGGTATTGCGCTACGTCCAAATCGAAGACATTGATAACCAATAATATTTTTCTCATCATAAATATATATATATGGTTTATCCAACATTTAATATAAACAGTATCAGTAAACGATGTGATTCGGATTTAGCCCACTTCTACGATACATATAGCATCCCCATATCAAGCAAGGAGTACAAGGACCTGTCGAATATGCGCTTGTATACCGCGGAAAATGCGTCACTGGACGCAATGAAAGTGTCCATGCATGAAAAGACCAACAAGCTTATTGAAATCGCCGGCAAATCGAGTATATCCGAGTTTGATTATGCCCACGACGTCATTCATTTGTCCGAGTTCAACCAGAAGCGACTATGGATCGTAAGGACGTATATTTTCTACGAACTACTTACCTTTATCACCCTGACATTTTCAAATGAGGGACTGTACAACGAGGTATATAACGACAAAAACCAATTTCCATTTCGCACAGACATATCCAAGGAGCTCGATAACTTCAAGATGGGTATTTTCGGAAGCATTACGCCCACGTCAGACATCGACATTGGGTTCCAATACTCGGGGACAACTCTTCAGATACCTGGTCTCGCGTATATGGTTTCCAGATTCGAGGACTCGTTCCTGTTGTTTACCGGGAAAAACAGTCTTGCGTTTGACATTGAAACATACGCGGACATGATGACCATTCCCAGCCCCGACCCCAACAAGAGAGACCACCCCGACTATTTCTACCTGGATACCAGCAATTTTGAGAAACGACATTTCCAAAAGGTGGTTGTCTGCGCCGGGACCAGTATTCTGCGAAACGCGGTGCTCGCGGAGATGGATGTTCGAGGAAGAAACTTGTCCAAGAAGGAGATAAGTGAAGTGCTGGATACATTCAACATGGAAGATGTTATCCGAATCAACCAAACGTTCGCTAATTTTTATGACGATATCAAAACTGACCTCTCCACATCGTGGTTAAACGACGCCAAGTCGCTGGTGCTGGATTATATGTCATCTGACTATAATACAGGTCGGTATAAGTATTACGGTCTTGTTGACATTGCCGAGAAAAGCAAGTTCAAGGGGACGGCACATATTGATTCCCTCAGCACGGATGAAATATGCGAAATCATGGTGAACATTGGATTTTCGCTGACATATCGCATGGAAAGTTACAACTGTGCCCCGACCGTCATACACGTTGTGCGAATTCTCCAGGCGGCCAAGGAAAAGGCAGAAAAATACAAAACGCTCACCCCCAAGGCGTATTGTGTTGGCGAGGTTCAATACCTTGACCCATATTGTTCTCTTGGAAAGTATGGATATGCGCTCAGTTGCCTGGAGCAGCTCGGATATATCTACCGATTCACGGAAACCTACTGTGTGCAGGAAAAATCCAGCTACAACCAGAGTAAATGCGACAAAAAGATGAACAAGTATATGGGTAGGTACGAGAATGGATTCTTTTACTTTATTCAGTATTACACTGGCGTGATAAGCAGAGGCGGTAAGTTGCTTCGAAAATATAAAAAACACAACAAAAAGACAAGGCGTCGCAAGAGGGCGACAACCAGCAAACGCGCAATCAAGGGACGGACTCGACGTAAGCATGTCTCGCGGCGAACCATAAAACGTCGAAGAAGCAGGAGGTCATGATAGCCACCAGGTGGCGGATTGACAAGAATATTCACATGCGTAGCTGCTTAAAAAAGGGAACCAACACGTCCTCCATGGATACACGCGTGAACCACGCATACTGACGTTCGGTGATGGCTCTTATTTCATCTTGGTTTTTTACCAGTGTTTGGTCAATAAGGGACGCAATAGACGCATATTCGGCGTTTAATATATGCGTTTCCAGCTCGTTTAGCCAGTACTCGTGTTTCATGTTTGTCCTTTTCGGGGTTTCTATGACAACCACCGCATTGTTCGACAACAATAGAGCATTGCGATAATAATCGAACATGCTGTTGAACTCGTAATACAGGACATTTACAACGACCTTGCTGCGTTCGATCAACCTACAAAGCTCGTTGTTCGAGACTCCATGGTGACTATCGACGATATGAAGATTCCAACGTGTTTTCAAATCATCCAAAACCACTCTCCGTCTGTCACTGATGCCTCCGTAGAAAAGAATATCGATATCTTTATGGTTCCACGGAATAAACTGTGACTGGATATTGTCATGATAATATGATTCAATATGTTTATCATACAACAGAGGCAAAAAGAGCACAGAGACGTTTCTGTAGCTTTCCAGCAGGACTTCGTAGTTAATGACATTATACTCGATAATGTGTATGTTCTTCTTCTCTCTTTTATGGAGGATCTCAAATATCTCTTTTGCGCCTCGCAGCTCCCAATGCTCGGTATTTATCAATAAAAAGGTCACGTCTTTACTGAATACATTCTGCCGTATATAGTCTTTCGCATCACACAATGTGATGTCATACATATTCATAAGCACGACTGTTTCTGGAGAGACATAAATATCATTTATTGTCTGGATACATTCGACCTTTTCAATCAGCCCCGGTTGACGAGAGAGGACGCGTTCACATATGTTTCTAAATAACAAAAACGGCATATACGACTCCGAAAATTGGTCGGGTATGTATATTTGTACCAACATAGAGGGTATTGATATAC
>ERZ807291.3573-NODE-3573-length-21723-cov-4.824165_pt1 | contig 21723 bp, 18 predicted proteins | sample MGYA00521257_ERZ807291 | MGnify/ENA primary metagenome ERZ807291 (study PRJEB31413, sample SAMN03169783) | marine metagenome | biome: Marine; feature: Water; material: Subsurface seawater | place: North Sea | collected 2011-04-28 | depth 1 m m ... | reverse complement strand
AGAGTGTATTTGAAAATATAGAGGTCCCATTGGTATCTGTTTTGAACGACATGGAACACGAAGGTGTTTGTGTGGATGTGCCTTTTTTGAATGCGTATAGCAAAGAATTACAAGAACAGGTACTTAATGCGCAAAATAGCATTTTTGAGTCTGCCGGTGTAGAATTCAATATTGCCTCACCACAACAAGTGGGTAAGGTTTTATTTGAACATTTGAAGTTGAGCGATAAACCTAAAAAAACAAAAACAGGGCAGTATCAAACCGACGAAGAGACATTGCAATCACTTCAAGGTAAACACTCATGCGTAGATCATATTTTACAGTTTCGTACCTTACAAAAGCTCAAGAGCACATACGTAGATGCCCTTCCAGAAATGGTAAATGCACATACGGGTAGGGTGCATACCAGTTTTAACCAAGCAGTAGCCGCAACAGGTCGATTGAGTTCTCAAAATCCGAATTTGCAGAATATTCCCATTCGTACGGATTTAGGACGTGAGATTCGTAAAGCTTTTGTGCCTTCCGATACAGATAGGGTATTATTAAGTTCGGATTATTCCCAAATTGAATTGCGCATTATTGCGCATATTTCAAAAGATCCAGGCATGATTGAAGCCTTCAAGCAAGGAATTGACATTCATACGGCAACGGCGTCAAAAGTATGGGGTGTGCCCATTGAAGAAGTTGATAAGGATATGCGTCGAAAGGCCAAGACCGTGAATTTTGGTATTATCTATGGCATTTCCGCATTTGGTTTGAGTCAGAGGGTTGGAATACCGCGATTTGAAGCAAAGGAAATAATTGACAATTATTTTGCGCAGTTCCCAGGGATTAAAAAGTATATGGATGATACCATTGCATTCGCGCGTGATAACGGTTATGTTGAAACCATTTCTGGCAGAAGAAGAAATCTCCGAGATATAAATAGCAGAAATGCCAATATTAGAGGTTTTGCCGAGAGGAATGCCATAAATGCACCTATCCAAGGAAGTGCAGCCGATATGATCAAAATTGCTATGATAAACATTGCAGATTGGTTAAAATCAACCGATTTAAAAACCCAAATGATATTACAAGTGCACGACGAATTGTTGTTTGATGTTCCTAAAAATGAATTGGAAACGGTTCAATCAAAAGTCAAAGAGATCATGGAGGGAGCTATGGTATTAGACGTTCCGGTTTTAGTAGAGTCAGGAACCGGTGCCAATTGGTTAGAGGCCCATTAATTCCAAAAATGCCAAACAAATCCGAAGCGAAATCTATCGGGTTGAATGGGATAATTCAATGTGCTTTCATATCGCGAATTGGCAAATGGAAGTACCCACCAATTATTGAGATGTTCGTATTTCAAGAAGAAATCTACGGTTTGGATTCGGCCGCTGAAATAAACATCCAGTATGGGATAATTTCCTAGGTTGATAGCATCGGAATTTGCGTAGAATTGTCGATTATCACTGCGATATTGGAAAGCCAGATAGTTAGAGCTGTAGTTGGCGTCAAACCCAATTCGATAAATAAGTGCCTTTGAGAACGCATTGTTTTGATAGCTCAATCCGAGTCTTGAAAACAATACCGGAAGCCCCAAGTTGTTCCATTCTGCCGCATTGTTTTTTTGTACGTGAATGGAACTCACAATCATCCAATGGTTTGTTCCCGAATATCGCCAATTAAGCGAACTCTGTATGTATTGATAAGGTTGTAATATTGTGGGAGTGGGTCCCTGCCAAGATCGAATAACGCCCTGCATACTTCCAATTTGAATTCCCATTAAGAAATCCATTTTTTGACTATGGTATCCGTATTGGCTGCTAATTTCGTTTTGAATTATACGGTGATTTGGGTCTATGTTTCCTCTAAAATCAAAATGATTACTCAGGTAGTAGGACTGAAATAGATTCGGAGATTGTTGTTTATTAGAAAATTTAAGCTCAACGAAGGATGAATCGCTCCAGCGATGTTGCCCAGTAAGAATGAGATTTCGATTGTTTTTTAAGTAACCCGTTCCCATTTGAGAAACATCAAGTTGAAGAAACTCGTTATTTCTTTTCCATTGACCGAGAATGTTAATTCCATTTGAGGTTTCCCAGACAGACTGCCTAATTGTATCGTTTATTTGCGAACGTAAATGCGCATATTCCAATCTGTAACCCAATTCCAATTTAAAGATGCCCAAGGTTTGGGTATCTTGGAAACCCCATCCGAGTTGTTGAATACCTGATTTTAAAGAGGTGCTATCGTCGATTTTTGTCGCCGTGTAGTTATACGCGGCCCCATAATACATTGAATCTCGACTTTTATCGAAGTAGGTAAAGCGCTCGTTTTGATAACGTAGCTCCTGCCATATGTAATGTTTCTTGTCCTCTTTCAAGAAATACCGGTGTTTAAATTGGTGAATTGTTTGAGAAAGAAAAGATTCCGCACCGTTTAATGTAGGAACATAAATTCCAAAATTTCTAATGATTGGTTTATCCGAAATATTTTGAGTTGTTCCGTAGAATAAAGTATCATTTACGAATCCTCCATTTTCGATACGTCGATTTCGGTTCCAGGACAAAATAAATTGCTGCTCATAGCGACCATCTATGGAACTGAAATCACTGCCGAATCCGATATTTCGCATTAGATTATCTTGTGAAGCACCGGTATACATGTCTTCATTCAGAACAGACCGATAATTTAACGTAATATTCCACGTAGGCGAAAAGTTCTGAGTGTGTAGCGCTTCTAGACCCGTGTATGATCCTGCCCCTTGTGAATATTGAAAACGCGTGTAAGCTTGTCCTACTTCATGAAAATTGAAATTATCGGGAGTTATCAAATAGGCGTCTCCTAATGGAAGGCCAAGAGTAAAACCGCCTTTATAAATCTGGTGGTTTAGATTAAATTGTGGAGAACCCGGTGCGCCTAGGTTATTTACCAGTACTGCACTTCTTTGATCGGGGGTATAACGATGATTTAGCAGTAATTGGCTATCTATAAATCGCAACGTGTCTGTTCGATTCCAAAATTGCAAAGCCGAAACTTGCTTTGGAAATTTCCTAGGTTTCAATACGGGTTTTTCGCTGCTGTCTTTTTGGGTTGTATCTTTCCCTTGTGCGTTGGAAATTCCCAAGCCCGACAAACCACCTAAAGGCAAGGTTTGGGCCTTCAATGGTAGGTTAAAAGCAATGAGTAAGCAACTTGCCCACGTCAAAAAGACTTTATGGATTCTTGAATTCAACAAGCAATTGCAAAAATGCGCATAAAAAACGACAGCCGAATGGAATTTTTGATGAAAGCGGATCGAAATGCCTGAATAGGTAAGTATCTTTGGTCGATGTCGTCCTGGGTTTTGCGAATTTCCATTTTTCTATGGTCTTCCTCTAAATTTTTGGTTGGAACAGGCATGGCCTTGGCTTTTTTATCCCCTCTGGAGGGGATTTTTTGGTGTGTTATTGGTGGAGTGAGTGGTTGTTTTGTTTGGATTTTCGGAGGGAGTAAGCTTTTAGATTTTTGGAAGAAATACGTTAGAAAAGGTAAAAAAAGGCGCGTTTTCTCTAGAAATAATAGATTTCTCGTAAAACTTAGATTAAAAGGAGGACTTTGGCTAGTTGCCTTCTTAACACCTATGATTTTAAGTATTCCAGTTGGTTGCTTATTTGCAACAACATTCGAAACAAATCCCTATAAGGTATTGCGTATTCAATCCTTATCCGTTTTAATATGGTCGGTTGCCATTTTCGGATTCAAAGCTGTTTCTCAATTTTTTATGGGCACCTAAGCTCATATTCTGTGTAAAAATTGCAGGGTATTTACTTTATAACGTTGGAAATGTTGTAATTTTCCGAAGTATATGATTGACTTAAGGATGCGCAAGTTTTGGTATATTTTGATGGTATTCATAATTGGACTTGGCGCTTGCAAACGAAATTCGGTTTCATGGGATGTAGATCAAACAATACCCTTGTTTCACTCAAGCTTTTCTTTGAACGACGTTGATACCAAATATTTGAAATACGGGGTTTCGGATTCTGGATATAGATTGGAATATGAAAATACCCTATACTCATATAAAATTAACGACTTGCAAGTAAGCGACACAGGTATAGACGCTTCGTTCAATTTAAGAAAATTAAGATTGAACGATCAAGTGATTAATAACACTGTTACCCTAGGAGAAATCAATCCATTATTTAAGGTTCTCGATGGTCAAACTACAGATATTCCGGCCCAACAACAGTCCGATTTAGAGCCAACAGATATCGATGCCTCTGAATTCTTCGAAACGGCGACTCTAGATACTGGATATTTGGATATAGGTATTACCAATGATTTACCCGTAAATATTCAACTGATTGTTTTTGAATTGAGAAATTCAGATGATAATACTCTGGTTGCATCCGATTCATTTAAGAACATTGTGAAAAATGGAGGATCTGAAACGAAAACAATTGATTTGGCGGGAAAAACGGTTACTAAAAATTTAAAAGGGGTTATTAAGAGATTGGAAACCGAAGCAAGCGGAGGACCTGTTTTAATAGAAGCAAATAAAGGGCTTACCGTTACTTTAGGAGTAAGAAATCTTCGACCTAGTTATGCGATTGCGGCATTCCCCTCTCAAGATGTTATAGATCAGGATGAGGGTTTAACATTGGACATGAACGGGGCCGAAATCAAATATTTTAAAGTACGAAGCGGCCGTTTGCGAATTAAGGTAATCAGCACCATTCAAGAGGATATGAGTATGGTATTGTCATTGCCAGGTACTACCAAAGATGGCAGCGCATTTTATCAAGAATTATCCTTATCAGGACCGGCTGGTGTGGGTGTTGCGACCACCGAACAAATTTATGATATGAGTGGTTATATTCTTGATTTTAGAGGCAAAAATCCTGATGTGACTGACACCGTGAATACGTTTCATCAAATTTTGCGTGTTACCCTTGATAGCAGCGGTAGAAAATTGGCCGTTGGGTTAAAAGACAGCATTCGATTGGAATACAGATTAGAAGGTCTGAAGCCGGAATATGCTATTGGATATTTAGGTAACACCATTGACAGAACGGGTATGGATACCACAGATTTTGATTTATTCAAAGGATTAGATGGTGATTTAACCTTCAAAGATGTTAAACTAGACTTTATTTTTAGAAATAGTATCGGTGCAGAAGGAAGATTAAAATTGCATCACTTAAAGGGTCAGAACATTTTCAATGGACGTTCAGAAATTTTAGATGCCGATCCATTAAAGAATTACATCACGGTTCCAAAACCGGAATTTAAGAGGGATGCTTACACAGAAACATCATTTTCTTTGGGCACAGCCAATTCTAATATTAAATCCTTTTTAGAAGTATTGCCTCAGAAACTGGAATACGATTTGGAAACGGAGGTTTCACCCGGCGGTAACATTAATAACTATCAGGATTTCATTTTCGATAATTCAAAATTGGACGTAATCATGCGCATGGATGTGCCCATTTCTTTCGAATTTGGCGGATTGATTTTGCGTGATACTCAAGCTGTGAATTTTGCTGAATTAGGCGATATGAGCCGGGTAAAAAGTGCCACGTTGTTTTTGGATATTATGAATTATTTCCCACTAGATTTTGATTTAGATTTTCAACTATTTGATAAGAATTTTAATTCTTTGGGATATTTTGATGTTTCTCCAGAGGGAGGTGTACAACGAGGCAGTTTTGATGCGAACGGAAGAGTGATTCAAGCTTCTGAAGTTCCCTTGCGAATACAATTGCCTCGCGAGAAGGTGAGCGCACTTGTTAAAACCCAGTACATTGGAATTATAATGAAGGTTAAAGGTACCGGGCAAATGCAAAAGATATACGGAAATAGCAAGTTAGATCTGAGAGCAAAAGTGCAATTTGAATATGAAATGCGTAATGATTAAGAGAGTATTATTTATTGTCTTTTTGGGTGGAGTTGCTATATCTGGCTTTGCTTCTGATACCAGTGTTATAGTTCCCCAAAATATATTTAAGCCAACGGATGTAGTTACCCAGGTGAAAACATTCCGCCCTGTTGTGAATTTTTGGGCGGTTTCTGGTTCCAATGCTGTGCCTTTATCCATGGCATCAAAATTCATCACAGGCGGCTATATCAGTCCAAATCAAATGCAAGACTATGAATCCAAGCTGTCTGAAACAAACAGAATGGGTTTTATGCAGGATTTATCCGTCTTGGTTTATCCAATTGCTGGGTTGACCAATCCAGTTGAGGGAATTGCATTGCAACAAATCAGCCTTGGTACCTTAAGCCTAGGTGGCCTCACTTTCACAAAAGATGCCTTCGGGATTTTTTTCAGAGGGAATACGCCCTATTTGGGAGAAAGGAAGGAGTTGGGTTCTAATAACTATCTGCAACTTAGGCAACGGTATGTAGAATTTGATTTTAAACTTCCTTTAAAAGTGGGAAATTGGAAGTTTTCAAGTACCGTTAAACTTTCTCAAGTTTTGGATTACCAAAAGGCACAAACCAATGCGTTATTTATGGAAACGGATGTCAAAGCCGATTCTATTGTGCTAGGAGGAAATTTTTATTCCCAACAAACAGGATACGACTTTTGGGGAACGGGTGTCGGTCTTCAAGCGGGTATTTCAGCATATAAACCGGTAAATCGTGGCTATTTAACAGTAAATATTTCCGATTTAGGTGTTTTGTCCGTTAATGGAATTCAACGCCAATCAAGGGGTTATGAATGGACGGAAAACAGTTTGAACGCCTCAGGTGAACTCGAGCTTGCCGATGTAAATATTCAATCAGTAGGACTTACCGGAACGGATATCAAAGTAAGCAATTGGTTCGACCGTCAACGAGATACGGTTGAAGCTAGATTGAACATTGTTGAAGGGGAGCAAAGAGGTACTGTTTTTGCACCATTTGTAGCCAGTTTGAACTACGGTAAATATTACCTGGGTTCTAAAATTCGAGGGTTTAGAATGGGTATTCAATACATCCATATGGTTGGTTTTATACCGCGAATTAGCGGTGATGTGAGGTGGAGTCCTGGTGGTAATATTAATCTGACACACGGAGTTTCCATTGGTGGATTTGATAATTTTGACATAAACAGTTCTGTGAGTTTTTACGCAGGAAGTATCAACAACGATAAGATTATGTGGGATATCTACCTACGGGGTATTGAATCCTTCATAGTTCCTTCAGAATTCCATGGAGGTGGTATAGGGGTACAGGTTTATTTCCCTTTTGGAAATTAAAAATTGAACCTATCTTTTCGGAGTTTGAAAATCCATATTTCACCTGTTTGAAACACAGGTTCTTTTTCAATTAAAGAATGTATATAATGCTCTTCTGGTATTTCAAAGTATTGGTTGATAATGATGTAGTTTTTTGCCAATGACTTTTCATCAATTTTAGATTGAATAATACCCACACTTAGAATCTCTTCAAAATCTGGAGCCAATCGAATGCCCTGTCGGCCTAAATAATACAATAAAGTGTTCGGGCTGGGATCGAAAGCTACTATCAGTTCACCGGCGCCCATTTCCCGATTGATGAACGCTCGCGTAACCTCCATGTCTTCAATATTAGGAAGAACATTTTGGCAGAAGTAATTCCCTTTTGTATAGGTTGCCATAACTTGTTTTTTGGTATGGCGGGCATTTAATACAGGCGAAATAAACAATCCAACCAAAGTGATTATTCCCACAACTCCACTAAAAATTGCACGTTGTTCCAAATGCTGTTTGTAGATGTACAACATCATAAAAAATAAGAAAGGAATGGCCGATACAAAATAATAGTCGTGGTAACGGAATTGGCGATTGAATAATATAAATATGGAGAGAAATCCCAAAAATAAGCCGATAGAAATCCATGCCAAGAGATCAAGATTTTTAATCTGCCGTTGAATGGTAAAACCCCAAACTAGAAGCAGCAAAATGATGAATTGTCTCGGGTAAACACCATCAATCCAGGTATTCAATGCATATCGCGAGTTCTCCATGAATTCAGAAATACTTTCTGGCGGATTTATCTTTTGCAAAAAGTGCAAATTATAGCTTATGTCGGTTAAGAATCGCGCATATCCATACCAAATGGGAACGATTAAAACGGGTATGAGTAAAAATACTAAAAAGCGCTTTTTTTGAGGGAATTCGGCCATTTTTAAGCGTTTTTGCATCAAAATGAGGCCAAAAAGTGCAATTATGGGTATCAAATAGGTGATTTTGATAAGTGCCGCTAAGGTGCTGAATACCGCAAATCCTAACATTGATTTACGCGGTTCAATGCCATAGTAATATCGGAAAAATTGAAACCATGCCAACAAGGAAAGTGACAATGCTGGAACTTCCGGGAGAAAGTTATTGCTGTAGAAAATTAGTATAGGTGATGATACCCATAGGGTATGAAGCAAAATGCGATGTGTTAGTTTGGTAACAAAAAATCCAGCAATTCTCCATGCCGCAAATTGACCGGCAAGGAACAGTAGCGCTTCTATCAAACGATAGAATAAATTACTGAATCCAAAAACTTTATACAACAAGGCAGAAGCATATGCCACGATAGGAAATTCCATACCTGTGATACCATGCATATTGCGGTTTTCCATTACACGGGGTTGGAAGAAATTCATGGATTCGGTTGCATAATTAAACGCTACGCTAGCTCTATCGGCTTGAGCACCTTGATGCATGCCGAAGGGCCCGTGTTCGATATAGGGCAACAATCCAAAATACAGGAATAAGCAAACAGCCAAACCAAAGAAAATGAGATTTTCTTTACGCTTCGTCATCAAGATTTGTATTTCGTATAATATAATGCGGACGATTTTTTACGTTATCGCTTACCCTACCTAAGTATTCCCCTAAAACACCAATTCCGATTAGTTGAATTCCCCCAAGAAATAAAATGCTTATTTGCATTGAAGTCCATCCGCGTTCGGTATAACCAAAGAATTTTTGATACAAGGAGTATACAATTAATAAGAATGAAACTCCTGAAACTATAAATCCTGTGATTGTTGCGACTTTAAGCGGCCAAGTGGAGAAACTACTAATACCGTCTAAGGCGAATCGCATCATTTTCTTGTATGTAAATTTGGTTTCACCATGCATGCGTTCATCGCGATCGTATTCAATGAAAGTTTGGTTGAATCCAATCCATGAAATTTGTCCACGTATGTACTTGTGTTGCTCGGGCATTTGAACAAGTATATCTCGAATTTTACGATGGATGATTCTGAAATCACCGGTATCAACAGGGATTTCAATTTGGGTGATTCGAGCGAGGATGCGGTAAAATAATTTCGCAGTGAATTTTTTCATAAAATTTTCACCCTTGCGCTTTCGACGTTTGGCGTAAACTACCTCGAATCCATTTGTTGCTTTTTCATACAATTCGGGAATGCATTCTGGAGGGTCTTGACCGTCTCCATCCATTACGACGATATAAGTGCCATTTGCTCTTTCTATGCCGGCAAATATGGCCAATTGGTGCCCGAAATTCCTTGAAAAATCAATGTATTTTACCCATTTATGTTCTTGGGCAATCATGAAAACTTTGGCTAGGGTGTGGTCCTTGCTACCGTCATTCACGAAGATGACCTCACTATTAATGCTCATGCCGCTTAAAACCGCATGAATTCGGTTGAATAGCGCATTTACATTGCCTTCCTCATTGAAAAGAGGAACCACTACCGATAGTTGGATGTTTTTGTCCGACACACGACAAAGGTATTTAATTTTGGATTAAGTAGATTTGCATAATGAAACGCAGTTTTTTTAACTTCAAACCTACCATGTTGGGATTGGTGCTTGGAACCGCTTTGATGTTCGGAGCGTGTAACAATACGACAAACGAGTCGGGAAGCGATACTACGGCAACAGAAACTACCGATGGAATGATCAGCGAAACAACGCCAGTGAAATCAATGGTGGAATACTTCGATGAGTCGATTGCGGAAAGCAAACTTACTGTGGTTGATTTTTATACCGACTGGTGTGGTCCCTGCAAACGGATGGATCCGTTTATTAAAGAAGTAAAGGCAGAGAACAGCGACATCAACGTATTGCAAGTAAATGCGGAAGATTATATAGATATTTCGCAGCGTTACAATTTAGAAGGTTACCCAACGCTTATATTCTTTAAAGACGGCCAAATTGTTGATCGTGCTTTGGGGTATATGGACAAAGAGGGTATCATGAACTTTGTAAATCGCTTAAAATAGTGCGATATTGTGGTTAACTTTTGGAAAAGTTAACCTTAGCGGTTTTTAATAAAACCATTGGATTTGTAAATTTGGCTTATGCGGTTTTTCCCTTCAGACTACGACGATGACGACTTTGATGAGTCGTTTGATGGCTTCCAAGGCGATGTTGATGCCTTAGCCAGCGATTTTGAAACGAAAAAGCGCGAGCAATTTTCGGCAAGAGAATTAATAGAACTTTTCCGTTACTATACCAATCCCAATGGTAAGGGTAACCCTTTTCAATTGGATCATTATGCAAAATCGGTTATCGAATTAGGCATCCAAACCTTTCCTTATATCCCCGTTTTTACCCTTCATATGGTGGAATGGTTGATGCATGAGAACAAATATAAAAAAGCCCATAAATACATCGATCAAGCCCTAAGTTACAATCCGATGGATCCTACATTGGTATTGATGCGCGGAATTCTTTTTGGACATGAAGGCGCTCGAAAACTGGCTTTTGATTTTGTGCATCAAGCTTTGGATATGGCCGGAGATGATGAAGCCCTGTACGAAGACTTTTTGGACATGATTTTGCATTACGAGCAGTACGATTTGGCTGAGCCCATTTCGCAAAAAGCACTGGAGTACGATGCTGAAATCATTCCTGTCTTAGAAAAATACATCAATAGAACCGAAGAAGATCATATTATTCGGATGCTCATCCCTGCTGTTCAAGCGCAAATCGATAAAGATCCTTACATGGCTGAGGCCTGGTATCTTTTAGGTTTAGCCTATCACGGGGTAGATGAATTTGATGAGGCCATAAAGGCATTCGATTTTGCGGTCACAATCAACGATAATTTTGCAGATGCTTGGATTGGATTGGTGGAGTCTAAGTACGAGAATGAAGTTTATGATCAAGTTGTTACCGATTATGAGGAGCTTCTAAAGAAGTTTCCTCAGAAATCTTTAGAAGCCATTGATGGATTGTACGCTTGGAGTTTGCACGAGATAGGGCATTCTCCTAAAGCCCGTGAGGTATACAAAACCATACTTAAACGTTTTCCTCAAGATGCAGAATGTTGGTATAGTCTGGGGCTTACCTACCATCACGAAGAGCAATATCAAGTGGCGCTTCCATATTTAGAAAAAGCCTATCAACTTGATCCATCTGAATCGGATTATGGTGTGGTTTTGGCCAGTGCTTATTTCGGCACCAATCAAACTGAAAAATGGAAAAGACTTTACGAAGATTTAAGTGAGGCATTTCCTTTTGAACCAGAATTGTGGTTGGATTGGGGTGTTGCTTTGCACGAAAGCGGTGAGTCTGGAGAAGCTTTAGATATTACCGAGTCAGGTCTTGAGAACAACCCGCAAAGTATTCAACTGTTATATCGTTTGGCAGCTTTGTTTTATATAACGGGGAATAAGGATATGGGCTTAATGGTGCTAGAAAAAGCTTTAGAATTTGACGCTTCTGAATACATGGGTATGTTTTCTTTTGCCCCCGAACTTAAAAACTCGGTAAAAATCTTAACTCTTATTGGAAAATTCACGCAAGGAAATTAATAGATGAGCGAAACGTATTTTGGATTGAAAAATCTGCCTGAACGCAGTGTAAAGCCTCGTAATAGTGGCTTGAGTATGGTAATGGATAAGGGATTGGCTCTGCGTGAAGTAGAAGATTTTTTAGAGGTGGCTGAGCCTTATACCGATATAGTTAAATTGGGATTTGGCACAGGCATTCTCACGCCTAAACTCGAAGAAAAGTTGAGTTTGTACAAACAAGCAGGTATTCCGGTCTATTTTGGAGGAACCTTGTTTGAGGCATTTCTAATCAGAAATCAAATCGATGATTACCGCCGTTTGCTAGAGAAAACCGGAGTTAATCATGTTGAAATAAGCGACGGTTCACTGGAATTACCTCACGATGAAAAATGCGAACTAATTGCAAAATTTGCAAAAGATTATACCGTTTTAAGTGAAGTCGGATCTAAGGATGCCGACAAAATCATTCCACCTTACGAATGGATCGAGCAAATGGAAACCGAATTGGCAGCAGGTGCTTGGAAAGTTATCGGAGAAGCACGCGAATCTGGAACCGTAGGGATTTTTAGGAATTCCGGTGAGGTGCGTTCAGGGTTGGTGGCTGAAATTATTCGTAAAATCCCCATTCAAGATGTTATTTGGGAAGCGCCCCAAAAAACGCAACAAGTTTGGTTCATGCAGCTGTATGGTAGCAATGTAAATTTAGGAAATATTGCACCCCATGAAGTAATTCCATTGGAGACACTGCGTCTCGGATTAAGAGGTGATAGTTTCCATTTCTTCTTGTAATTTTTGAAAATGAGATTTCCATTAATTATTGCTTTAATAGCCTTATTTATTAATTCTTGCGGTCACAATCAAATTAAAGAATCTCCTGCGATTCAGTCAATTACTGATTCAAAGGAAAATATGGGTTCTAAAGATACCTTGAAAATTGAATTTTCAGATATGGATGTGTATGTAGTGGGACTTTCGATTTTAAGTGATGGTGTTATTGGAATGACTCATGTGAAAAGTACAAAAGATACATTTTCAAAAGAATTAGATATGGAAACAAATCTTGAAAATGCCCATTTTTTTGTTACAAAAAAGAACGTATTAGACCCTATTCCTGCTGAAATTCAAGAGGCCCGTACCCATGTTATGACTTTGCAAAACGAAGGGCCTCATCTTGATTTGTACGATTGGAATCCATTTTATACCCAGTACCAAGCATCCGAACCCATAGGAAATCATAGGTTTCATGCTTTACCGGTTGATTACGATAATTTGGAATTCAAGGATATTGATTACCCCAATTTGATTGCCTATGTCGACTCACTCGAGGGTGCCTCTGAATGGGCCGATTTGATTCGTAAATTGGATTCAGATAAATTAGAAAGTTCGGAAGTGCATTATCCACTCTCTATTGGAGTTGGTTACCGATGGTTCAGAATTCAAGGCGAATTAAACGGTCAATCTTTTAAGAAGTGGATTCAATTTATATTACCTCAGGGCTGTTAATCTTCTGCTTTCTCTTGACACAATTCCCATAAAACGCCACCTGTACTTTTTGGGTGTAAAAAAGCAATTTTCTTATTATCTGCCCCGTCTTTGGGAGTTTCATGTACCAGTTGGATGTTTTGGCTCTTTCTTTCGGCCAATTCGTTTTCAATATCATCCGACTCGAAAGCGAGGTGATGGATCCCTTCACCGCGTTTCTCAATGAATTTTGCAATGGGGCTTTCTGTATTTGTGGCTGCCAATAGCTCAATTTTTATATCTCCAATTTGAAAAAAGGAGGTGATCACGCCTTCCGATTTGACCTCTTCTCTTTTGTAGGATTTTGTTTGTAATAGCTTCGAAAAAAGTGCTTCGGCTTGCTCTAAATCATTTACAGCTATTCCAATATGTTCAAGTTTTTTAGGCATAAATCGGTAATTTGATATATTTCGACTACAAATAACTACAAAATTGAATCATTGTGCTTCCCTTTTGTTAATTTTGTTGTTTAGAAAATGTCTAAATAACTAATTGTAGAAATCCACAAACACTAAAGTACGCTATATGATTCAAATACCCATTTATCTCGACAACAATTCAACCACTAAATGCGATCCTCGTGTTTTCGAAGCTATGACTCCTTTTTTCTTGGAGGATTTTGGAAATGCAGCAAGTAAGAGCCATGCTTTTGGATGGAAAGCCGAAGAGGCAGTAGATTACGCTCGTGAGCAAATCGCAAAAATAATTGGGGCCAATTCTAAGGAAATCATCATTACAAGTGGTGCTACTGAAAGTAATAACCTAGCGCTTAAGGGTGTTTATGAAATGTATGCCGCTAAAGGCAATCACTTTATTACGGTTTCTACCGAGCATAAAGCGGTTTTAGATGCATGTAAACATTTAGAAAAGTTAGGTGCGGAGGTTTCTTATTTACCAGTTGGTGAAGATGGATTAATTAAAGTTGAGCAGATCCAAGCCGCTATTAAGCCCAATACGGTTTTGGTATCGGTGATGTATGCCAATAACGAATTGGGTGTGATTCAACCCATCCGTGAAATAGCAGCATTGTGTCGTGAGCATGGAGTTTTGTTTCATACAGATGCTACGCAAGCCGTAGGGAAAATCCCAGTGGATGTAATGGCGGATCAAATTGATTTGTTGAGTTTCACCGCACACAAGATGTACGGTCCGAAAGGAGTAGGAGCGTTGTATGTGCGTCGTAAAAATCCTCGTGTGAAGGTTACGGCCCAGATTGACGGTGGTGGACACGAACGTGGAATGCGCAGTGGAACGCTTAATGTACCCGGTATTGTAGGTTTCGGAAAAGCCTGTGAAATTGCCATGCAAGAAATGGAATCTGAAGCTGCTCGCCTACGTGTTTTGCGCGATAAATTAGAAAATGCGTTATTGGAAATGGAAGAGTCTTATTTAAACGGACATAAAGAGCACCGTCTGCCTCACACCACCAATATTTCATTCAAATATGTAGAAGGTGAAGGTTTGATGATGGGAATTAAAGATGTAGCTGTTTCCTCAGGGTCCGCTTGTACTTCAGCTTCATTAGAGCCAAGTTATGTGTTAAAGAACTTAGGTTTAGACGACGAATTGGCACATAGCAGTATTCGTTTCGGTTTAGGACGTTTTACAACTGAAGAGGAAATTGATTTCACTATCAAATGCGTTACCGACGCCGTAAACAAACTGCGCGATATGAGCCCTCTTTGGGAAATGTTTAAAGAAGGCATTGATTTGAAGTCAATCGAATGGTCTGAACATTAGGCTTTCGACAAACGAATTGTAGTTTAGAAACATTTTAAATAACTTTGTTTTTATAAAAGAGTAAACTTAGAAATAACAAAAATTATGGCATATTCAGAAAAAGTAATCGATCATTATACCAATCCTAGAAACATTGGAACCCTAGACAAGGCAAGTGCTCAAGTTGGAACGGGTTTAGTAGGTGCTCCTGAGTGTGGTGATGTGATGCGTTTGCAAATACAAGTGAGCGACAGCGGTGTAATTGAAGATGCAAAATTCAAAACCTTTGGTTGTGGATCGGCTATCGCTTCCTCTTCATTAGCAACTGAATGGTTAAAGGGCAAAACAGTAGATCAAGCTTTGGCCATTGATAATATGGAAATAGTGGAAGAATTGGCTTTACCTCCAGTAAAAATTCACTGTTCTGTGTTAGCTGAAGATGCAATTAAAGCTGCAATCAACGATTACCGCGTAAAGAATGGTATGGAGCCTTTAGAGCTTGAGAAATCACACCATTAAGATAAAAGAATGTTAGCAGATCCGAACGCCATCAGTATTACCGATAAGGCACGTCAAAAGGTAAACGAACTTATGACAGATGCTGGAGTTTCTCCGAGCTCGCATTTTGTGCGTGTTGGGGTAAAAGGTGGTGGCTGTTCGGGTTTGTCTTATGAACTTGATTTTGATGATGCCTTGCAAACGGGCGATATGGAGTTCGGCGATGAATCGCTAAAAATTGTTTGCGATATGAAGAGTTTCTTGTATCTGTGTGGTACAGAACTCGATTTTTCCGATGGTCTAAACGGAAAGGGATTCAATTTCATCAATCCCAATGCTGCACGTACGTGCGGATGCGGCGAAAGCTTTGCTATTTAATGAGCACCGAAATATTTACACTGAAAACAGAGTTTATTGCTCTAAATAAACTGTTGAAATCTCTTGGATGGGCAGAAACAGGCGGACATGCTCACGAATTAATCGATTCTGGGGCGGTTACCATTGATGGTGCCGTAGAATTGCAGCGTCGTAAGAAAATTCGTTTGGGTATGAAAGTGGAATGCGAGGGGAATAGCGTAACCCTAGTAAATCAATAATTTTAAGTTTCTAAGATTAAATGGTATCTAATAATGGGGGATTGTAACCTCCCTAATCTATGTATGTTCTTTTCAAGAGCACCAAAGCATTAAGCTATTACAGGCTCAGGCATCAACCTAAACGATTCTGGATCATAATGCAAGTTCTATATTTTCAATATCCTAGTATATACTAAATTATTATCTTGATTAATTACCTTTAAATAATATATACCAGAATTATAATCACTTAGATCTAACGCATACTTTTCAGATTTTAATTCTTTATTGAATAATAAGGTACCCGTCAAACTATAAAGTTCTATTTTTTTAAGTGAACCTTTTTCTAGGATAATATTTACTATATCATTTGTAGGGTTAGGGTAAATATTTGCCATGAATCCGTTGATATTTTCAATGTCTAAAACATTACTACCAACAGGAGAGTTGACAAATGCCCAATTCCAAATAGAAAATGTAGGGTATTTGGTTTCTTTCCAATACAAATTGCCTTCAAATAAACACGCAATATTTGCTGATAAATTTGTTAAGAGTGATTTTATATGTATTGTGTCACTAGTTGCTAAGTTATGATTAAAAGTAAAATGTTGGTCGCCTACAATTGTGTCAAGAACAATTACTTCGCCTAGTGAATTTGTAACTTCCCATACAATATTGTTTTGTTCTTCAGGGAAAGCAAAGTAAAATCCCGAATGAAATATACTGATCTTATCCGGTATTGAACCTACGTTAACGGTTAAACTACCCTGACAATCGGTTTGTGCTTTTGAAATTTGCGAAAACCCTAAGACTACAGCAATAATTAATGCAATTCTTTTTTTCATAATAATTTACGTTTTGTTTTACTTCAAATTTGCGCCTTTATTACTTTAATTGGTTCACGCTTAAGGGTGAAATTGCTATTATGATATACGAAAGTGAATGGTAAACAGTTATTTAAGGATTGTTAGATGATTTAACCGCTTCTAATAGCAATGAAATTTTTTTGTATTTTGATTCTTTGATTTCAAAATATTCATACATTCGGCGTAATGAGGAGCCTATTCCATCAATACTCATATTAGCTTTATCGGCTATATCATTATTACTGATAGTTGGGTCTTCCAATAAGATTGCCAAAACTATCCAATCGGTTTCATTCAATTTTCTATTAATCGAATGTTCAATTTTGTCTCTATTCAATTTATATGGATTAGAAATTAAAATTAAATCCTTATTGTTTTTATGTTTAAGCTTTTCAATTTCACTAATGAGCAAATCTCGTTTTACTTGGCTTTTCCGAATTCTATAACGGAAGTAAAAAAATAAAATTAAGATCAGCAATCCACCCGCCATTACAAGGGAATAAATCAGTTTTATGTGTTTTAATTTTAATTGAGCTTCTTTTTTGCTGGCTTCTAATTCGTTCTTTGCGATTTTAGCATTGAAATCCGTTTTTAATGCCTCGCTAATTATGTTGGTCGTATTTTGTTCTATTAATACACTATCTGCATATAGCAAATAACTTTCATTCATTTGAAGTGCATGTTCGAGTTTATTTTGTTTTAAGTAGTATTTATACAAGAGTTTAAATAATGCAGTTTTATAACTTTTTTTGGTTCCACTGAGTATGGGGTCTTTAATTTCTTCAGATAATTTAAATGCTACATCTGGCTCAGAATCTAATATTAATTGCGCTTTTAAAAGTTTAAATGAAATGATTTTATCAAGGTTACCCGTTTTATTGAGCAATTTCAACCCTTTTTCAATCATTATCCCTGCGGTTTGAGTATTACCGTTATTCTTATGAAAATCCGCTAAGTGATAATAATATTCTGGTAAATAGTATAGGTCGTTCTTTGCTTTTAATAATTTGTAAGCTCTCTGGAAGTTTTCATTGGCATCTTTGATTTTTCCAATTTTTGTGTAAATCACAGCCGTATTTAACCAAAGAAACCCGGATTTTGATTCAGCCCTTGCATTTTTGTAAATATCTATAGCTTCTTTATAGTAAGGCAGCGCTAATTCATATAATTCGACTGACTGATATATTCCTGCAATGTTATTTAAAACATCCGCAACCCTCATATGGTTGTTTTGTGTTTTAAATAAATTAAGAGCGTCTGTATAAAAATTTATTGCGGATTGGTAGTCTCCCTGTTCCTGAAGTAGTGCTGCTAGGTTGTTCTTTGTAGAAGCTAAACCATTGTGATCATCTAATTCAGTATAAATGGACATCACTTCTTGGAGTACTTTGTTTATTTCAACAATTTTATATCCAAGTAAATAAAAAATAAATGCTTTTTCATTCAGTGCAAGGGCCTCCTCTTTTCTATTCCTTTTTTGAATTGCTAACCTATAATGAAATTCAGAAAGTTTTAAAGTGAAACTAGGATTGCCGTTGGTATTTGAAGTATAAAAATCATTAATAGCTTTGAATCGTATTGAATCCTTTTGAGATTCATCCTCCCAAATATTTTTTAGTAGCTTGTTTGTAGCATTAGAAATACTAATTGATGCACCAGTAAGAACTATAAGAGCTATGATTAGTTTTATCTTTTTCAAACTATTTCTGAAGATTGTGAATTAAATTATGGGTTTGACAATGATAATACTCAAACCACCACATTCACAATTCTATTTTTTACTACAATTACCTTTTTAGGAGTCTTTCCTTCTGTCCATTTCAAAACAATCTCGTTTTGTAAAACCGCCGCTTCAATTTCTTTAGGGTCTGCATCTGTGGCAAAGGCAATTTGCGTTCTTGTTTTGCCATTGATACTGATTGGATATGAGAAAGAATCTTCTTTTAGGTATTGATCGTAATATAGAGGCCAAGTTGCAGTATGAATGCTTTCCGCATTCCCCAAGCGCGACCAAAGCTCTTCGCTCACATGAGGGGCAAAAGGAGCCATTAAGATCAATAAGGGCTCTAAAACGGCCTGTTTTTTACACTTTAGCGTAGTCAGTTCATTTACGCATACCATAAATGCCGATACCGAAGTGTTAAAGCTCATTTGGGGGATGTCTTCGGATATCTTTTTAATGGTTTTATGTAATATTTTAAGTTCTTCTGGACTTGCGGCATCGGCAGTAACGGCCCATTTTTCACCTTCGTGAAACAAGCGCCAAAACTTCCCAAGAAAACGAGAAACACCTTCAATACCATTGGTATTCCAAGGTTTAGAATCTTCCAAAGGACCTAAGAACATTTCATACAAACGAAGGGTATCGGCCCCATATTGGGCACAAACGTCGTCGGGATTGACTACGTTACCCCAGCGCTTACTCATTTTTTGTCCGTCTTCACCCATGATCATGCCTTGGTTCACTAATTTTTGGAAGGGCTCATCCCAACTGATGTATCCCAAATCGAAAAGAAACTTGGTCCAGAATCTGCTGTATAATAAATGACCCGTGGCGTGCTCACTACCTCCTATGTATAAGTCAACTTGCTTCCAATATTCTAAGGATTCTTTTCCTGCAAATGCTTGGTGATTATTAGGGTCGATGTAACGTAAAAAATACCAGCTACTGCCTGCCCAACCTGGCATGGTGTCGGTTTCTCTTATACCATCGGAATAGGTAACCCAATCGGTAAGAGCTGCGAGTGGACTTTCGCCGGTGCCTGTTGGTTTGTAACTTTCTACTTTGGGAAGTTCTACCGGCAGTTCATTTAAAAGCGTTGGAATAGTGTTTTTATGGACAATTGGAAAAGGTTCACCCCAATATCTTTGACGTCCAAATCCGGCTTCACGCAATTTGTAATTGACTTTACGCGTTCCAATATTACGGGTTTCTACTTCAGATATTGCACGGTTAATGGCTTCTTTTACAGTTAGTCCATTTAAAAAATCGGAATTAAAACATACACCATCTTTGCTGCTTAGGGCTTCCTTTAAAGGTGTTGTGATTTCTGAATCGTTCGGTTTTATTACGGGTACGATGGGTAGATCGAATTTTTGAGCAAATTCGAAGTCCCTTTCATCATGGGCAGGAACTGCCATGATAGCTCCAGTTCCATAGCCGGCTAAAACATAATCCGAAGTCCAAACTGGAATGGGTTCATTCGTGAACGGGTTTATGGCATATGCACCGGTGAAAACTCCGGTTTTTTGGGTGTCTGCCATCCGTTCGATTTCTGATCGGTTTTTTGCGATTTCCGCATATTTTGAAACTTCATCGCGTTGTTCTGGTGTGCATATGTCTAATAAATATGAAGTTTCGGGTGCTAAAACCATATAGGTAGCCCCAAAAAGTGTATCAGGACGGGTGGTAAATACGCGTACCACTTGATTGTGGTTTTGAATTTGGAAATCGATTTCAGCACCTTCGCTGCGACCGATCCAATTACGCTGGATCTCTTTAATGGAATCGCTCCAATCGATACGATTGAGCCCGTCTAGCAATCTATCGGCATATGCGGTAATACGCAAACTCCATTGCTTCATTTTCTTTCGAACTACGGGGTAACCACCGCGTTCACTAACACCATTTACCACTTCTTCGTTGGCCAATACGGTTCCGAGTTCGGCGCACCAATTGACGGTAGTTTCATCTATAAAGGCAAGTCGGTAATGGTTCAATAAACGTTCTCTGTCTGCTTCATTGAGTGCGTTCCAAGTTGCGGCTGAAAATGTTTCTTTCGCGTTATGATGGGCATTAAGATCTGCGCTGCCGTGCTTTTCAAAATGAGATACAAGGTCGGAGATGGGGCGAGCTTTTTGCTGGGTTTTGTCATACCAATGTTCAAAAAACAACCCAAAAATCCATTGTGTCCATTTGTAATAGGCAGGATCGCAAGTTTTAACTTGTCGGTCCCAATCAAATGAAAATCCGATTTTATCCAACTGCTCACGGAAGCGTTTTACATTGGCCTCCGTTGTAACAGCAGGGTGTTGGCCTGTTTGAATGGCATATTGCTCCGCGGGCAATCCAAAAGCATCGTATCCCATAGGATGCAACACATTATAACCCGATAATCTCTTGTAGCGTGCAACGATATCAGATGCGATATAACCTAAAGGATGTCCGACATGTAATCCGGCTCCAGATGGATAAGGAAACATATCAAGTACATAATATTTAGGTTTTTCTACATTATTACTTACGTTATAAAGCTTGTTTGCAGCCCATTTTTGTTGCCATTTGGCTTCGATTTCTTGGAATTGATATTGGTGCGAATCAGACATTTCGACTGCAAAAATACGAAGAGGCGTTCTTTTTACCGACCTTTGTGGGTTCATGGCAGAAAGTAATTTTATTGACTATGTAAAAATCTGTTGCCGTAGCGGCAATGGAGGCGCTGGTAGTCGTCATTATTTTAGATCAAAAATGAGCCCAAAAGGTGGGCCAGACGGAGGGGATGGAGGAAAAGGCGGTGATATTATCTTGGTGGGTAATGCTCAAATGTGGACATTACTGCATTTAAAGTATAGAAAACATATTATGGCCGGACATGGAAATCCGGGTGGCGAAAGTTTCAGCACAGGTAAAAGTGGAGAAAGTATAATTTTGGACGTTCCACTAGGCACCGTTGCAAAAGATGCAGAAACGGGTGAAGTCATATTTGAGATTACCGAAGATGGTGAAAAACGCGTTCTTGTTCCTGGAGGTAGTGGCGGCTTGGGTAATGCCCATTTTGCGACACCCACAAACAGAGCTCCACAATATGCGCAGCCCGGTATTCCCGGTATTGAACAGTGGATA
>ERZ807291.3560-NODE-3560-length-21801-cov-14.870827_pt1 | contig 21801 bp, 17 predicted proteins | sample MGYA00521257_ERZ807291 | MGnify/ENA primary metagenome ERZ807291 (study PRJEB31413, sample SAMN03169783) | marine metagenome | biome: Marine; feature: Water; material: Subsurface seawater | place: North Sea | collected 2011-04-28 | depth 1 m m ... | reverse complement strand
TGCTTTATCTCGGAAGGTTACACCCTGAAAAAGGGGTTCTGGAATTAGTTAATGCTTTTCGCGAAGTTTCAGTGAAGCTACGAGGCGAGTGGTGTTTACGCGTCCGTGGTCCTTGGAAAATTGAACAAGGGGGCGGGGGAAGGAAATATCTTTCCGATCTTCAAAAGGTCGCAAAACTATCTCGTGGAACGATCGAAATTTTAGACCCCACTTTTTCCCAAGTTGAACTTATTAATGAGTTGGAAGCTTCAAGATTCTTTGTTTATCCTTCTCTTGCAGAGAAAGGAGAGACTTTTGGGCTAGCTGTCCTTGAGGCAATGAGTTGTGGGAGTGTGCCCATTGTTTCCTCTCTCCCATGTTTTAAGGATTTAGTAGCATCCCAAAAAACTGGTTATGTTCTTGATTCCTTGGCATCAAATATAGAAAAGTCACTTTCCCGGATTCTTTTGGATGCAATTCAATCCGTAGATGTTGCGAAGTTATATTCTTCAAGATGTTTAGAGCGTGCAAAAGAGTTTGAATTGGATCGTGTTGCACAAAAATATCTGGAAGATTTTTCCTCGATGCTTACTGAAAAAGAATCTTAATTTCTATCTTAAAGTGCTTGGAGTGTTTGTTAATTTTCTTATTATAAAAGCATGAAAAAATCCTCACGTATTCTTCTTGCCTTTCTTTTGGTCGGGGCTTTTTCCTATGCCTTTCATCTTTTTTCGAAGCCAGAAAGTAGAATAGAAGAAAAGCTTTCTGAAAGCACAGTGAATGGTAAAATTATCTTACCAAGTAATTTATTGGATGTTCATGGTAATGTTGTTTCATCTGAGGAAATTGAAGGTAAATATATTGGTCTATATTTCTCTGCTAGTTGGTGTGGTCCATGTCGCTCTTTTACCCCGAAGTTAATCAAATTTAAGGAGGAGCATAGCGCTAACTTTGAAGTGATTCTCATTGGGTCTGATGGTAGTGCAAAAGCCCAGGCCAATTATATGAAGAAATATAAAATGCCTTGGTTAGCTTTGAAAAACCAGTCAGATGCCGCCAGGGGACTCAGTCAGGCTTTGGATGTGGAATATATTCCTTATCTCGTAGTTCTTAACCCAGATGGAGAAGTGGTTACCAAGAATGGTAAGGCAGATATTGCAAGGTTAGGGTTATCCGCTTTTTCTGCGTGGAAAGAATTAGAGGAATAAGTTACAAAATTCGAACAGGTATTCCTGATTTACTCATTTCATTTTTTGTTTGGGCAATCGTGCACTCACCAAAATGAAAGATACTTGCAACTAAAACTGCACTTGCTTTTCCTTTAATTATGCCATCTGCCATGTGTGAGGGTTTTCCTACTCCACCCGATGCGATAATAGGGACCTCGACAGCTTCGCTTACAGTTCGAGTCAATTCCAAGTCAAATCCTTCTTTTGTTCCATCCCTGTCCATGCTGGTCAGAAGAATTTCCCCGGCACCCCGGCTGACAACTTCTTTTGCCCATTGAACAGCATCGAGAGACGTTAATTTTCTCCCCCCATGGGTATACACTGACCATCCTTCACCGTTTTTATTTTTCTTTGCGTCAATTGCGACAACAATGCATTGGTTACCAAATGTTTTTGATGCTTCATCAATCAGCTTTGGATTCAAAATTGCAGCAGTGTTGAGACTTACTTTATCTGCACCAGATAAGAGCATTTCGCGAATATTTTGAACATTACGAATTCCACCACCAACCGTTAATGGCATAAAGCAGGTAGCTGCTGTTTTTTCTACAACTTCCCTCATGGTATTTCGGTTATCACTTGATGCAGTGATATCTAGAAAGACTAATTCGTCTGCACCCTGCTCCTCGTATGCTTGGGCAACAAGTACGGGATCTCCTGCATCTCTCAATTCTTTAAACTTTACCCCTTTAACAACTCTACCGTTATCAACATCGAGGCATGGAATTACGCGAGCAGACAACATACTGATTTTAGCTATATATTGATTGTGTCGAGTAGCGACCTAATCAAGGGCACCTTATTCGTCCGCGAAAGCTATATCTGGTTGGTAAGAAAGTACCAATTTATATTGTTGTCCAGGGCGCATCACCAATGGGTGGTCTCGGACCAGATATTGAACATAGTGAATATTTCCGGCATATCCTCTGTAATCTGAATCTTCAGTAACCGTTTCAAAGGAACCCCATGAAGCCTGGAAGTCGTCTACCTCGACATTTGCACGCAAGCCTTCAGGGCCTTGTCTAAGAGTGGTCCCGAGTCGATATGTGGTGTGTGGGGAACCAATAACAAGAGCGAGTCTCATTTTGTCCATCGTAACTTGGTTCTTAACCTTGAAGGAAAATTCGGACTGGACGCGTCCTTCACCAAAGGACCATTGGACTTGGCAGCTTCCTAATCCATAGGCAAAAGTACCATCAGTCTTGATCAGATCTGGTTGGTCAAACCGTAGGTAAAAAGATTTTTTCAGTCCGATTCCAGTTACACAGTTTTTACCATAATAGGATGGGACAACAACAGCATCCCCAAATGTGAGTTCTGGCATCATCACGGGTAAGTATTTATTTACCGGCCAATCAAAAATTCCTGAGCAATGTGGAAATGCAAGGTTGTCGCTTGTTATCTCCTGACCCGGACCAATGAGTGGAAGTTGATATTGTAGGCCATTATTTTCATCCCTAAAAAGAAAAGCTCCGTGTTCCTTTTTGTGAGCTTTATCAAAGATTACAAACCGACCTGCTGTTTTCGAACGGTTGGTTGGGGGAACAGCAAGTGAGCCCCCAATTACTTTGGCCAAGCGAGACCATTGGCAAAGGTTTCTGGCTGCATCGAAGTTAGCCATTCTTGTTGTATGATTGGGAACAGTGTTTCTTTCATCATCTCTGATTACTAGGTCCCCTTTTTCCTGGTCGAGGTAAGTGACAAAGAAATATTGAAATAATTTACGCAGTGTATCTAGATAAAGAGGCATTTTATCCACATTAATCCATTGGTCTCTCATGGACTGTAGGATCATGCTGATACAATGAAGTTGACCATAAGCACCAACGGAGCGCCCAAAGTTCCAGCCTAGTCCGTCTTGCCGAACCATATCTGGAAGCATACGTAGGTATTTTTCTGCAAATGTCCTAAGTTTTGGAAGCTTTCTGTCTTTCAAGTGAACATTGGCATGCAATTGAAGTGCCTGTCTAATGAAAATGAATGAAAGAAGCCCATACACATCATAAACGCCCCCGGATCCTTTTGTATTATCATCAAAAAAGCCACTTGAGCTGTTTGCCTCTATTCTTTCAACAAATCGATCTATAACTTTTCCAGTATCGTCTTTTTTGGAAAGGCCAAAACTAAAACGGGCGACTGATTTTGCGATATTGAAGACTTGATAGTGGTCTTCATGGTCTGAGCGTGCCAATAGGCACTGATCTAACTGCTCACGCGTGGGGTCGAGTAATCTTTCCCAAACTGCGTTCCTTTCTTTGGAGGCTCCAAAGGAGAGAAGGCCGAGGGAGGCATATGCCATACCGTTTTCGTTCGCATCTTCATTGAACGCCTGTTCTGTAATACAGCGTGCGGCTAAGTCGTGAAGGTCAAAATCCCCGAGCTCTACTTCTCCAGTTGCTCGGAAGAATTCCCCAATGGCAAGTGCAGCATGGCCTGGTTCATCTACTCGAGATTTTTCTCCGGCAGCGGGGGTAACCGTTCCGTCTTCGTTGATGTGCTGAAGGTTATTGCCCAGAAGTGAGCGTGCTAAATCCAAGCATTGATCTGAAAAATTGTGCATAAGGGGATCCGAAAAAGATAAATGAAGAAGGGTTGAAAGTGTCGAGAAGACGGGGTTTTGTCAATGAGTTAAGGGGTTTGAATGAGATCTAAAAATTCCTTATTTGATTTCGTGGATGTCATTCGATCAATTAAACTCTCAGCAGCGTCAATAACTTTCATTGGTGACATTGCACGTCTGAGAAAAGAAGTTTTTTCTAAAATTTTTGGATCCACAAGGTCTTCCTCTTTTCTTGTGCCTGAAGAAGCCAAGTTAATAGCAGGCCAAAGGCGAAGTTCTGCTATTTTTCGATCAAGTATAATTTCGCTATTTCCTGTGCCTTTAAATTCCTGAAAAATAAGTTCATCCATTTTTGAACCAGTTTCCACAAGTGCAGTAGCAACAATTGTGAGTGATCCTGCTTCTTCCGAGTTACGGGCGGAGGAAAAAATTTGCCTGGGTTTTTCCAGAGCTCGTACATCTAATCCTCCTGTCATGGTTCGACCACTTTTCCCGGAAGCAGCATTATAAGCTCGGGAAAGCCTAGTGATTGAATCTAGGAGTAAAACAACATCGTGCTTGCTCTCTACTAACCTTTTAGCTCTTTCTATAGCGAGTTCCGCAATTCGAAGATGACTGGTAACCTCTTCGTCATTAGATGATGCATAAATTTCAGCAGGTACAGACCGCCTGAAGTCAGTTACCTCTTCAGGTCTTTCATCAATAAGTAATACCATTAGATGGCACTCGGGGTGATTTTCTTCAATCCCCTTTGCAATATCGTGAAGGATGGTTGTTTTTCCGGCTCTGGGAGGTGCAACAATCAGGCTACGTTGACCTTTACCCATTGGGCAAAAGAGGTCAATTACCCGTGTAGTCATTCTGCGGTCTGCGGATTCTAAACTAAGTTTATCTTTAGGTTGAATTGTGGTGAGTTGATCAAATCTAAATTGTTGTTTTCGATCTTTTAAGCTCATCCCATCCACTGAATGGATGAAGCGCACCTTAGGGTTCGGACGGGTTTTATCTGGAATTGCATCGGCTTTAATGACTGAACCCTTCTTCAATTTAAACCGCCGGATTAACTCTTTAGGTACAAAAGGGTCAAGCGGGGTTGTTTTTCCTCCCCGTTTCGGGTCGAGAAGAACGCCGGCTTTATTTTCATTTAGATCAAGAATGCCCTCTACTTCTAGGAGATTCTGACCACTTTGTTCTTTGTCACTCATCAAAAGATAAAAATTTTGGCAATAGATGCCTTGAGATTACCGATAAAATCGGAAGGGATTTAAGAAAAGAAAATTCGCTCTGTTTCCATTATGCAAAATGCAAAGAGGAAGGTGGAATGTTCAGTTTGATTAATTACACAATTTACCAATGATTAAGTCAACCATGTAAAAGTTCAAAACAAAAGGGTTTGTGCTTCTTCTTATATCCTTTAATAAATCGTGAGTATATGAATAAAGCTTTCTATTTAACAACTGCCATTGATTATGCGAACGGTTCTCCACATTTGGGGCATGCGTATGAAAAGATTTTGGCTGATGTAATTACAAGAACCAAACGATTAAATGGAGTAAAGACTCATTTTGTTACTGGTTTGGATGAGCATGGACAGAAAGTGCAACAAGGAGCCCAGTCTGAAGGAGTTAGTCCACAGCAACGATGTGACGGAGTTGCAGATGAGTTTCGAAATCTACTTGAGCAGCTCAATATTTCAAACGATGACTACATACGAACAACGGAGACAAGGCACAAAAATGTTGTATCTTCATTGCTTAATGACCTGTTCAAACGAGAAGAAATTTATCAGGCCGAATACAAAGGCTTTTATTCCACCCGGGCAGAGCAGTTTCTCCAGGAGAAAGATATGGTCGATGGAAAATGGCCAGCAATCTACGGTGATGTATGTGAAATTACAGAAAGTAATTATTTTTTTAAATTAAGTAAATATCAGGATTGGTTGATCGATTTTTTGAATGAAAATGAGGAGTTTATCGTACCAAGTTTTAGGAAGAATCAAGTCTTGGAATTCTTAAAGGAACCTTTAAATGATCTGTGTATTTCGAGGCCAAAAGAGCGTTTGAGTTGGGGAATTTCATTACCTTTTGATGAAAATTATGTTACTTATGTTTGGTTTGATGCTCTGGTGAATTATGTTACAGCAGCTGGATATGGTGGGGATGAATTTACCAGTTTGTGGCCTGCCGATTTGCATGTGATAGGAAAGGATATACTGGCTCCTCCCCATGCGGTTTATTGGCCCATTATGTTAAAGGCTTTAAACCTTCCATTACCCAAGCAAATCTTAGCCCATGGTTGGTGGATGAGTTCGGGTGAAAAAATGTCTAAAAGTACAGGAGAAGTTGTTGATCCATTGAGTTTAATTGAGCATCGAGGTGTTGATGCATTTCGCTATTTTGTGATGCGAGAAATGACCGTTGGGCAAGATGCCGATTTTTCGCTCGAACGTTTTGAGTCTAGGTACAAAACAGATTTGGGCAACGACTTGGGCAATCTGCTTAGCCGTTTACTTCATATGGTATCAGTCTATGAAAATGGGTTGGTGCCCCAAGTTGAGCTAAATGAGGAGTTTGAGCAAAAGATTAGAACAAATTTTGAAGAGGCTAAGGTAAAGATAATGAACAGGTTTTCAACTTTTCAATTCAATCAAGGGCTAGAGCAACTTTTTGGATTTATTCGATCCATTAACAAGTATGCAGATGAAAGAACACCTTGGAAGCTGGCTAAATCGGACAAGCCGGAAGATAAACAAAGACTCAAAACTTGCCTGGGAGTTATGGTTGAGTCTCTCCGGTTAGCGAACCAAATGCTTGCTCCAGTTATGCCGGGTATTCATACAAAAATTAACGAACTAATGGGCCTTCCCCCTTGTCATAATTGGAAGGCTGATTTGGTTTGGGACTTTAGGTTAGCGGGAAATAAACTTGGAGAAAAAACAATTTTATTTCCGCGCGAATAAATTAAGTTAAATTTTTCTTTTTATCTTCAAGCAGGGTAACTTCAGTCAATAGAACCCGTGTTTCATTTGCATCCAAAATCTTAATTTTTAAGTGTTTGAGATTTAAGACTTCTCCGACCTCTGGAATTCTTCCAAGTTCTTTAGTAATTAATCCGCCAAAACTCGTTAATTCTTCTTCCTTTATTGTTAGCTCGTCGGGTAGTTCATGAACTGAGCTGAGACCCGAGACTTCCCATTTTCCAAGGCCAGATTTTTGAACAGTATTCTCTTCGGAATCAAATTCATCCTGGATTTCTCCAACTACTTCTTCCAGGATATCTTCAAGGGTAATTACGCCATCGATACCCCCAAATTCATCCCTGACAAGAGCCATGTGGACTTTCCACCGCATCATTTTTCTTAAGGCCACCGGGAGAGGATCCTCAGTCAAAAGAACTGCTGGTTTTTTGCATAGGGATCGAAGGTCGATTGGTTTTCCTTCGCTTAAAAGTCTAAAGGCGTATTTAACATGAATGATTCCCAGGCATTGATCTAAGTCACCTTCACAAATTGGCAGTCTGGTATGCCCGCAAGTTCTTGCGATCCGTAGGTTTTCCTCAATTGAATCCTGACAATCCAAAACCTGAACTTGATTCCTGGGAACGATAACATCTCGAACATGTAAATGACCCATTTCAAGAGTGTTTCCAACAATTTCAAAGACTTCTGGATCAAGCGTCGAGCCTTCTCTGCTTAATGTGCGAATATGGTCAGCAAGTTCATTTTTTTCGTCTAAGATTTCGGTCTGGGGGTCCGACATCGCCCGCATGAACTTTTCTATTTTGCGAAGAATAAGGCTTATTGGATAGCTAAAGGCAAGAATTGAAAGCATAAAAGGCTTCCCGATTTTTAAGTGAAGGGGGAGAAAGGAGCTAGCTGCAATGGAATGCGATGCGGCACCCGCCCATGTCCTTTCCCATAAAAACGCCAGCCCAATTGATAGTAGATAGGCAAGCATGAGATTTAGGGAGGTAGCGTCTATCTCTTGTCTTAGAATAAGGTAGAAAGCGAAGGAGCCTAAAATTATCTGGAGAGAAGAGATTAAGGCGGCTTCTACATGAAAGGGTCTGACGTGATTGGGTGCGGCAAGAAGGGAGTTTAAAAGTTTATCAGATTTACTATTTGGTGGGGTAGGGGAAACCCCCGCTCGAACCCGATCAACCAGAGCACGATAAGTATTAATATATAAACCCCACAGGCTTAGTAAAAGCCAAGCCACAAGAATGTGATAGCGGAATTCGAAAAGAAAAAGAATCTCGTTCATTATATGCCCACACCCTTTGCAATAACTTGCTTCAAGGCTTTAAGGGCTTTTTCATTCTCCTCTTTGGTACCAATCGAAATTCTCAGATACTCGCTTAAATTCTTTGCCATAGGCCTCGTAATCACGCCAAGTTTTTGGAGGGAATGGAAGGTTTGCAGCCCATTTCCAACTTTAATAAGCAAGAAGTTTGCCTGGCTGGGAACATATTCTAAATTCAGTTCAGCGCAGCCACTTTTCATTTGCTCTAATCCTTCTTGATTTCTTTTTTTGCAAAGAGAAACCCAACCTTCGTCAGTAAGAGCTTTAATTGCAGTAGCCTGTGCAATAGAATTAACATTAAAGGGTTGCCTTGCTTTTTGGAGAAGTTCCACCATTTCTTGACTGCCATACCCGTAACCAATTCGCAGCCCGGCTAATCCATAAATTTTTGAAAAAGTTCTCATCGCAACGATCTTTTTTCCATCTTTAATAAGGGGACGAAGATCAGGTGGGCTTTCTAAATATTCTGCATATGCTTCGTCTAGGCAAAAAATTACATGGTCGGGCAGAGAATTCGCAAAATCTAAAATTTCGTCAGCAGAATTCGCAGTGCCAGTTGGATTGTTTGGGCTAGGAAGAAATATTAATTTGGTTCTGCTTGAGATGGCTTCATGCATTTTATTCAAATCATGAACGAGATTAGGCATCGGAACGACAACTGGTTTAGCTCCCATTAACAGAGACATCAATTTGTATACAACAAATGCATGTTCGCCGACAATGACTTCGTCTTCTTTGCCAAGAAAAACATGACCGAGTAATTCAATTATTTCATTAGATCCATTTCCTAAAATAATTTGTGACGGCTCGAGCTGATGGTGTTGGCTAATTTTTTTTCGTAACTCGAACCCACTTCCTTCCGGGTAAAGATGCACATTCTTTAAAGCATCTTCTCCAGCAGAAATTGCTAGCGGGGATGCACCCCAAGGGTTTTCATTCGAGGCAAGCTTACAGACTTCGTTGGGGTCGAGATTATGTTCCCGAGCAACTTGTTCAATAGGTTTGCCAGGTTGGTATACTGGTTGATCCAGGATGCGATGATTCGCAAGTTGGGATAAATTCATTTTTCTTTAATAATATTACATCACATAGTTTACTTCAAGGAAAAGGGTGGGAAAATCCTGAAGTTGTTTTAAATGAATATTTGTAATATCTTAAATTGTGAAAGTTGGAGTTTTAGGTGCATCGGGATTGCTCGGGTCTGCGGTTTGTAGATCAGTTCTTCGTCGCGGGCATTCTTTGTTGGCCTATTCAAACTCCAAGGTTGTCACTATTTCAGATAAGATAAAAAGCAAAGTATTACCAATTTTGAAAGACGATCAATTAACCAGAGAGTTTTTTGATCATTGGCCTGATGCGATTATTAATTGTGCCGCAATTTCTTCTCCAGATAGCGTTGATGAATCTCCGGATTATGCAAAGTCGATAAATACAGAAGGTGCTTTTCGATTAGCAAGTATAGCTGCTCATATTGGAGCTAGGTTCATTCATGTTTCAACCGATATGGTTTTTGATGGTACAAGTTCACCTTATCGTTCAACTGATATTCCAAACCCTTTAAGCGAATATGGGAGGCAAAAATTAGATGCAGAAAAAAAAGTTTTATCCGTTACCGATGAAAACCTGGTTGTCCTAAGGGTTACTTTATTGAATGGAAATAGTCCTTCGGGGCAGAGGAGTCAGCACGAGAAAATTCTTAATGCACTTGCTTCCAATATGCCAGTTACACTCTTTGAAGATGAGATTCGACAACCATGCTCATCAGAAAACTTGGCAGATGTCTTGGTCGAACTCTTAGAGAGGCCCAATTTAAATGGCCTTTTTCATTGGGCAGGGTGCGAGGAGATTTCACGCTACGGTCTTGGGGTCCGAATTCTTGAACGATTTGGTATAGATCCCGGGAAAATTATACGGGGTAAAATCAAGGATTTTTTCCCCGTTAAGGATATGCGCCCCGCTCATTTATCATTTAATTTGGAGCCCTTAGCGTCAAAAATTCGAACACAACCATCATCAATAGAAGAGCAATTATCTGAGCTTCATGTCCCTGCTGAACTTTATTCTTGGTACCGCGAATATGCGGATGATCCCTCAAGGTATATACCTTTATTTTAAAGTTTTAACATTATGCCCTTCCATATTTATCCACATCGTAAGGAATCCGGACCAGAAAATATGGCCTCAGACTTTTGGTTATTTCATAAAGCCAATTCAGGTTCACCAATTTTTAGGCATTATGGTTGGATTAAACCTGAGATTACATTTGGGTATGGACAGGATTGGAATTGGATTAAAAACCAAGAAATAGGAAAATCTAAAAAAATTACCCGTAGGCCAACTGGCGGGGGCATAGTTAAACATGGAGCAGATTGGACTTACACTTTAATTCTCCCTTCCGAACATCCGTCTTTTTTTATACCTGCACTTGATTTATATGAAAAAATGCACGGTGCAATAGGGTTAGTGTTGGCAAAACAAGGTTATGAAACAAAACTTATGCCTTGCCCGCTTACTGGCGAAAAGAAAAAAGGCATTCCGGGAGATTGCTTTCTAGAACCTGTCGGACGAGATTTAATGACAGCAACCGGGTTAAATAAACTCGCAGGAGCAGCGATGAAAAGAACTAAAATCGGAATTTTAATTCAAGGAACAATAGATTTAACAAGTATTGAAAATTTAGACTTAGTTGAATTTCAATGTTCATTTATTTCGGAACTTTCAAAATTGGTATGCGAGGAAACTAAAGTAATTGAATGGCCGGAACGCTTTCTTAAAGAACGCTCACTCTATGTTAATCAATTTGCATCTGTGTCATGGCGTGAGAATCGAAAGCTTTCTTAACGAATAAAGGTAACAATATTTTCTACATGCCTGGTTTGGGGAAAAAGATCAAAGGGTTGTACTTTTGAAATTTTATAACCACCATTTACCAGAAATTTAGCATCCCGGGCCTGTGTTGCCGGGTCGCATGAAACATATACTATTTTATTGGGATTAAATAAAAGCGCCTGCTGTAGAAAAATTTCATCACACCCCCTTCGTGGCGGGTCGATTACCAAAGAGCAATTCTGTTCCCCTTTTTCTATTTCCGCAAAAATTGAGGATGCTTCACCCAAGAAAAAATCGACATTTTCAATCCGGTTGAGCAGTGCATTCGCACGTGCCCAGTCAAATCCCTCACGACTTATTTCTATTCCAACTACATGTTTGAAATGTTGGGCGGCGGATAAGCTAAATAACCCCCCTCCACAATAAGCATCAACTAATAAACTATCTTCTGTGCCTAGTGCTTGCTCGATAACATAATTAACTAGTTTCGGAAGAATAAATGGATTATTTTGGAAAAACTCTCCTGCTTTAAATTGAAAGATAAGCTCTCCAACTTTTTCACACACAACCTTTTTGTTATCTGTAACGACACCTTCTAGCGTATCTCGGAGCAGAAGAGTGCCCCCCTTTTTCTTGGTTAATCCACTCTGAATATCTTCCCGTGCTGAGGGAAGGGATTGATTAATATTATCGGTAGCAATCGGACACTGAGGTACATCAATTATAACTTTTCTTGATCCATATCTGAGGAACCCGATTTTTCTTTTTTCGTCCTGCCTCGCTCTTTCATAATGAGGTGTAAGTTTGGAACGGTAGGCATATTCCTTAGGAGAAGGAATAACTGGGAGGGCATCAATTTCTAAATCACTAATTCTTTGGAAATTATCAACCACTTGTTGCCTCTTCCATTCAAGTTGAGTTTTATATTCAACCGATTGATATTGGCAGCCACCACAGGTTCCGAACAATGTACATTGTGGCTCTACTCGATGAGGAGATTTTTTAAGAACTTCGACGCAATCCGCTTCAGAATAATTTTTATGATTTCGAAAGATTTTGGCTCGAATTTCTTCGCCTGGTAAGACAAATGCCACATGGATGACCCAACCATTGTCACGAGCAACCCCAAATCCTAGGTTGGTTACATTGTCTATCACCAGAATTAATTCTTGATGATATTCGTATGGATGTTCATTAAAACCTTTTGGTGCAGAGTTCATTGAAGAAGGTTCGTAACGGGCTCGCCCTCATCATGCAAAACCCTTTTTTTATAAATTATGTCAGAACCAATATACAGTACGGGTAATACGAAGATAAAGGAGTTGGTTAAATTGCGTGAATCCCCTAAGCACAGAAGGAAATTGAAGTACTTTGTCATCGAAGGCTACGCAGATTTAAAATGTATTTACGATTTTGGAAGAAAAATTGAAGAGATATTTTTTTGCAAGGAACTTGTAGAAAGATCGGGCTTAGTTAAAGAATTCGAAGAAATCCAAAAAACGGGTCTTCCAATAACGGAATTATCCAAAGCCCCATTTCTAAAGGCTTCCTATCGTAGGAGCTCAGATGGTTTTTTGGCTATTGGAACTACTTGGCCCTTAAACCTTGAAACTTCCGTCAGTGAGGATACAAAAATTTCTATCGTTCTAGACGAAGTGGAAAAGCCCGGAAATTTAGGTGCGATAATTAGAACAGCCGAGGCCCTGGGTGTGAATTCTATTCTTCTATCTGAACCATCCGTTGATTATTTTAATCCAAATGTGGTTCGATCCTCACGTGGATTAATGGCAGGAATCAAGGTTGGGATTGGAAAAAAAGAAGAAGTATATGCCATCTTAAAGCAAAGCAATTTTATGATGGTTGGAACAAGCGGTAGATCAAAAGTTTCTTATTGGGATCAGGAATTTAAAAATAAAACAGCTTTTATTTTTGGTAGTGAAAAAAGTGGGTTAGGAGATTTTTGGACAGAGCAATTATCTGCTCAGGTGAAGGTTCCAATGAAAGGAGCAGCTGATTCTTTAAATCTTCATGCCAGTGTCGCCTGTATAATGGCTGAGTATAATCGTAGGCAATATACTTAAAGCGAGCGGAGCCAAGGTATAGTTTCCTGTAAAGCAGTATTCATATTTTTAATGGGCCGATACCCAAGATCTTTTTCGGCAGATTTAATCGAAAAATAGTGATCGTGTGATAATTGGCATGCCACAAATCGTGTCATTGGCGGTTCTCCAGCCAGCCTAAGTATTCTCCAAATTCCTTCGAGTAGAAAACCCATAAAGAAAGCTTTTCTAAAACTTAATTTTTTGGAGAGTAATGGAAGTTCGATCGATTGAAAAATTTGATTTAGCCAATTCCATAAATTAACTTGTTCGCCTTGGCCTATAAAGTAAGCTTTACCCCCAAGATTTGCGTCTTTCAATAGGGCCCCCATCGCACAAATATGTGCGTGTGCAACATTATCAATGTGGGTAAGGTCTACTTGATTATTTCCATTTCCAACTAAACGTAATTTGGCTGATTTATGTCGTTTAATCACCCGCGGTAGTAAATGTGGGTCGCCCTTTCCCCACACCAAATGGGGCCTTAAGGCAATAGTCTGTAGTTTACCGACCGTATTTGCAGAAAGTATTTCTTTTTCAGCAAGTGCTTTGGTCCTTGCGTATGCGGACATCCCGGTTGCTCCATAGGGGAGTGATTCCTCTCCATTCCTGATCGGATATCCGGAAAAAACCACGCTTGGAGAACTGGTATAAATCAATTTTGGAATACTGTAGGCCCCGCAGGTTGCAATAATATTTTGGGTAGCTTTTACATTGGCATTATGAAACTCAGAATATTTACCCCAAACCCCGGCTTTTGCAGCGACATGAAAAATAATATCTGTTCCAGCTGCTAAAGCAGGTGGTAAATTTTTTTGTGATAAGTCCAGTGAGTGATGTGTGCTTTGATCATTGGATTTATTTGCTGCAGAATTTGAACTTCTTCCTACGGTATGAACTTCATGTCCGTCAGCCAGTAATTTTTCTGTAATGGATGAACCAATAAAACCTTTTCCGCCCGTAACGATAATTTTCATGACAAAGAAAATGGTTTTTTTGCAAACCTCGTAGTCCATTTTTTTGCAAGAGCCAAACGGTGTATTTTTGCGTTGTGCCTAGAATCTACAGGTAGTGAATTCTCAAATACCACATGCTTGAAAGTAAACTGAGGTAAGCGAGCTTTTAATTCATTTATTATTTTATTATAGAGTAAACGAGTATCCCCCTTTGTCTTTTTCTCGCTTAATTCTACCACTAAGCATGGTTCTTTTATCCTTTCCTTCCCGAGTCCGATTAAGGCCGATCGGGAAACCCCTTTGATTGCGTTGATTACCGGTTCGCAGCGCTCTGTTTCCAGTGGGCCGTTGATTGTCTGAATCCGCTCTGCTTTTCGACCTAGAAAGCGAAGAAAACCATTATTGTCATAATAACCCAAATCTCCCATTCTGTGAAAATTTAGTTTTCCGTCATTGAACTTTGAGTCGAATGTTGCACCTGGCATCCTAAAGTATTCTTTACTCACAACAGAACCCGATACGCAAATCTCTCCCACTTCGCCCTGCGGCAGCTCTTTTGGGCAATTTTCTCCAGAGTCAAAAGGGGAAAATGTAATTGGGAAAATACGGGCTGTATTTCCATGAAGTACCCGTCCTAGGCAGGATCCATTTCCTTGAGCAATATCTTGCCTAAGTTTGCTGACATCGATGTTATTTGCCGCAGAAATAGGAAGAGCTTCAGTCGCACCGTATGGAATAATTACCTTACCATTAGGTATCATTTTAGATAAACCACATATCAAATTCGGGTGGGAGGGTGCACCGGCGAGAAAAAATCTATTTATTTTAGGCAGAGAAATATTTTGAGATTTGCAAAAAGAAAAGATTTTCTCCCCTATCACTGGTGATGCGAATGAGGTGGTAACATCAAATTCCTGAATTGTTCGCACAATAATTTCAGGATCCGCAGAACTCGGCTTTCTAGGATTCATGTTCGGAATGACAGATGTAACTCCAAGTGCTGGATTAAAAAGAGCAAAAATGGGGAGAGTTGCTAAATCTATTTCTCCGTTTTTTATCTCAAAATCATTTTTAAGATGATTAATTTGGGCATTAAATACTTTGTGGGTATAAACAACACCCTTTGGGGGACCAGTAGAACCAGAGGTAAATACAATTGCTGCAACTTCATTTCCCTGAGAGTTTTCAGGCGTTTCAATTACTTTATCTTTATGTTCCTCAATCTGCTTTAAGAATTTATTGGATCGAACGATAACCTTTTTTTGAATTGAACGGAAATTACTGGGAAAGAACTTGCCAATAATATGCATTAGAGGAATTCCGATCAAAGCACTGGGTTGGGTATTTTTTATACAGCGTAGAAATGAAGATAAACCCATTCCGGGATCGATAATAATGGGAATCGCTCCAAGGAAGAAAAGAGAAAATGAAATAAGAATTAATTGATACCCGGGTTTAACCGCTAGCAGGACTTGATCGCCTTTTGAAATACCTTTTGCTTTTAGGAAGGATGAACAGGATTGCACATCTTTATATAAATCTTGAAAGGATCGAGGTTTAAGCTGACCGTTTTTAGCGGTTATAATTGCGGCTTGATCAGGCGAATGCTTGGCTGCATTTGCCAAATGCAAGGCAATATTCTGCTCAAGCCGGGTAGTGCCCACAGGACAAATTATTTAGATTCTGCCAACCATCGCTCGGTGTCTATTGCTGCCTGGCATCCCATGCCAGCCGCAGTGATTGCTTGTCGGTAAACATGATCAGCACAATCACCAGCCACATAAACTCCAGGTATGGCAGTTTGTACTTGGCTCCCCTTTTCAGGTACAAGATAGCCGTTTGAATCTAGTGGTAAAATTCCATCGAATGGTTGAGTGTTGGGGATGTGGCCAATGGCAATAAACACTCCTTTGCATGCAACTTCGAGAGTTTCTCCTGACTGTAGGTTTTTTACAGATACAGCCCGAGTTTTTCCATTTTCATCGGGAAGAATTTCTGTAATTCCAGAGTCCCAGATTACCTCAATTTTATCGTGGGCAAGTGTACGTTCTGCCATAATTTGAGAAGCTCTCAGTTCATCGCGTCTGTGGATAAGAGTTACTTTTGAGCAAAACCTTGTGAGAAAAAGTGCTTCTTCACAAGCAGAGTCTCCCCCGCCCACTACTATTACATCCATATTTCTGTAAAAAGCGCCATCGCATGTGGCGCAGGTTGTTACTCCTTTACCACCATACATTTCTTGTTCGCCGGGAACTCCTAAAAGCCTTGGAGCCGCTCCTGTGGCAATGATAATTGCCTTAGTTTCATATTTTTTTTCCCCGGCGTATAAAATTTTGATATCTCCACTAAAATCAACCCTGTCGATAAAAGCATTTTCAATTCTTGCCCCAAAGCGAACTGCTTGTTTGCGTAGCTGATCCATCAGATCATATCCGTCCACTCCTTCAGGAAAACCCGGAAAGTTTTCAACCTCAGATGTTGTGGTGAGTTGTCCACCTGGTTGCCTGCCTTCGAGAATGAGGGGGTTTAAATTTGCGCGTGCAGTGTATATTCCTGCAGTAAATCCAGCACAACCGGTTCCAAGAATAATTATATTTTCCATATGATGTATTTAGATCGTAGATATTTTGTCGTAACCGAGTAAAAACAATTTATAAAAGAAAAGATGACAAGTTTTTTGTTTTTAATCGGTTAAATGAATTGGTTTGATAGTCATTGTCACCTTAAAGGGTATTTTAACAAGGGGATTCTTGAAGATATTATATTTCGAGCTGAAAAATGTCGAGTTACTCGGATGGTGGCCATAGGAACATCCTCAAAAGACTGGGCTCTTTATAAGGACTTAGCGGATCGATATCGAGGAAAAATATATTATTCTGCCGGACTTCATCCTTGTTATGTCGGTAATGATTTTGAAGAAGAAATCAAAAGACTCCAAATTTTTTTGGAAAATCATCCTGATTCGGTAGCATTAGGCGAAATTGGTCTTGATTATTTTCATCTTCCAAAGCAGGAGAGTGAAGGATCTCGGATAAAGGAATTACAAAAAATTGCTTTTGTACGACAGTTAGAATTTGCACGAAAATATGAACTCCCAATCGTTGTTCATTCAAGAAATGCATTCAAAGATTGTATTGAAATAATAGAGCAGTCAAAAGTAGATTGGAAAAAGGTTTTGTTTCATTGTTTTTCAGAGGGTGTAGATGAAATTGTTGAATTAAATAAGTTGGGCGGTCGGGCATCGTTTACAGGAATTTTGACTTATAAAAAAAATGAATTTTTAAGAGAAGCTGCAAAAGCCCAGGGAATGGAGAAAATTATTTTAGAAACTGACAGTCCATATTTATCCCCGGAACCTAAGAGAGGAAAAGAAAACGAGCCCGGTAATCTTGCCCTTATCGGCGAGTATGCATCCGGTATATTTGATGTAAAAAAAGAAGACCTGGCATTGCAAAGTTTTTTAAACACTAACCAGTTTTATGGAGTTTAGAAATAGATAATAAATTCATTTCGATAATTCTTCCAATGAGCATTTTAAAATTTGCAATAATCTTATTATCCATAAAAATTGCTTAAATGAAGAATTCAGAACTTTCAGAAAAAGATCGGGCCACACGTTCTAAAATTCGTATGCAAATTACTCGGTTACGAGAAAAATTAAAGGATTTAGAGGAAGGTGTCCAATCCGGTGCCTCAAAGCAATCTGATGTGGATGTATGTAAGGGAGAGATGGAGGTTTTGCGCAAGGAATTACAATCTCTTGTGGATGGTGGGCATACCACCTTTATTAAGGCTAAAACGATGCTTGAGCCAAAAAAGAATTTATCTTCGAAAGAGAAAAAACTTGATTGGAAAACTAAATTATTAAAAACAAGACTTACAAGTGCTGAGAAAAAGTTAAAGCAAGAAGGAAACTCTGAGGCATTTATTAATAAGCAATCAAAAGTTATTGATGATTTAAGAGCACAAATTCAATCTTTAGCTGGAGAGCGTCAGGCCATAGAAAATTTTAATCATACTCGATTTGTTGAATTAAAAAGCCTACCCTCTGAAGGTGAAACGCAATCAAAAGAATTATTGGAAGTTGAGGGAAAAATAAAAAGTATCAAGGAAAAGTTAGCCCGAGGTTCGAATTTGAAGGCGGGTGAAGAAGAAAGTCTGAAAGATGAGTTACATCTTTTAGAAATGGAAAAAGAATCTATTGAGAATTTCACCCATGATCATTTTCTTGAAAACTTGGAATCAATGAAAGCGAAGAGAAAAAGTGCTCTGAGATAATTTTGTTTCTTTGTTCTTAGGAGTTTGATAATTGATCTGCATAAATAGTAACTTTAGCCTGCTCCCCCGAGGTTAGAAACTTTGCCCTTTTAATTGCTTTTGCAGTGGATAATGTCGGGTTGCCCATTGTATGTGGGAAAATATTCTTTCGATTCATTCTGGAAAGAACTCCAGAATTTTTAAGTATTCGGAGGACATCACGCCTAACTTCACAAAGAAGAACATGACAGTTTTTCTCTTTTAAATAATCTAGGAGTTCCTCGAGAGCCATAACTGATGTGGCATCTAAATGGTGGGCATTAAGTAATTTTAAAACAAGGACACGTAAGTTTGGATCCTCACCAACTCGCCTAATTTGTTCATAAAATAGATCCGCAGCCGCAAAAAAAAGTTCGCCTTCAACATGAACAATTGAAACTTCAGGTTCCGGTCGACGGGTTTTGGCGGATAATTCGGCAAGTTCTCCATCTTCGTTGTATCCATATTCTACCATTTCAGGTTCCGCAACTTTACGAAGAAATAGAAGAATAGATGTTATGACTCCGGCAAAAATGGCCATTTGTAATGAAAAAACAAGGCCAACGGTTAAGGTTACGCTAAAAGTAATTGCGTCTGATCGAGTGGCTCGTGATACAGCTTGTATTTGTCGGCCTTTAATGAGGGATGCACCAATAAATATTACTAAGGTCGCAAGTGCAGCAACTGGGATATAGGAAACAATCGATCCCAGAAAAAAGTATCCGGCGATCACAAAAATTCCAGCAATAAGATTAGATGCACTAGTTTTCGCACCGGATTGTATATTTAGAGTGGAGCGGGTAAGGGAACCGGATGCGGGCATTCCGGAAAGAATTGAACATCCTATATTTCCCATTCCTATAGCAAAAGTTTCTTGATTTGTTTGAATTCTTTCTCCTGCCCGAGCGGCTAAGGATTTTCCAATAGAGAGACCCTCCAAAAGGCATAGTAAGGAAATTGCCACTGATGACCAAAGAATGGTATCCCCGAAATCTGTCAGCGTATTAAAACGAATCATAGACATAATTCCCACAGAAGAATCAAAACTAGCTAATGTATGAACCGAACCAATAGAACCTTTAAAAAAGAAACTGGCAAAGGATGCGAGGATCAGGGTGGCGGCAACATTAGGAAGTGTTTTAAATTTAAATTGTAAAAGAAGGTAGCAAATTGCGGTAAACGAACTCACGATAAGGGCAGGAGGGGAGATTTCCCCCAAGGCACGAACGGATGCATAAACAATTTGCCAAAAGGTAGCGAGGTTTGCGCTAGAATCTAATTCTAAACCCAGGACATGTTTTGCCTGATTGGCGATGATGAGACATGCCGCAGCAGTTACATAAGCTGTAATAACCGTCCTTGAGACAAATTGAATCATAAACGAAACTCTGAGAAATGATGCGAGGAGTAGCATCATCCCGGAAAAAAATAGAATCCATGGTAGCAAAAGGAGAGCCTGCTCTGAGGCCATGCCAGCATGATTAATCATTCCCAAGCTTGCAAAAACGCCGAAAAGTAAAACAGCGGTGGCATTGGTTGGTCCAAGTGTGATAAAGCGTGAATTTGAAAACAAACATCCAACTACAGCAGCGACTGCTGATCCTAAAAGCCCATATTGTATGGGAAGACCAGAAACAAGCGCATAAGCCATGCCTTGGGGTATGGCGAGGAGTGCAACATTAAGTGCTGCCCGACAATCAGCATTGAAGGAAAATAACGAATAATTTTTCAGCACTCGGAAAAGCGGAAAAATGTTAAGCAAAGTTATTTTTGAACTGCTCACATTCGTTTTTTTTCTCTGGTTGGTTCACAAATCATTAATATTAATGAGTGCACTATGCATTTAGTGTGAAGGTTCGTAAAAGAAAATTTTTCTAAAGTTTAGATAAGAGCAACCGATTATGTATTTGTCCCAAGGATGTGACCATTTTTAAATAGGTTTCGATAGACATGGAGGTTAATCGTAATCGCACTAACTGTGCCTTCACCGGCAAAATCAACTTAGGCGTTTAATTATCCCACAAATATCCATTTTTTATCGCATACATTCTCAATTCCGCGTTCGGAAGGACTTTGTATGGTAAAGTTTATTTATTTTTTAAATAATGCATTGTGCATTAACAACTATCACACCAATACAAAATATGTAATGAAATAGAGCATACCTGGTACACGATCTGGAAGATTCGTGACCAAAATTGATTAAATTCAAATTACAGCGACAAGGATGTCATTATATTAAAGTATTTATTGTTTACTAATTTAGTATCCTAATAATTACACAACATCTAATCGTTAGGTTTGTTTTGCCTTCATGTATTTATAAACAAAATCCCTAATTATTAACTTATGATTGTATCAGATGCACATAATTTTGCCTCTAGTATATCTCGCGATATGGAACAAATTCAGCGAGAAAGAAAGAAGCATATAGAAAAATTATCTTCAGGTTTAAAGGTAGAAAAATCTACTGATGATGCTGGGGCACTGTCCAATAAAATAAAGCGGACAAGTGAACTTAAGAGATTAAGGAGCGTAAATTCAAATTTACAAAATGCGAAATCTTACTTAGAGGTCCGTGACGGTGCACTATCTACTGTTCATAAAATATACGACCGAATGGCACAATTATCAACTATGGCCATGGATGTTACCAAGACTGATTCTGACCGCGAAAATTATAATAAGGAATTTCAGGAATTAAGGGAAACGGCCTTAAAAATTAGTCGGGAAAAATTTAACGGCATCAATCTGTTTAGAAATAAGGCTTATGAATTAATCAATAAAGGCTTTAAGATTAATTGGACTGACTCTAAAGCTGAAGTGGATGCTTTAAATAGATCTGATCCCAATAATAACCATTATCTTGCAACGATTACTACCGAATTGGAACAGGCAGAAATTGCTTTTCAAATTGGAGAAGTAGGGATTAATGCTTGGTTGGGTGGTCAAGATATAGTTGAGAATGATTGGCGTTGGACCGAAGGGCCTGAGGGCGAAGCGAATGGTGGAAGCGGAACACCTTTTTGGTATGGTAAATTTAAAGGTCATACCACGGACGACGGAACCTTTGGTCCGGTTAATGGAATGTTTGAAAATTGGGGTAATAAAGAACCGAATGGCGATGCCGAAGATTACCTACAGATCAGCCAAAGGGTGCAACCGGATGGATCGACTGGTGCTTGGAATGACTTGTGGAATACAAATACAACAAACCTCGTATATCAACCTCTTGGTTATGTTCGCGAAACAGACCAGGGAAATTTATTAGTAAATGATGATGTAGAGGGAGGCGGTTTTGAAATAGGAAATGCACTTTTTCAAAAGTTTATATTTAGCTCTATGATCAGCCTTGATACAGTGGAAAATTCTAAAAAAGCATTAAGTTTATTGGAGTCTGCCCTGGAGGGGGTTTCGGATGCCCGTGCAATTGGAGCTGCTTCTTTATCTCGCATAGAAAAGGAAATCGAAGGAAATGAAAATCTTACCTTGGAGACAGAAAAATCCCTATCCCGAATCGAGGATGTGGATATGGCGATCACGGCAAGCAGG